>Ga0181612_134402_pt1 | contig 18765 bp, 22 predicted proteins | sample HoacroProtozoa21_FD_119630 | JGI IMG/M metagenome (GOLD analysis project Ga0181612, IMG submission 119630) | Hoatzin crop microbial communities from Cojedes, Venezuel. Combined Assembly of Gp0051906, Gp0051904, Gp0051908 | reverse complement strand
TCTCTCCCTGTTAGGGCTGCCAAAACCCCCAGTCTTACGCTGCTATTAAGCTCTTTAATATTTTTTTTTTTTCTGCTAGATGTGCAGCTTTCTTTTTATCCTTCTTATCCCCAAATCGGTATGCCTGCCCTTCTGGAGGCAACTTGGTTTTCCCCCCGTGCCCCCTGCAGCCGTTCCCCCAGGCTGCACACGGTCAAGGCAACAGAACCTCTTGCAAGCTGCCGTGAACACTGTTAACGCAGCGGCGAGTCGAGCCAAGCGTGAGCTTTTTATTTATGTTGTTCTTTAAAGCAGGATTAGGTGGATTCACTTGGCCAGGTGGGGAATGCTCACTGAGGCTCATAATAAGGTGCTGAAAGACCCGTTGGCCATCGATCTCTATCCCTCTTTCTTTGCAAAATCACGCAGCGTGCTTTGCTTGTTTCCCAGGAGCCCAATCCCCCTGGCTCTAAATCTGACTGGTGGAAAGATGCTGTGGCTGCACCAGGTCCCGCGTGAGTCGTCTCTTGGTCCATACAGACTGATTTGTTCAGAGCTCCAGGGTAACCAGGGCTGTGCATGTGTGTCCACGCAGCTAGCAGAGGAAGGGAAGTCTGATCAGCTCTGCACTTGTAAGGGTGATTTACAGCTTTATAAAAGGGAAAAACACACTTTCAGCTAGCGGGATTAACGCAGTCTGGAAGGAAATGTCAGCATGCCAATATATCTATGACCTGGGCTAGTGCTGCAGACCTCGTCCTCCCACAGGCGATGTGTTTCAGCAGAGCAATATCTGCCATCATCGCAGGGACTCCCGAAGCCCAGCCGGGACACAGGAGGAAGGCGGAGGGACCCGCAGAGCCCCCTTGGGTCTGCAGAAGGGGAAGTGCTCCCTGCCGTTCTGGCCCCAAGGAGCGCCCGGGGCTGGGTGCCGTTTCTCCCTTGTGCCTGTGAGAGCTGCAGACAGCTCGCAAGCTGCACGCTGACGATAAGTGCCAACACGCTCCCTTGCAAAAGATGTTTGCATAATGTGCTGCTACGTTAGTCTCTCCGTTTGTCCTGCTCTTGAGTCACTAATATCACAGCTGCCTAATTAAAACATGAAAGGATCTCACACAACCTCCCTGATGGAACCAGGGGTAATATTTGGCTTCAGCTTTGCTGTGCAGGGAAGACACACACGCACACACGCACGCACACACAGAGAGCTCTTTCCCAGTCTCTTCTGGCCGTCGCTTCCTCCACAGCTGCTCTGCGATGCCGTTGCCAGACCCGGCATCTCTACTTCTTTTGGTGGTGTTGCCTCGGCTGCTCCAGCCCGGCTGGCATCCCGGGGGTTCAGCGTGCCTCTGCACCTCTCCTTCTTTCAGCAAGGATGCAAACTTTGCCAGCTGCTGCAGGGGAAAGATGAAAAGGAAAGGGAGAGGCTTTGAGAGAGCTTTAAGGTAGGACAACTGTTGGCAAGTGTTCAGCAGCCGGTGTCCACCATCTTGGGCCATGAGCTTGCTTGCTCCAGGGACAGGGTCGTCACTACATCTGGATTCAGAACACGGTCTTGGGCCATGTCTGCTCTAGCAAGTGGTTGTGGAGCAGCACACCTCCGACGCTGCACCGAAGCTCCGTCAGCAAATCCAAACTCATTCAGAGTTAAAAAAAAGCGGTGCTGCATACAACCAACACCTCCTGCTCAGTGCTTCTACTTTCTGTCTGGCAGGTGGAGGAACAGGCGAGGGTTGGTTTTGTTTCCATTTCTGAGTGTCAATTTTCAGCTATGTTTTACAACCTCGTAGAGCTGCTCTGAGCAATCACACCCAGGAGGAAGGTGGCAGATTATTCACCCCTGGTCCTAAGGGTGGCCCAGGGTGGTTCAGAGAGCACAGGATGCTGTTAGTGGCTCAGCAATGGTAGAATTCTCCTGAAAGAGTCAAACAAGCATGAAAAAAATGACCAGGAACTGCCGCTGTCATTATTCAGGTCAGAGTCCCCAAAACTGAAAAAAACGAACTTAAAAACAGTGCTTTTCCAGGGCTGCATTTAGGAAGTTCTTTTCTATTTACTACTGTTTTTGAGCTCTGCATGAAGGCTTATATTTTTTTCCTTCAGTATGGAGAGGGGAAGCTGAGATCCACTATGTAGTCATCTGGCTTCGGGGGCTAGGACTTCAAAACGCTCCTTGGGAAGACCACAGGATTTGTGACAGGAGGGATGTCACAGAGACCCGTGACAGCACAGCCTGAGGGCCTGCAGAGAGTGGCTTTCAGAAACCATGAGGGCCAAAGAGGGTCCTGCTGAGGGGTCAGCTTGTAACACTCTCCCTTCCCCTCCATCCTCTGTCTCTCACTCCGAGGCTACGCTTTCAGTGCATGGTATCACACTGTGAGCGTCAGGCTGTTGGACAGCAAAATCCCTGTTTTCCAGGAAAAGAAGTGTGGAGCACATGGTAAAAACAAGGACTGGGCAAAAAGTATGGCCAGCCTTGCTACCAGGGCAATGCAGCGGTTGCTGCTCAGCCCAGGCATCGGTCTCGCAGTCAGTCAGGCATCAGTGTCTCTCTGCTCTGGATAACCAGAGCAACCTTCTGTCTGGCAGAGGAAGAACAAGTTACATCTGGAGCCTCATCTGCTTTTGTCACCCTTGTGGCCCTTCTTGCATTCCCTCCTGGGTTTGCTTATCAGCAAAAGTGCTTGTTCTGAGACCAGAGCTGCTTCCACCATGTGCTGGCTCTTCTTCGGTTGGTCCTTCAGGCTGTAACGCTCCTACAGTTGCTGCTAGTCCATGAGCTGCAACTGGGACAGGAGCCCAGCAGCACCAGTAAGGAGGGGGAGACTCTACACAGGCGTGCTGAAGGCAGAGCCATCTTTAAAAAACCTTGCAGGTGGATTAGAAAGGGACACAAGCTGCAGGATTCATGTAGGAAGACTAGAGTGAAACTCAGTCCAAGCTGAGATCTACTTTGCAGAGATGCAAGCCTTTAAGGGGTGCCAAATACAAGTGGGTTTTGACAGGATGCTCTGGTGTGGGAGCAGGGCTCCCCTCAAAACCTGCAGCAACACCGCTGCAGCAGCAGCAGCGACCGAGTTAGACCCTGCTATAAGATCTGACGCCTAGAAGCAACGTCTCTGCTTTCCAGGGCTACTGCGGATCTCGCTGTCCCATGGTACGCTGGCAGACGCTGATGGCTCTTTCAGTTTTTAAGTGCTTGGGGCAAATAAGGTTCACAGCAGAAAGACTAGATATTATCTGTGAAAACATGTGCAAGTACAAGCACTTGCAGCCAGGACTTCTCGTTACAAGCTCTCTGCTGGCACAGAACTCCAGACACGCTGGATGAGCACATGCTGACGCAGAGCATCAGGGAGGGCTGAGGTTCAGAGCTGAGGCTGGAGTATTCCAACCATGCATAATTCAGCTGCCCTCCCACTTCCATAATTTATCCATCCTTGTTCCTGCAATCTTCCAGCATTGATATCAAAGGAGATGTGCCTTTGGCTTGCTCGGAGGAACGATCGGCTGTTAGCTCTATCTCACGGTGCTCGTATTAGTGAGGCAGAGCTTGGCATGTGTAAGACCTGAGCAGGTGACGTTCCTTAAACGAAACATCTAATATATTTTAGAGAGGTAAGTCTTCCACTGGGAAACTTGAACACGGTGTTCTCCTAAGTCACTTCTGTCTCTGTTTTTTAACTCCTTTTCTACAGGTTTGGCTGTTCTTTACACAGAGATGCCTTCTCTATTGCATTAAGAGTTGGTTGCCCCATTGTAGGATCCCAAATGCTGCCAATATTTGGATCCTATACCTTGACAGACCATATTATCACTAGGATTTAAACACAGGGATCCACTAATACAAGGTGCTGCTTGTTGTTGTGGCCCTTTCCCTGTATCTTGTTGATGAACACTAACGTTATGCCTGGTCTTCACTGTTGTCCAGCCACCATCATCTGGGCGGCAGTCCCCAACTAAGAGCACAGTGAATGGAAGTCCTTCTAAATGCCCGCGGTTTGTCAAAATCAAGAACTGGGAGACAGGCTCCGTGCTTCATGACACTCTGCACCTCAAGACTGCAATGGTGAGTAGAGCTGATAGGACTGGCCAAAAGCTGTCTGAGTGTAACTGAGGGTATCACAGTGTTTCCAAGATGGCTTCACCTGGAAACACAGAACTGGATGCATTCAGGCCAGTCTTCTTGTCCCCAGTAGTGTGTGAATTTCAAACCTCTGGTGCAATAAGCTGGGTGAGAGGGAAGCCCATCTGGGATAAATCAGGAAAAGCGTGTGACTTTATGCCAAGCTGGGGCAAGAATCCAGTGAGCCCCAATTGTCCGTATCGGGTGGAAGAAGAGAGGACTGCACATGCTTGAGATGTCCTACACAACCTTACTGATGGCTGTGAAAACAAATAAGCTGGAAATGTCCCTGTCTGTCAAAGATGCCACCAACTTCCGTGCAGCTGACTGTTGACTTCCCTCAGTCCAGCTCATGTAACCGAAAGTGCTGCAGTAACCCAAGACGTGGTTGTTTCCTTCCGTCTCATCAGGCCACCGCGTGCACCGAGCAGATCTGCATGGGCTCAGTAATGACTCCTAGCCAGCACGTCCGCAAGTCAGAAGACACCAGGACAAAAGAGGAGGTGCTCCTCTTGGCTAAGGACTTCATTGACCAGTACTACACCTCCATCAAGAGGTAAGTGTTGGCCAGAGAAGGTCGCAGGCTGCTGTGTATCCTGTGATGTCACATATGATCTGCTCTTTCACACTTGCGAGTCAAAGCAGGGTGAGATTGTGGTGCTCCACATTCAGCTGCTTCTTCAGGGGTGTGTCATTCCTAGGATTAGTTGTGTGCCTCTCTGCAAATTACCGTCCTCTCCCGTTTGCACTTGGCCATCTGTTATCTGAAAGCACACACATGTGTGTGTATGTGTGCACACATGTGCTTAAAAAAGAAAGAACATCTGCCCAGGCAGAGAGCAGCAGGATTCCCTGCCCTTCACCTGGGTTGGTGACTGCCATCTCGTCCACTCCCCACACGTGCAGGTCCGGCTCCAAGGCCCACATGGAAAGGCTGGAGGAAGTGACCAAGGAGATCGAAGCCACTGATACCTACCAGCTGCGGGACACAGAGCTGATCTATGGAGCCAAGCATGCCTGGAGAAATGCAGCCCGCTGTGTAGGCAGGATTCAGTGGTCCAAGCTGCAGGTGAGCACCAGCGCAGCAGGAGACAGCAGACAGGTTGCCTGCTGTTGGATGCACCGGAGTTTTGCAGAGGCAAAACGTGCTCTTCAAATACCCAGGGAAGCACAGCACAGGTACTGTTGGGGGTGTTCAGCACACAGCAGCTATGCTCTGCTTGACAGCTTTGGGGATGCACAGGCTGGGGAATCAACAGGAGCTGGAAAAGCATCTGTGGGGTAGGTGTAGCCAAGGTCTCTGTCTGAAACAGAGCCAACTGGAAGCTGGTGCTCTAGAGAAGATTTTCCAAAATCTGATCCTGTTCCAATATCTTACATGTTGTGTCCAAAACTATTGCTCTGCCTGGAGAGAGGCAGCAGGACACACTCATCCTTGGTATAGACATGCCTTGGCCAGAGAAGATTTGGCTCAGTGCCCTTTTGACTAGCTGGAAGCATAGGGTAGGATCTGAATTAGTGATGTCTAGTGGAATCCCTTAATACGGAGATGACGTCTCCCTCTGTAACCTGGAGCACAGCTCAAGTGCCGCTGAGCAATTCTTGTGGCTGCTTCACACAGGGTATACACACTGCCTGGGGCAAGGATGCTAGGCCTCCTTCACTCCCGGCTCAGCCTTCAGTTCTTCTTTTCCACTGTTTCTTCTGACATATCTGAAATGTGGGAGGAGCCATTTCTGCAAGAAATTGTCTTCAAGCCTGCTGTTGACCCTTTTTCCTGATTTCCCCATCCTTTTGTAGACACCTCATCCCTGGCAGCATTCAAGGTCAGGTTGGACCGGCCTCTGAGCAACCTGATCTGGTTGAAGATGTCCCTGCTCACTGCAGGGGGGTTGGACTAGATGGCCTTTAAAGGTCATTTCCAAGCCAAATCATTCTTTGATTCCCCATCCTCTCAGTGGATCTCAGGCCTGACTGATACCTGTCCTATTTCAGTTTTGAGTCTTGATCTACAAGAGACAAACAGCAGAAAGCAAAACTGTTGGTGGATAGGCCAGGAACACCAGCAGGTTGAGAGCACTGGACTGAGGAGGTTTTAGCCTGAGCAACAGATGCCTCACCTCTCCAAAGCAGAAGGGGCAGCTGGATTAGACATTCAAGTGTTATAAAAGTAGGGAACATATAATTATGGAGCTTTAGATACTTGACAAGTCACAGTGGCCTCTAGGGCTTTCGCTGTGCTGTGTTTCTTCTGCTTGGCTCTGCCCTAGGAGTTGGAGCATCCTGTAGCATCGCCACAATTGCTTTCACTTTTTCAGGTGTTTGATGCCCGGGACTGCACCACAGCCCATGGGATGTTCAATTATATCTGCAACCACATCAAATACGCCACCAACAAAGGGAATCTCAGGTGAGCCACCAGCGAGTCACCAGGGCTGATATCCGAAGGCCCCTGGATGTGTGTCCACCCAGCTCGGGGCCCTGCTGACATTGTCTCCTCTGGCAGCCGCTGCGCTATGGGATGGTTGTAGCCAGCACCTCTGCTGGGGAGAGCTAGAGGGACCTGATGTCAGGGGAAGGTGTCCTGCTGGTCCAAGTATATCTCTTCTTGCTCTTTGTGGGACCTCAAAGGGCAGATTTTCCAATTATTTCTCCTTTCCTATATTCTGCATCAAACGCAGAGCACGGGCTGCTCTTCAGATCTCTCTGAAACCCCATGTTAGCAGCCATCTTCTGACTGGAGCTGAACTGCTGGAAACACCCCAAATTCAGGAGCTGGAGCGCACCTGACCATGACTACTTCTAGTGAAGGAAATACAATACATGTTTGGGGCTTGTCCAAGGCACAAGCAGAGGTGGTGCACGGGGTGGTGGCAGGCAGGGGCAGCACCTTTCCCCTGCAACACTTTGCCGTTCTTCTGATGACCTCTGTCCTGTGCCCTTGCAACCTCCTCGGCATTCACCAACGCTGCCTTTTCCTTCCAGATCTGCTATTACCATCTTCCCACAGCGGACGGACAGCAAGCACGACTTCCGCATCTGGAACGCCCAACTCATCCGCTACGCTGGCTACAAGCAGCCCGACGGCACTATCCTGGGAGACCCCGCAAACGTGGAGCTGACGGAGGTACCGGCTGAAGCCATCCTTCCTGGGCACCATGGGCATGGGGCTGGTGGGGGCATGCAGGAGCTCTGACCATCCCAGGGGTGAGGAGCGTACTGGGTCAAGCAGGGTTTAGCACATCCACTGCGCTGCCACAAAGAGAAGATGGATCTGTCTCGCCCTTGGGTATTTTCCCAGGAATAAAAGCTGTTTCCATGCATGCAGGAGTTGGCCATAGCTGCACTGAAACACTCTTCTCTCATTTTCTTGTTGCCGAAAAGGGGTCTCTTGGTGCTGAGGGATCTGTTGCATGAGAACATGTGTGCCCACCGCTGGCCTGGGCCAGTGGGGATCAGAAATGCGATTTGCCTTTGGCCGCTGGCTGTTGTTGCTGCCTGCATGGCACCAGAGCTCTGCTCAGCTCTTCCTAAACTCCTCTGCTTTTCCCACCCATTTTGTCCTTCACCATCACAGGCACAAGCAGGGTAAGGAGCTTTTTCAGAGCCGTGATCCTACCTGGAGATCTAGTTCTAGGCTCGTTTTCAGCCCAGATCCCCCTTACATAGTCATGGGTTGGCTGTGACAGGCAGCCCTGTGTCGTAGCTCCCTTGGACGGAGGTTATTACTCGACTGTAAAGGCTGAGCAGATATTAAGACAGAAGACACCGTTCAGTGCCATGCCACTCCCTGCCCATAATGCTTGAAGAGCAGATGACCTGCTGGGACTTCTAACGTCACCTTTGTTTCACCTATAGATCTGCATTCAGCAAGGGTGGAAGGCACCACATGGGCGCTTCGATGTCCTGCCTCTGCTCCTCCAAGCCAACGGCAATGATCCAGAGCTCTTTGAAATCCCCCCCGAGCTTGTGCTGGAAGTGCCCATTCGGCATCCCAAGTAAGTCGAGTAAGCCCCAAAACCGCCCGAGGGGAGCAGCAGGACTCAACTGCCCTGGTTTCACCCTAAGCCGTCTCTTTGCTTGGCTTTTCCTTGCTGTGGCTTGGGTTCTTCACTCAAGACGGTCTTCCCTGCACTTGGACGTAAAGCTGGCAGAGCCTAGAGGTGAAAAGCAAGTTGTGTCCTTGTCTCAGGGCTGGTTTCCCCTTCCTTGAAGTCTTCCAGGACTTAAGCCACTCTGTAACACTCCTAATATATTGCTTTTTCCCCATAAACAGCCCCTAAGGGAGATATTGCCTCCAGGAACCGTCCTGCTCACACGTCCTTCAGCCTCGTGGCTGGTAGCAAAGCAACCTCCTCCATCCCCTTGCCTGCCTTGGGCAGGGGCGGTCTAGCTGATTGCCCAACCCTGTTGTATCCCGGCAGGTTTGAATGGTTTAAGGACCTGGGCCTGAAGTGGTATGGTTTGCCAGCAGTCTCCAACATGCTCCTCGAGATTGGCGGCTTGGAGTTTTCCGCCTGCCCCTTCAGTGGCTGGTACATGGGCACAGAGATCGGGGTCCGGGACTACTGTGACAACTCTCGCTACAACATACTGGAGGTAATTCCCCCTCCTTGAGGAGGCTAGGCACTCCTGGGGTGCAGTGGGTGTGTGTGAAGTTACTGGGGAGCAGGAAGGACACTGTGAGAGCGTTGCCTTGGGAGGGAAAGCACAGGACATCCGAGTCTCCCATAGAGAGAGCAGTTGTGTTCTCCTGGAGCCACATGGCCAAGGGTGTGAGGGCTGGCAAGTTCTTTTGTATCCTGTGGGGCCAGCTGGTATCTAACACAGCAAGCATGGTGCGTGGTGAGCTCCCCATAGACTTCTCAAAGCATCTTATGGATCAGCAGGCACGTGGTCATGTGCTTGGTCGAGGTCAAGTGTAAAGATGGAGTGGGGCTGACAGAGTACTGAGGCACTTGGTGACTCCTCAGGGACATGCCTGCTCATGGGGACCCTCCAGCTGACCTCTCTGGAGCGCTCTGCCGTGGCTCGGGGACTTTCCACACTGGGGACAGAGTGAGGCAGAGGTAAAGCCAAGCCATGGGGACATGCTGGTGCAGGGGCTCTGCACCCATCATGGGTGGCTCCTTTGCTGTTCCACAAGGAACGCTGTGTTACGCGGAGGGGCCGCATCCCTCCCTGGTCGCTTGAAAACCAGAGAGGTGAGATCTAGTATGTGTGTGTGTATGCACATGCCCGTCTCTGCTCGTGACTGGGGGAAGAAACAGGCTGAGAAAGAGCAGAGTTTGGGAGCAGCAGGGGGTCTGGCATGGGAAGGGGTGCAGGGATGTGTCCCTCCCAGCACAGGGATCACCACCATCTCCTGCTGTCCCACAGACCCACCCATTTCCTCTCCTCCCACAAAGAGCAATTGCTCTTGATGACATTTTTGGGACCTGGAACTGGACGATCTTTAAGGTCCCTTCCAATACAAACCACTCTACGATACTATGATTTTCAGCAGCATTTAGGCATCTTCCTGTGGTTGGGGGAGGAAGGGAGGCCAGACTGGCCTCACTCCTGTTGTGGAGAGGAAAACGCAGGGCCACATCTTCTCAGAGGAAGGCAAAACGCCAGCCCTTCATTGCAAGTGTGCTGCTCTGCCCTGCAGGTGCCTAGTGTCAGCCTAGGTCCCTCCTGCAGGTTCCTCTTGCCGGGTGGAGATCTTCAGTCCTAGGTTCTTGGCCATTAAAACTGTTCATCTTCTACCATGTTTTGTTACAGCAAGTGGCCAAGAAAATGAATTTGGATATGAGGAAAACTTCATCGCTGTGGAAGGACCAGGCCTTGGTGGAGATCAACATAGCTGTGCTGTACAGCTTCCAGGTACTTGAGTAGCAGAACTAGGTTGTGTTTGGGTCAGGCTTGAGGGACATGAGTATTGGATGGGACAAGGATGCAGACATCTGCCCAAGGACAATGGCAGCAGCTGATACACTCTTCTGAAATTGTCTTGTGCCTTCCCGGTTTTGGGCTGTTCCAGGAGCCTGCAGTGAAATTTAATAATCTCTGTGCATTGAATGTTGCAAAGAGATTGCTACCAGCATCTGAGCTCTGCCGGTCTGGAGGGAGTGCCCAAAGCGGGCAAGATCCAGCTCTTCTGTCCCATCCATGAGGCAAGAATTGGCCCAGGCTCTCCTCCCACTTGCACTTTAAGGTTGAATAGCAAAATCAGTCCTTGCCAACACAACTTCGGAGAGTGGAAGTTCTTCCCAGAGCTGGATCAGAACTGCTCCTTGAGTTGTACAAGCCGTGAAAGAGTTCCCCAAGGGGCTGAGCAGGGGATGCTCCATCCCTTCATGCCATATTAGTCTTTTCTTGCCCCATGACAAATAACAGGAGGAACAGGCATCCCATAGTGCATCTGCTCAGGTAGGGCAAGGGCAGTTTCTCAGCCCTGGAAAACAGCATTTCTCAGTGACAGTGCTCCTTGGCAAGACCAGGTTCAGCAGCCACCTGGTGTCATCTCCAAAGGCAGAGTCCTGTAAGACCATGGGAGTCAGGCATATTTGGGTCAAACAGCTGAAAATGTCAAATTTTGCCTTTCGCCTTCCGGGGAGTATTAACCCAGAGTTGTTGGCTCTGTTCTCTTCTCCCTCCAACAGAGCGACAAGGTGACCATTGTGGATCACCACTCAGCCACTGAGTCCTTTATCAAGCACATGGAGAACGAGTACCGATGCCGTGGAGGCTGTCCTGCAGACTGGGTGTGGATTGTCCCACCAATGTCTGGCAGCATCACCCCAGTCTTCCATCAGGAAATGCTCAACTACCGTCTCACACCCTCCTTTGAGTACCAGGTAACGTCTGCACCCTACCTTCCACCAGTGCTATGTGCCCAAAGCTAGAGCCAAGAGCAGGGTGGGCGCTGGAGCTCAGAAGATGCAGGAAGGAGAGGGGTACCATCTAATCCCTTCAACAAGCTGTCCCTCAAGGCAGCGAAGTCCATGAGCAAGTATAATTCATGATTCCCCCTAATGTGGTGTAATAATCCCCTGGATATTACACCTTTTCCCAGGACAATAGCTTTTTGCCCCTCCACGCGAACACGGGACAGCTGAGGCCCCAACTTTTACCCTTGGAAGCAGAACTAAGCGGAGCTCCTCCCTTTGGGAGTGCCTAGTGTTGCACTTTGGTGGCTAGGCGAGGAAATGACCTGGCGGTGACCGTATCCCTCCTCCCTCCAGCCTGCAGGCTTGAGTGGATGGCTCCTGCCAGCTTGGGGATCCAACAGCTTGATGGGGGAGCTCCTGCCCAGCAGGCTGAAATGCTGGTGCCGGAGTATTTAACGCTTCAGACCATGGGAAAAAGGGCCCTGAGCAAACACGCCCTCATTAGCCAACCATCCCTGCTCCGGTGGTTTTCACACAATGTGACCTTTAGTCAAGAGCCCTCAAGGAACAATCACCAAGCAGGAGCAGTCTGTTCATTTCTGTAACCAATGCGCCAGGAGCCCCAGTGGTTCCTAGCCCTGATTACAGACAGCCGCCTTCGAGGGCACTGAATTAGCTTCTGTAGACTTGTTCCTTACTTCAGCTGCCTCCTCTTCCCAAAGGGCCTCTTAGGAAAAAAAAAACCTGTGGGCTAGGGAGGGGGGAAGGATGTGTTTCCACCACCTCTCGCCTTCTGGCGTTGCCTACCTTCTTTTTGCTTGTGGTCTATTAATGCCCATCTCAGAGGTGAGAAGGCGTTTGGCCAGATGCTTGTTACAAGCCAGCAAGGTTTTATTATATTGCAATGTTTCTGTGCATACTCCGTTGCCCAACCGCCCCAAGAAACCCATGGGGCTCCAAGGAGCAGGGACCTATACAAGAGATCGAGCTGTGAAGAAGTCAGCTCGTCCTCCCTGTCATGACTAGAGGAATTCAATGCTCTGCGCTGTGGATACAGCATTTCTCCAAGCTCTGAGCACGGCCCATCAACCACTGCTGCTCTTCTCTCTCCTAGCCGGACCCTTGGAACACCCACATCTGGAAAGGGGTCAACGGGACACCTACCAAGAAGAGGGCCATTGGCTTTAAGAAGTTAGCAAAGTAAGTACCAGAGGGCTCTGAAAAGCCCTGGAGTGCTTGGGGCTGCTCCTGGTTTTGGGCACCACTGTTTGCTGTGCTGTTTGATAGCACTGCCCTACGGATGTGTGCAAACTGATGGTTTGTGAGCCGGGATCTCAGGCCACCGGAGGCTTTAGCTGCCAAGAGAGACATCTGGAGAAAGAGGCAGTTCCCTGAACACCCCATTAGCCCACCAGAAGGTTTGTGACCAGGTGAATACTGGATGTTGCCTATAGTCTCTTCTCCCAAGCTGGTTCATTCTCCAGTAAGGTGGTCTTCAGTGCTCAGGAATGGCTTTCTCGCTTCTTGGGGCTACATTGCCTGTTTCTGTCCTAACAGCCTCCTCAGGCAGAGAGATCACTCATCACTGCTCAGGGCCGTGCTGGCATAAGAGAGATGAAACTCACGTCCATGTTTCTCTTGCTATCACTGACTTTTAGCTACTTGAGGAGCACTCATCTCCAGCACGTGTCTAAACCTCCCAACACCCACTTTGTAAGTAGGGGAGAGATAGGAACAAGGATCCTCCCCACAGGTAGCAGATAGATAAGGGCCGAGCTGAGGCTTGCACTTCATGGCCAGTTGACCCCTAGTAATGGGCCACGTGAGTCCTTGTCCTCTGCCAAAGCTCCTAGTCAGCAGGGGTGTAGGAGTGAAGTGCAATTTGGACCCTTTGGCTGCTCCTGGCCTGAATGCCTCCCCCGTGGGCCATTGGCAGAAAGGTTCTTGTAGGAGCTGCTGGCTCAGTGTCAGCAGAGCCCTGGACCAAGACTGGGGAGGGCTGGGTCTGCCCCAGTATCTGTGGCCAGGCTGACAGGTGGCCTTGTGCTGTTCACAGCAGCTCCCCACGCTTCAGTTTCCCCGAGTCCCGACTATCGGTTTGTTCCCACTCTTCAGCTGTCACCTTCTGTAAGCTTTTTTCCACAGTGCATCCATAAACATGCTCAGCAGATGATGAATGTACTCCTTAGGCTGAGACCGGTGCCCGGGGCTGGGCTGCAGCCCAGGGCTGGTGGAGAGCGCAGGAAGATGAATTGAGCCATTGAGTTAGAAGAAACAATGCTTTTATTTGTGTGTGTGTGCGCGATTGATGAATGGTCGTATAAAAATGTGAGCACAGCAGGTAATTTAAAAAAAAAAAAAATCTCCATTGTTCCTGATGTAGAGGGGAGGAATTATTTTTGTAATTCGCCATTAACCCTGCCCGGATCTGAGCTAATCGGCTGAGCACGTGGCGGACCGAGCCCGACAGCCCTGATGTTGCGCTTGGCACTGGTCGCAGCAGGGTTTTGATGCCTGCTCAGACAGGCTGTGCTGGTTCTGGCCAAACCAGAGCGTTCAAACATGCGGTCCCTGCCCATCCTGCCCCTTCCCTCCCCTGGGGCCAGCGTAAGCCCTGAGGAAAGGAGACATGATCGTCATGGGAAAGCAAAGGGACAACTTTAATACGCAGAACTACGCTGCGGGGTGACAGTAGAGCAGCAAATATAAATGCTCCTGGCTTTGGCGTGGAGGGGAGCTGCTCGGAGGGGGCAGGACATACCAGCCTGGTGGTGTTTCTACCTCTTCTTTCCTCCCCTTTATTTTTCCCCCAAGAGATTTCTTCCCTAGAGCATTTCTTCCCTCCTTGGCAGGAGGGGCAGGAGGAAGCTGGACTTCTCCTGCCAGTGTAACCCATCCAGCTGCAATCCCCATTCCCCACAGCTCATCTGAAGGGAATGCAGGAGTCCTGCTGAACTTGATCACCCGGGCAGGGGCTGAGCACCCTGCTGAAGTGAATCCAGCAGCCTTTACGCTTGCAAAGTCCACAGAGATGCTTTGCACTCTCTCAGCCCCCCAAAAACTGCCCCTTCCCTATTGCAACACACCAGGCTAAATCCAGACCCTCCTTTCTGGTGGCCCCGTTTAAAGGCTTGATGGTCCATTTAGAAAAGGTGAAGATATTCTGCACTTAGGAAAAATAACGTTGATGTCCAAGTTCTGTGATTATGAGTGGCCCTAAAATACTAAACTTGTCACGCGGGGCTCGGTGCCCCACTGTGTAACCCAAAGCTGGCTGGTGACAGCCTCCCTTGTCCTCCATCGCTGTGCTCCCACTGATGCCAACCCATCCAGCAGTGTTAGCATGGAGAAGGTGCCAGTGCTTCTAGTGCTGCATCACCTCGGCCAGGATTTGAGAGGCCCGTGACCTCTCAGGGCCCCTCTGCCTTGCTGTCAGAGCTGAGCCAGTGGGGAAAACTGGACCAAAGTCAGGACTGCAGCGACAGGAGGCAGCTGGCTAGATGTGACCCTGCAAACACTCAGTAGAGGTGCAACCTCCCAGCCTCGGGAGGGCTGTTCCCCTGGGTAAAGGTCATGGCATCGCTGGAGCGTGAATCAAAGGGACCACAGACAGCCTTGTCTGACCTCCTCAGCGTCTCGGGGCTTTGTGTGTGATGCGTGGAGCCTGGGTGCTTCTGCTTGGCTAGGACACATCCTGCAGCAAGGCAGCCAGATAGGATTTAAAGACACAAAGAAATGGAGAAGCCGCTGTTACTCCCGTAGCTTGGGCTCTGGTTGGTCTCCAGCTTTTCCTTTGAGGTTCTCTGGTTGCTGCTTTCAGTGACTGCTGCCCCTGATTCTTCCCTGCAGAAAGACCACCTCCGCACCTGGTTTAGCATTTTCTGCCTCATGCCCATTCAGGTATTTCAGCTCTGTGTTCAAGCTCCCTTGTCCAGTCTTCCTCTCTGACAGGTCACGACGAATACACTCTTCCATAGCTGCCCTGTTTGGCATGTAACAACAAAAAAAGTGATACTGCAGTTTTTAAGGCAGGCTGTTCATTTAATGATAAATAAAATGATGTGAATATTTTGGGCTAGAGACACTGACTAGGAAGCAAGATCTCTTACCAGGATTTATTCTTCCTCCCTAGGGCTGTGAAGTTCTCAGCCAAGCTGATGGGACAGGCCATGGCCAAGAGGGTCAAAGCGACCATCTTGTATGCCACTGAAACGGGGAAGTCCCAGGTCTATGCAAAAACTCTGTGTGAAATCTTCAAGCACGCTTTCGATGCCAAGGTATTGTACCAGCTCCCAGCCCCTGCAAGATCATGTGTGCATCTGGGTGGCCCAGGGAAATACACGGCTGTAGGAAAACACGTGGCTCAACACATGTGGAGCTTCCCACCCGCCAAGGGTCTTCAGAAGCTCCCAGGATGTGACCTTGTGGGTCTGTATTGAAGCCTGCACAGGGATAGCATTTCCAGCTAATGCTCCTGTAGGCATTGCGGCATACATTTGTCTTCTGCCTCTCAGGTGGTAGCCCCATGGTTTGTCCATGTCCCTTGAGGCTCTTGTCCTCATCCTCCCTGTGTGGAGATCTCTGCCAGTGCACTGGCATGGAGTCAGCAAGGAGCTGCTGCTGGTGTGCCCAGGTGGACTGGGGTCCATTCCAGGAGACTGACTGGTAGTAGAGCTCCCTGCCAAGGACCTCTTGCTAACATCATTGTTGCTCCCAGGTGATGTCCATGGACGAGTACGACATCGTGCACCTAGAGCATGAAACCATGGTCCTGGTGGTCACAAGCACATTTGGCAATGGAGACCCACCTGAGAACGGAGAGGTAGGACAGAGCACAGGGGTGGGTGACTACGGCAGGGACATGGGCAGAAGAGAGGTGGTGGGCAAGAAGGAAGGGCATCCTCTTTTTGCTCAGCCTGAGCTGGAATGGCCCGAAACAGGTCCAGGTTCTGTGTGATACCTGGTGGTGTGCCTGCCTGCCTCCAGCCTCCTCTGACATTGGGATATCTTCTTATTCCCTGCTGCGAGACAAGTAACTCATCTGTTGCTAAATTCGTCCTGCACAACTGATGTCGGTGTCACACGAAAGGTGCCAGCCCCTTGGCTGGGGAGATACGGCCTCGTCCAGCCCTGCACGACAGTGTCGCAGGCTGCTGGGAACAGCAAGCAGAGAGCAGAGCAGCAGCACAGGCTTTGGTCGCTGCTCCATTTCCTGCAGAGATGGGCAGAACTGATGGTGGTTTTTTTACTTCTTCTCTGTAGAAATTTGGCTGCGCATTAATGGAGATGAAGAATCCCAACTCCAACCTGGAGGAGAGGAAGTAAGAGCACCCCAAACCCCTCCTTTCCCACGCACAACCCTGGCCAGCGGGCAGCCCCGCAGCCGGGACAGCCTTCTTCTCCGCTTTCCTCCTCTTGGAAGCGAGTATGAAATCCCCGTGCAGGCTTCAGGCTGGCAAACGTCCGAGGGATAGGACCTGCCTGGAGAACCAGGGGATGGAGCAGGCAGAGGTCCCGGGGAGCACTGAGTTGGGCATGCCTGTGGACTCCAGCTTGTCATTCCTGGGGCTGGCATTTTAAAGTTTCTTGTTTCAGCTGTAAGAGGCAGGCACCTACCAAAAAAAGAAAAAAAAGCAGGAATTCACACAAAGTCATTGAATCTGAGAGCTGGGGCTGTCCAGGACACACCAAAATAGTAAGACTTGGAGGGAGAAGGGAGTTCCCAGCTATGTGGGTGTAGGTGGGGGAGGGTTTGAGAACCAGATTTAACTTCTTGCATCATGTGAAGATATTTCTCGGGAAAATAAGAACTGTTATAAATTCTGGCTGGGAACTTTGTGAGTCTGGAGCCGGTACCTTGGAGACAGGGTCTGGGGTTTTAGAAAATCCCCCATTGGTGGAAGACGAGCCTCGAGCATCTTGGTGCATGTCCCAGAGGCGAGGAGGCGAGGGCAGCCGGCGAAGTGTTCATCACTTGGGGCCTCCTCTTGTTTTAGCTACTAAGTACAATTTACTTCGTTTAACCGGGACACTGCTCTGCTCTGGAGTCTCTGCTGAGTTAACACAGAGATGCTCACAATTAGCAAAAGGCTGCTCCTTAACGAAGGCAGCGCTGGCCCTGGCCAGTGGCACAGTGCAATTCAGCCGCCCGACTTTCTGCCTAAGCAGCGCAGAGCCGTGCCGGCGGGGCTGCGGAGCAGTGACGAAGCCCACCGGGCACAGCAGGGTCCGGTTCATACCCCTCCGCTGCTGGCGACAGCAGCCCCGAAGTGGTCTCCTCGCTGTGCAGCCGCATCCTCTGATGGATGCCCGCAGGGCTGGTGAGCCGAAACCCCGTTAGGTTGCTAATGGCCTTGTGCCTTAACGGGGACAGGGACATGGAGGCTGCCCTGGAGGCGTCTGGATGGAGAAGGGGCATTTTGTGCCTGGTTCTCACCCCGAGGGTCTTCACTCTTTGGGGTTGGGTTGGTGCAACCTTGGGTTGGGTGCGGAGTGCCACCCACCGCAAGATGGGCAGATTTGGGGAGGACAAAGCACCTGAGCTGGGTGCTGGCTGTCCCAGCCACCTCTAAAGGTAATTTAAGGGACTGGCAGGAGTTTCGAAGAGCCAGGAGAGCCTGTGGCTTTGTTACCTGACAGCAAAAGTGGTCAGAGTGCTGGAAACAGCGACCTGCGAGGACAGATCAAAAGGGTGAGAGCTGTTTTGTCTGGAGACAGAAATGCAGTGCGGTTGCAGACTTCACGGACGGAAAAGGTGACTGCAGAGGTGGAGGGAATAAATTACTCCCCGTGGCCCCCCCCGGACTAGCCAAGAGGTCACGGCTCTGGATGGTAGGAAGAGATGCTGCTGTGAAGCATGAGGAAAAGCTTTTGCGATGAGACCAGGCAGCCTGGAGGAGACTGTCTGGGGAAGAAGGGCAAGGTCAGACCATTGTCTGTAGGAAAGGTCTGCTGAGATCAGCTCCTGCCCGTGCACCCCACAGGCTCCCAATTCCATGTCCATCAAGGGATGTTGAGGGTGGCTGAGACCCCACAGTGTGGGGACCGGTGGCCTCTCTAAGCCAGTGTCCCAAGGAGCCTGCCATGGCTGCGGCCGTGCCTCTCTGACCACAGCCCCGGGGTTTTGCTGTGGTTGGGTATTTGGTTCCTTGTGTCCACAGCAAGGGTTTTCCAAGGGTTTTCAGAGGTGTTCATAATCCTTCTGTACTGAAGGACCGGCTGTTCAAACACAGCCTGCCCTTCAGCAGTCATCCCCTGCCACAAGGACCTACTCCTTTCACCAAAAGCTGCCGGTGCCCTGACCTTGGGCTCAGCACCCGAGTGGGCAACGTGGGCTTCATGCCCACCTAAACTGGTGGGCTGTGCTGCCCTGCCTTCGCCACGTAGCCCTGGGCAAGGACACGGCACAGGCACAGCGGAGAAAGGAGTGGCTCCATCCAGACGGAGTGAAGCAGAAAAGCACGAGAGGTCTGGGCAGAGAGGGGCGGCTCTGGAGCAGAGGTGGGGCACAGGGCTCTGTGACCCTGGCGGTTACTTCGTTCCGGGGTTGTCTCGTCTGCGTGGCACACCGGGTGCAGGAGGTCTGCTGTGACTCATCCACACACTACTGCTTCACTGCTCCGGCAGTATATTTAGAAACCCTTATGTAGAGCAATTTTTGAAGATGGTTCAATTCAGAAATACTTCTGCTGTTGTCAGATTTTTTTTCTCCCCTCCCCTTGCTCCCCCCCGTCCCCCCCCTCCCCCCCTTTTTTTTTTTTTTCCTTTTTTTTTTTTTGATGTATA
>Ga0181612_121701_pt1 | contig 18768 bp, 9 predicted proteins | sample HoacroProtozoa21_FD_119630 | JGI IMG/M metagenome (GOLD analysis project Ga0181612, IMG submission 119630) | Hoatzin crop microbial communities from Cojedes, Venezuel. Combined Assembly of Gp0051906, Gp0051904, Gp0051908 | reverse complement strand
TTGGATTTAGTACCAGAAGAATGTTGATAACACTGATGTTTTTAGTAGTTGCTAAGAAATCAAGGACTCTTTCCAGTTTCTCTTATTCAGCTAATGAGCAGGTGTGCAGGAGCTGGGAGGGAGCACGGCCAGACAGCCAGCCCAGGCTGGCCAAGGGAAATATTCCATACCATGGACGCCATGCTGAGTTTGTGAATGGGCGTTGGCTGGGGGCAGGAATCCTCTTTTATTCTCTTTTTTTCTGTGAGTTCAGTCATTTTTCCATGAGTTTGGCAAGTTCTGCTAAATTCGTGAGTTTGGCAAAATCCGTGAAATTCGTGAGCTCTGGGAAACCTGAGGGTTCCGCGATAGCTGCTTGGGGACTGACTGCGAATCAGTCATCAGGTGGTGAGAAAACTGTATTGTGTGCTGTTTGTTTTGCATATTCATTATTATTAGTAGTAGTAGTAGTATTTTCCTGTGTTTTACTGAACTGTCTTTATCTCAGCCCAGAAGTCTTACTTTTGTCTGTTCTCCTCCCCATCCCACTGCGGGGGAAGGGGAGGGGTGAGCGAGCGGCTGTCTGGTGCTTAGTTGCCAGCTGCTGGGTTAAACCATAACATTCATTAAGGAGTTTTATGGAGAGCAGTGCTTTGCAGGGGCTCACCTTGCTATGATACAGCCAGCAGTTCTAGGAGGAGGTTCTGGCCGTTGCATAGCTGTTGTACCACTACTTGAAGAAGTCTGGCTTTTCTCTGGTGAGCCACAGCAGTCATATCCCCAGTATGCCACGGCATTTGTCAGGCTGCTGCTCCGGGGCGAAGTGAAATGGATTTCACATCCTGCACTGACAAAAAACTCCCCTTCCCTCAGTCCCCTAAAAAAATAAAAGTTGTACACAGCTTTCAGACAGAGGAAGGATGGGACCGTGATTGACTCTTACCCTTAGGAGAATTGTTGTGGTTGTGTTAGATGTTAGGACTGTGCTTCTTTTGGACTTGGACTTCATCATCTGGAAGTGCCAGCTCAGGTTGATTGCATCACATAGGTTTTCCTTTCCACTAAGCACTGAAAGAGCATCTGTTCAGTGCACTGTTGTGTTTGTCTCTTTGTCAGCATAGTAACCAGTTGGGTTTTTTCCTTACACTCAACTTTGAGGCTGTTTCCAACCTTTCACGCAGTCTTGTACAGGTCAATAATGGAACTAGTTTAATGTTAAAAAGCTAAACAAAACCAAAAAGCCCAACTCCAAGCCTGATTTTTCTAAGTTAATGGATGTCACAGCTTATAACTGGAGCATCGCATTCAAAAAGTAACAAAGAGTGGATTTTATTACTGTGATGATGCATTCTGCTTCCAGCTGCAGCAGAGCAGTCCCCATCTGCCTGCCTGCAAGTTCTGCATGTGGAGCTGTCATCCAGTCCCTGTTGTCTCTCTTGCTGCCCCGCTCCAGTTTTCATTTTTCTCATTGCTCATACTCTGTCATTGCTGAGCTGGATGTCAGGGCACTGCTGCCCCTTTCTGACATCAACTGCATGAAAGAAATAGCATAAATTAGCAGTGCTGTAGGTTATCCAATACAGGAGTATTTTTTATTGCTCTGGAACAGAGACTATGTATGCCAGTGAGACATACACTTTAAAATGAGTGTATTCTTTCTAAATTAATTCAGTTTATGACCTCTGTTGATCCTGATTCCGTGCCAGCTATATTTGAGTTGGTGTCAGCAATATGGATCCCATATTTATCAGGAGCTGAATGACAAGATGTGATGATCATGGTGCTTTGAGGGAGCAGCAGTGATTGAGCTGGTTTAGAAGCGGGAAGTGCAGATGCAGGGTCAGCATTTCACTGCTCATCCTGAGTGTTCTGCTGCTGCTGAAACCTTTCTCTCTTACTGCGTCTGCTGCGAGACTGGCTGTCGAGGAGACCCAGGGAAAGAAAATCGGTCAAACAGATTTCTACTGATCATTTTTATCTGCTTCCCTGACCCTTGGTGAAAAAACACTGTATCATTTGCTGTGGAGCTGATTCTGAGGTGTTAGACTGAGTTTTACGCTCCAAGAGGGTTTTTCTTGTCAACTGTGCGTCAGATGGTAAAAGCTGCTTGGGCAGGGATAAATCTTGTTACTAAAACTAAAATGGTGTAACTTGGTGGTTTAGTAAATCTGGTAGTAAGTGAGAGAAAACTCACCTACTAAAAAAAAAATCCTTAACCTTGAAAAACTTCTAGACTGATTAAAGCTTTATTTCCTTGGATTGAATTCAAGGGGGGGTATACAAACAGCAGACAACATGACTAGTTAATGACAAACAGTACTTAAGTTCAAAGGCCAGAATAACTAATCAGCAAACATTACGTCTAGAGATTTTTTTCTCTTTATTATTTGTAGTTTGTTATCTGTGTAGGTTTTATCGTTTTGAGCAATGAAATAAATCAAGGTGGTTCTTAATGACATATATTGTGTCCTGCTCTGAACTGGACAAAGTGCTCAATGACCTTGAAGCCTGCTATGTTTTTGCTTCAAAGATAAGCTTGCCTGCTTCTTTGCATACGCCTCAAGAGTATTTTAGAAAAGACCTGAAACTCACAAGAAATACAAAACATGGAGTGAAAAACAAATAGAGGTAACATAGTTGTTTAGTGTGGACTTCTAGAATGAAAGTTAAGCTAGTTTACAAGCTGTCTTTTTCCAAATTTACTGTTAGAAGAACCAAATGTTTAGCAAGTATTTGGGTGATGGTACGTAATGGAGAGAAAACACAACAGAACTAATGCATGGAAGAACTGTGTCTATAACCACCCATCCTGCTTTTGATTTTACTTTGGAAGGGCACTTACAAACATGAAGCCCAAACATAAGGTGAGCAGGGTGTGAGGTTGATATTTTAGTGACTTAGAGTGCAGCATTGTAATGTCAGTGCTTACCCATGCTTCGGCCCTCGAGATATCTGTTTCTCACTCTGTTGGACCAAATACAGTATCTTTAGTTTAGTAATGTGAGGAATTTTCCGCCTCTCATTCAGTTGTACAAACACCCAAGATTATCTGCTTCAGAAGTCACACTTTTGTTGTATCACATACCTATTCAGAACTGACTGAACAAGAGAGGTGGAATTTCGGTGGGCTGGACTCAAGGTAATGTAGGGACAAGTTTTACAGCTGAAGTTTTGCTGTTTGATTTCATTGGGATTATGTTTTACCTGAATGCTTTTAACTCACCCTCCCACAACCACCTCCCCAAGCAATTTGTAGGACTCAGGCTTCAACATATACATACATAATTCATAGAATGTTTGGCAAGAGAGAGAGCTGTGAATAAATGCAGCAGAGGATGGGGAAATCTAAACTGTAAAATCCACCTGGATGTGATGAGCTATTCACAGGAACTTTATGCTCTCTGAAAGTGGCATGTAACAAACAAATGTTAAATATTTTAATTCTTGTTATTTAACATGAGTTATAGTAAAACCAGGAGTAATTCACAGTAAGTAGATTCAATTTCAGTAAAAATTTCCAGCAAATCTACAAGGTAGTGAGAAAATGCGTTACCATGACTGTAAACACTCCAAGATACCGAGGGAGAGATCACTCAGTGGGTTTAATGGAAAAGCCAGGCCCACACCAGAGACTCAGGATAGATTGGACCTGGGAAGATCTTGTTTTTCAATTTATAATTCTGGTTATTAAGCACACTGTATGTTGTCCATGAGTAGGAAGCCAGTGAGACAAAAGATGCGGCAGTTCTAAAAGGGCACACGGGGGAGGGAGTTGGAGCAGTGCCTTCTGCCGCTGGGAGACATCTCTAGCTCTCCTGTGATGGCTGAAATTCTTTCAAACACTTAAAATAATCACCCCATAAGATGATTAAAAAGTCAGGAGAGTTGGGGGGGTGGTGTTAAGTAATCAAAGCTGTCAACTGGAAAGACATGGGTACTCCTCAAGGGAGGGAAGGATTCAATGAAAAAAACAGATTTGTTTTTCAAGTATAGGCAGCATGTGTTTAGTTATAGTGCTTTGTAAAACCCTAGCATACAAGGACTAAATCCCATGCAGATTTAGGACAGGCAAGATCTCATTAAAACTAGCACCATTCACATTTAAGTGGAATTAGGAAAAAGCCAAGAATTTTCTCTTCCTTAGTTGTAAGGTGCCAGTAAGATAACTGTTTTTTTAAACACAGAATTTCAGTGTACTTTATGCATTCTCAATAGCTATATTCCATATATTTTTTTTAAATGTGAAAATCATCTTTCTTAAGCAGGATGAAAGGAAAAAGATTGAAGGCACACAGGAGACGGTTGTTTCTGGTGAACTTTCACAGATGTAATTCTTACACAAGCCAAATCGTTCTGTTATCTGCATGTGTTGTTACTACATCAGGAAAATTGAATTCACTGTCTCCTTATGTGTTTCAGGTCGGCAAATTCCACCCTTAGATCCTCATGAAAATGGTAACAATGGAGCAATCAAACTTGGAAAGCAGACTTCACAGATGGGTAGGCGGTGCTGCTGACCCAACTTGATCTTTTTAGGTTTACTTGAAAACAGCACCATTTACTTTTTCACTGAGAAAGGACTTTGTGATCTCAGTGACATGCCTCCTTATCTTGAAAGCAGTCATTCCAATACTTCCCAGGAGCAATAATGCAAGGACCAGAAGCAGCAAGCTTTACTTCAAAGGAATTTTGCAAAACCAGTTGGAAAATCCTCTCTAATATCCTGTCAAAATTACAATGTCAAAGTACTCCAATTCTCTGTTTAGGCCAATGACTGTTTGTTTTTTTTTTTAATAAAAAGACCTTTTTATATATAAATTTTAGATTTGCTGCAAAAACTTCTCTTCTTACATTGCAAAGTGGACTTGGCATGTTTTTAGAGTTTTCTCTGTAATAATACAGTGAAAAAAACCCATAAACCCTGAATTTTGGCTTATAGTTTCTCTGTCATCTTTCTAGCTGGACTCTGCTTCTGTATTTTTCTAAGTCTGTAGCTTCATCTCCTACTTCCAGTAAACATCAGCAAGAAATGGACTAAATCTGCTAACTAGAAAAAAAAATGGATCCAAAGGATGAGCGAATTAAGTTTTTACAGGCTAGAAGTCAAAATCTGTGTCAGGAGGTGCTGTGTATGTGAAAGGAGTTGTCACGAAGGAGGCTGCTGGACCCCATGCAGTTCCCAGTCTGCTCCAGAAAGAAGTGAAGACGCAGCCACTGTGCTTTGCCTGGATTGATTCCCTTTCCAGGGCGTAGGCTTCATTAATTACTGAAATTGTAAAAAGAACATCAATGCCAGCTTCATCTTCCGCTGCTTACCAGGTTTCCTCCAAATCTGTGCCCCAGACCAAAGTTGTCTCCGCTCAAAGATGCCACTTCCCTGGTTGCTAAAAGAGAGGGCCATGCTACCCCACTCCTTCGTGGTCTCACTTCAGTGCTCCAAGAAGTCTTCAAGTCAGAAGAACGGTATTTCTGTACAAAACCAGCTTCAGAGAGCACAACAAAATTTGAGGTCAAAGGCTGGAACCTAGTAAAACAAACCAGAGCGTTTCTTTACAAATGCAATTTTGTGAATTTGTGGAGTCGTCTCCTCACCCATGTGGGGATGCGGTATGGAAGACCCGCTGCATGATACCTTTGAAGCTCGATGCACTTGAAAATAGAGTGTAGAAAAAAAATTCTAATAGGTGGTTATGAACTAGAAATAATGCAAAACTCTATGTATTCTCCACTTCTGTCTTTCATGAATGTGTGTGACTGAAATGATAAAATATGAATTTATCTTCTTCATCAGTTTCATTGGAAATCAGAACTAGGGTAAGAAATGCAAGCTTGAAAACCAAAGCCCAGCCTGCATTCCACAACGTTAATTTGTTCTCTTATGAGGAAAATAAACCTCACTGCACATTTGTTGGGGGACTTTCAAAAAGCAAACACAAGGGAAAAACAACTTTCCACAATCATGAACAGGCAGGCTAGAGCTAGGTTTCCGTGTTTATACATAAAAAACAGAAGTTATTGCTTGGTGGTGAGATTGCTTTGATAAAACAGCACTAATTGTTAGGGCTTGAAACAAAGCCAGATGAAATCAACAGGAACATTTCTTTGTCTTCAGAGGGCTTGAAGTAGTTATAGGTGGGAAACATCCCACGGGATTTTATTCAAGAATCTAAGCTGCATCGTTTTTTCATGTATAATCCATTTCTCAGATATTTTAGACTCCTTTGAAAGCACTCATACTGGGAAGTATGCCCTTGGATAATACACAGACTTGGGCAGCTACCATGAGAAAGTATAATTCAGGTAAACTTTCAGTTGTCACCTGTGCTGATGTATGAACCACCTCGCTGCTTCACTGCAGCAACTATTTTACAGATAATCCAGGGTTATTTAAATGAAAATTTAGCAATCATCGTTGTTGATAGCTGGGGAGGAGACAGGCTCCTTTAGGGAACGTTTCATCCCATCCTAGTACAAGCAAGTCTGTCAGAGGTGCCTGGCTCTTTCACCTGGCTGTGGAGGGAGGGGTTAACCTGCCCTTCAGCACTTAAGAAATAGCACGGTTACCAATATCACATTCATATAATTTATGGGATGTGTGACCCAAGGCTGCAAGAGGTCTGGTTCTTCCTAAATAAAACCAAGTGAAAGGCTAGAGGTGTTACCAAGAAAACAAGGTGATATCGAACCGATGTTTTGAAAGGTGTCATAGAGTAGTTATGCATAACTGATTTTTAAGCTTTCATAAATAGTTGTGGCATACTTCCTTTTTTTAACGTGATGTCTCAGAACTCCTTAAACCCTACTTGAGATGTTTGAAAGCTTTGTAAGACAATTCTACCAGTAGCTTGTATACTCTAATTTGTGCTAGAACTGGCAATTGATGCTGATCTGTGCGGAGCAGATACTGTCCTGAGCAACCAGCTCTCAAAGATGCCATTGAGCTGTATGTGAATCAGAACAGGTTTATGAGCTGTATGTTAAAATAGTTCAAAATTGGAAGTTGTTATAATGGATCTCTGGCAGACTTTAAAATTAAAATGCTGGGTAAGTAGGCTCAAAGATATTTCTGTGTTTGGTGGGCCAAATCTAAATCACCTTATTCTGCTTCTAGTCAAGAAAAAGATGTAAATGAATACGGATTCTGATTGTGTAAGTTTCTGAGATTTGGGTTATGGTGAGCTTCAGTAGGGAACTCTGAAGTCACAGGTGAAAAAATAACAGGCCACTGTGCTGTGCGGAGCAGCTCGCATTTTCTGTGAAGACAGGGCTCATCTGCGATGATGATGATGTCTCTGCTGTTTGTCAAAGCTGAAGTGCAGCTTTAACCTGCCTCTTCAAATGGGGGAATGGTTTGTTTTAAAAATTGTGATTTTCAAATGTAAAATTCTTGATTTCTACTTCCTTTTGTTGCCTGTGTTGCTTGGAAAGTACCACCAACCCTTCAGAAACAGCCAGAAAAATGACATACAAAAAACGCCCAAACCTGGAGTCAGAAGTTTCAGCAGCAACCGGAATTCCTCTTAGTAGTTAATGGCTGGTGAAAAGCTAAATTGCTGTACAGGAGCACCTGACTCCGTAGCTGATCTGCTCGAATAATAAGAAGAATAATAATAACGCTGCAGTTCTTGGTTGGCCAGCTGGTGCTGGATTTGTCCGAGACTCGTTTTCTCAAGAGAGCTGGCCGCAGGACTGAAGCACAGGTTGCAGTGCCAGGGATGTTTGGTGGAGCTTGTTTGCACCGTGACTCAAGGCTGTGACTGTCCAGTTGTGGGTGACTTGCTTTTCTGGCTCGCCATAAACTAGTTTAAAAACGAGATAATGAAGGAACGAGCTTTCATATATGCTCTGCATATGGGTGTGTATATAAGTACAGTTTTATATTGTTATGCTGACACGTGGTGTTTTTTCACTATGTCTGGTTCTCATATACTGCACATTGTATTCTGTAAGTACATTTTTTTGTTAATGATCATTTCACCTCTATGAACTTAAAGCTACAGACCGAAGGTAGCGAGAAGATGGAGATGCACATAGGTACAATTCTTGACTTGCCATTCTTATGCATGAAAATGGCATATTGTAGAAAAAGTTTGTCTAGCAGACTGAGAAATCTAAAAAAGGCCATTACTATCCAGGAATTGGGACTCAGAAGTATTCAAGTTACACTAAAAAAAAAAAAAAAAAAAAAAAAAAAAAGAAAGAAAATTAAAAAAAAAAAAAAAAAATTATTGTCCATGGTACAGCAGGTCTATCTGAAGTGCCACAATATAACATAGGTCTGTATCAATACCTAGAAAAGTTTCCTGTCGTCCCTTGTCTCCACTAATCCTTCATGGCACGTGGTAATAAGTGTGACCAGATAGATTATACATGCGAGCACTCTGACTATAATCAGACCTTCTCAGTACAATGATAGTATATTTTACTATCCTACCCTTAATTATTTAAACCAGAGTCAGTGATAAATTGTCAGTTTAAAATCACCTGCTAAGTACTCTTCCTCTGTTTTTTTTGTGTAAGGGCTTTGACTGGGCTGGACCCACTCGCTTCATGTATGGGATGCTGCAATCTGTTAATACTTTACCTTCTGTTTTACATATTCATTGTATCATACCTAATAATATTTTTTCCCCTAAAATGTAGGTTTTGTGTTTTATTTAACCTACAATGATTAATGCTAATAAATGTTTTAAATACCTCTGAGTATGTCTGGTTTCAATAAAGCAGAACAAAATAGGTCCCATTTTTTCACATCATTTGCTGTTGAAAAAGGGCTGTCTGCAGTCTGTGGATCACTTACCTGGGATTTAAATGCTGCTTGGAACGTGTGTGGCTGACCTTTTAGCAGAAACTGAATGCCTGCTTGGGGGATCCTGCAGTGCAGATGAACTTTCAAAAACCAGAAAAAGATTATCTGAAAATCCCTTTACTAAGTTATTTGATATATCCATTAGAAGAGAGTTACCGGAGTGGCCAGTATCAGCTTGGAAATTTAAAGCAGTAGCTGTCAGTAAAAAGTGAGCTTACAGTTACCACTTGCTTTAAATAGCAACCATGACTATGGCTCAGAAGACACTTTCATGTGTTTTTATTCTGGCAGCACGTTTAATTTTTTTTCCCCTACTTCATGTCCCTTGAACTTGTCTTTACGAGTTAAGAATTAACACTCCCTTTAAGAAGGATGCAGTGTTTCATACCTCTTAGTGCTATTGTTTCAAGAGATCTTTAAACTCACCAGAAGTTTTTTGCACTGTCTAGTTCATATTTTCAAAGTTGTTACCACAACTGAGGACTCTGCATAAAGGGTTGGGGTTTTTTAAGCAAAAACAGGTTTTTGGAGTACAGCTTTTCTAACTACCATGGTAAATTCAATGCGCACCAGTACAGAAGCACCACAGTAATTCAAAGAAAAGCACAGAACATTTCTCTATGTAAGGAGAAACCAGTATTTCAAAGAGGATTACATAGGTTGTGAGTTTAGTTACTGCTGGAAGATACCTGGCGAGATCTGTTCCCTGCTTTAAAGTATTTATAATCACACTGAAAAAATTATGTATCTTATCTGCAGCTATGCGTGAATAAAAATGAACCCAGGTACATAACCATAAACTGTAAAAGGTGATGTACTTAATTCAAGGAAAGCCTAAGTAAGACCCTCTTAACGATTATCAGTGTGTTGGAAAATCAGAAGTGAATGCTGAGTTTCCTTTCAGTGTGGGCAGTTGTGCCCCTCAATGGATCAGTCCTTGCGTTGTCAGTGGGATGTTTTACCTGGCTTGGAAACATGTTCTTGCAGCACTTTAGGTAAGTTTAGAGTTGAATTTAGCAATGAGAGGGGAGCTGTAGAATTGGCTGGAAAATAAACCTCTTCTGCTTTCCTTTTGAAGACTGAAGGTTGTGTCGCAGGGTACTTAAGGAAAAGTATTTGACGTTTCAGCCTTCAAAATCTTCACAACTGCAGCTTCAGTCTTTCTGCAAAGAGCATCACAGGACACCCTGCTGTGATCTCCTGAGTGCTGTTCTGAAATCAAGATGGCGAGGCTGATGAAATCTGTGTATCGACTTCATACTGCCACCCCCCCACCTAATCTGTAAAAGTGTTCAGGCTCCTACCAGGTTTGTGAAATGCCTCCCTTCCCTGAAAGGAAAACACCAAGCCGCAGGATTTTTTTTTTTCTTGTTGTTCTCTCAATGTTGTTTTACACAAGGCTACGGAGTAATTTTCTTGAAAGCGTTAAAACACTCATGGGAGAATAGACCGGCTATAAGTCTTTGTACAAATGCCTCTGTTAATTGGTGGACGTTACTCCCTAAGGACTTGGCGTCAACAACGGGATGCATTCATGTGTAATGGGGTCCTTGACCATTAATAAGATTTGCTTTTGATTACATCTGGCTTTTAACAGCTGGACCAGGGGTAGATTCAGCGCTTGATATAAATGCTCTCTCACCGTCCAAAAGTAAGACTCTTTACTAGAAACCGTAAAATCAATGGCTGACCACATGTAGCAGGCTGAGATGAGAAGGAATAAGTAATAGCATAATGTAGCATAATAAAACCTTTTTCGTGTCTGAAAAATCTATTTCAGATGGGTTTCTTGTCTTTCAATGAAGAAGAGTCCTTATTGCAAAATGTCTGTATTTCTGATACTACCAAGTGGGTCTTGATGCAGATTAGTTTGCATTATCACTTATCACTGCTGTGCATCTTGTAGGAGCAGGAGGACAGGCTCATGGTATTAGCATTCGTAATCACTCTGTTTTCAATAGATGTGGTGCAGAAGTGTTACTGAAATTGTTTTGTAACACAGCTGTTGTGAAAACTGAAGATAGTACACTGGCAAAACTTGAAGTGTAAGAGACCTGTACTGACTTGCATTTAGTGTCACACCAATTAACAAGTTTTTGATAAGATGCCATTATTCAGTGCAGAAAAGTCTAGGACTAGGGTGGAAGTGAATTTTGAGGCTTCTGGTTAGGTATTAAAGATTTATCAGCTTTGGAAGGATTTCTTTTTTCTGGCTGTTGAATTCCTCCAGCCAGAAATAATTTTTATCCCTGAGACTCCCTGAGGTATTTAAAAAAAAAAAAAAAAGCGGCTTTCTTTGAAAAGTACTGACCTTATTTTCTCAAAACCTCCCTGAGAACCCAAGCTTTATCTTTGCCGTCATCTGTCTAAAGTTCCTGGAGACACACCTTATTTATGATGAAACACTCAACCCTTCTGATTACCACACACTGAGAAGTTTAGAAAACAAAAGTGCATTTCCTCCAAAGTCCATTTAATTCACGTTTACTTTACCTAGTCACTGCCATTCCTGCTCCCTCCACGACAGTAAAATACGTGTTTAAATAAGAAGATAAATACCTAACAGCTAAATCCCTGTTCCCATACAGCAAATAGAGTACTCTGGGGAAATGATCTGTTAGGGACTAAGAGAGAGACAACCCCTAGGCTTCTGATTACTTGTTGACAAGTACCAATCAATAAGGAAGTCAGCTTACTTGTCTACGAGATGCCCTTGAGGAAAATGAACATCACGTTCCTTCCTCTTTGTCGATACAGCATGAACGGGGGGGCAAGCGATAGCATTGCTGTTACTGACTGACTTTAAATAAATAAAAAATGAGTAAGAGGATAGTAACAGTTTCTCTTCACTTGTTTAATAGGGTCAAAATGTAGGTTAAGCACCTTGTGAAAGAAATCCCTGCTTCTTTTCATCTTCAAAGAATCTGGCTGCTTTGCTGATAAATATATGTCAGGAATTTTCACAGGTTTAGCAAGAAAGAGCAATGGATGCAACCTGGGTAACACAGTGCATTTCAAAAACCCTTTCCAATATTCTAGCTCTGCAAAAAATCAAGTTAGCAGCAAACCTAGAATCACTACCAAATATCCAAGTTCCTGTCTGTTCATCACTCATCACGTGGGACAATTTTGCACTGTAAATATTTACCAAAAAAGCATAACATCTATAGTAGGAATCTAATAGGAGCCCTCAGAAAGAATGACATTCAAAATAAAGACTTAAATTTGCTCTACTAGTTCTTCACACACTTGGGAACCCAAATGAGAATGAAATAGCTTTCCTAGCACCATTCCCTCAAGAGATACCGTTTGTCCTCTGATTTTTACCCCATTCCGTAGGTCATTCCTGATTCTCAGGAAAAATGTTCTTTCAAGGTGGCAACCTGACCTGTCTGCTGGCACCTAACCAGCTCTCCTCCTGCGGCACAGCCCTCAACACCCGCATGGTTCTCCCCATGGTCACAGTAAGGAGGGACAGAAGGCTTATTAGCCGCTGACATTTCTAATGGAGCTGACTCCGTTTCTTGGCATTTTTGAATATAAAGGAGGCTTTTGAGATATGCTGGAAATACGAACTCATAATGATCTAGGAAAGGGCTCTCAATAGATAAACTCACTTCCTTGTGACAGAGATACCAGAAAAGAAAACTTGTTTTTTTAAATAAGTTTTTCACCACGGTCGTCTTTTATTATTTTTTTTTTTTTTAATGCTTCTAGGAGGTGAAGTTTCTGGAGGTGAAATAGGTTTCTTGAAATGAGAACAAAGCCAGAAAGTCACACTGATTATAAAATTCTGAATAGGGAAAATGATGTTTACAACTGAAAAGAAGGGACAAACAACATGATGATGTCCTACCCTGGAAGATCGTCTTTGTGGTGGGTCACAAGCCCGTCGAGGTGACAGAGAAGGAAGAAAAGTGATGTCTGAAATGGAAAATATGAATTTGATGTAAAAAGGATATCACATTATAAATGGTCCATATACATGTATTTCATGGCACAGCCACGTTAACACCGTTGTTACTTGAGAACCCTAGCTAATAAATGAGCGTAAACAAATACAAGGTTAAGAGTGCATCAGGTGCCTAGACTCCACCTGTAAAAAATGATGCTGTATCTTTACCTGTGGGTGTGCCTGAATTTACATAGTCCAAAGTCCACTGAACAAAAGATGACGCCCATTCACGTAGTCCATGACACACTGGTTACTAAGCTGGAGCCCTGAACAAAGGGCTTTGGCAAATACATTCCAGGGTACTTACGTAGCCACCCTGCCTGCATGGTTTAGCTTTTCATGCAGACTGATTCTGGCTGAATGATGTCTTGGAACGATGGGTAGTTTTGCACGAAAAGGGCAAATTGTTCCAAAGAAGACTAAGGAAGAAAGGATGAGGTGGTGATAAATGTATCTGAGTAGGATTGCATTGACTGATTAACCGCATCATGTAGTATGTACCTAAGTACTTGCTGCTGGGAGCAAGTCATCCATCACACAACATCCATCACTAAAAGATAAAATGGAGGGATTTTTATTTTATTTTTCCCAGGAGGAAACTGATGCTTTAGAAAAATACACAGGACTTGAGTCATCAAGTCATCACTGTCAGCGGGCATGTCTTTCAGACACCTCGCCTCATCTCACTGCAAATCACACACCAGTGAAAGATGCATACCACGGCAGAAAATTGCACCCTTCCGTGCATGACAGACGCAGTTTAAAAAATTACGGGGCCTGAAGCAACTCTCAGATTAGAAGGAGAGCCTCTGTCTGAGAAGCCTGTTTTGCATCACATCAGTGACAGCAAGGTGAGGATGTCTGGGAGGTACAGGTTTCAAAGCTCTGTGAACGTGGTTACTTGGCTATTTGGCAAGATGACCCAGCCCATGTCTCTGGTAGTGAAGGAGAGCGTGAAGTTATTGAGGCTGCCTTCTGAGAGGTCTGCTTCTGAAGAAAGCTAGCCTTTTTGGTGAAATGGTGCCAGAATTCCCATGAGAGGTCCCCATTTCCTGAGATGTTTGAGGAAAGATGTTGCCGTTTTCAACCAGTACTGGAAATTTTACTTCCACTTAGCAGGCGCTCGAAGGCATAACTAAATCCTGCATGTTAGATAACTCCAGTGTGTATTTTAAACCAGCCAGCCACAGGCAAGAAATTAAGAGTTCAGGAACTTGTGATTTTCTTTTGGTATCATCAGATCATGCTGGAAATGTAAGCAAGCCGTGTTTGAAGGTAGGTGGCCTATCTGATTTCATACACAACCATGTCACAGAAAGTGTATGATGAGGTGGTACAAAGATTCTCTGCCAAATTTCAGAGTCGTCTGCAAGTTTGATCAGAACCATTACTATAATGTCACAGTTGTCATTCACCTACGTCTTTCATACTCAGTGCTGGTCTATGGAGAGCAAGATTTTGACTGCTCATGATGGAGCATAAATTGTCTCCCTTCTCCCAACAGGGTAAATGCCTCTAATTTAGGCATCTGTCACCTCTTCAACTGCCATCCTTCTATGAGGCCATTGAATAAGAGCAATTTTGGGTCGGGGCTTTGAGGCCTTGAGGCTCAAGGTTACCTCAGTGTATGGTGAATTACCACACCGTCAGGCCTCCATGGCAACTCCATCACTTTCATCAGAACTGGCCTCTGTATTGCCTCATACAAGAGTAGGCTTTGTGTGTCTTTTTGTGCGTTTCTAAGTTTTCCTGTGAGGCAACTGCAAATATTTCATTTCCTTATGATGTCATCTGGTATCTGCTGATGGCACAATGAAGGAAAGTATTGAGTTTAATTAGCTACTCAGCTCACACAAAGGCAAAGAAGACAGTGAAAAGTGAAAATGTGCAGAAGTCTGTTAAAGTTCATCTTGATTAAACTCTACTGTTCCAGTTTCTACAAAAGTAGTCAGGTGACTGAGAGATGTTACTATGGTCATCCCATCAAGCGAATTACTTCTGCTTGCATTTAAGAATGTATCCTTCTGTGTTATCCAGGCTGAAACAACTGGAAGTTTGGTCAGTCATAATCTGGCCAGAAGCCCTCCCATCCTGTCCAGTCTTTTATAATGAGTTGTTACTGGAATTTGTTAGAATTGAGTCAGTGGCCCAAATGAGTCATTCAGAAACCTCTATCCAGTTCACCCTCTAAGAGACAAACATAAGATTTAAAACTTCATTTCACTTTTCAATAAATATAAAGGAAAAAAATTGTGAAGAAATATCATGCGTGATGTCACTGGAATACACAAGCTTTCCCAAATGCACAACAGTTTTTAAGGAAGAGCCTAATTCTGAGATTTAAAATGTGACTTGGTAAAAATCTAATGATGCATTTCCTTGCTTTGCTGTCCATCAAAGCTATCCAGATCAAGCCTCCTAAGATTTGCTGACGATTACATGCCAGACTTGGAAACTCAACTTAGAATGTGAAAATTGCCTAAAGAGTGATCTTTTTGTCTTAGCCATCCTTAAGATTGAACATCCAATATTTTAACTTGGTTAAAACTTTTGTTACTGATGCATAAGCCAAAATCCCGCTGAGCTGTTTCTGTCACAATCGTATTTTCTCTGAATAGCTAACAAGAGCAAAATGCAACGATTTCTTTTTTTGCCTTTGATGTGAGTGAAACTGAATTAATCCGGGGACTAGTTTCTGGATAAGAAAGCACAGTTTTAACTAATCTACTTTGAAAAGCTCATTTTTTCTCTTATAATAATGAAGTGATATTAAATCCTTTCCCTTTCACTGTATGTGTGAGAGAATGTTCATCAGTGAAAGCAAAACACATTTAAACATTCTGGGTTGAATGCTCCCAAGAGTATGACAAAAACTGGTGGAGATACTCTTGGAGCTATTCATTCATATTCATTCTGAACAAATATTGGTGCACAGGGGAAATTTCAGATGACTGGTAAAAAGTGAACATGGCACACTGTAAACAATAAATGTGATGGGTTTGGATAATTACAAGCATTACATAGACCCTTGGCAAAATACTAATAAAGACAGATATGGGAAACAAAGAGAAATTAATTCATAGGTAATAGCTTATGTAACATTAATCAATATATTTTTAATGGAAAATAGGTGCACTCAAGTTCAAGCAACAAGATGAGACAATGCATTTGCTTAAGGTAGACGTATTGACTTAATACACATGGATTACTTTAAGTCATTCGATGTAGCCCTGCATGACAATGTGGTAAAAAGCCCCAGTACTATATAAAATCAATTTACCTGCACCGAATGCTCTGAAAACCAATTAGCAGCTACATCAGCATGTTTCTACTATCTCCTAATGGGTTATTTAACAGCTTCAAAGGAGCCAATGCAGTTCAATGTCTTTATCAGTGATCTGGAAGACAATGTAAACCCTTTGCTGAAAACTTTGCAAGTGACACCAAAATTGCTGGAAAAGAAAGAATGAAGAGAATAAAATGACATAAGGGTATTTAACATGCTGCTCCAGATCTTAAGCCTTAAGCCAGTATTTCAAAATAGGATGAGTCTCAATGTGGAAGAGATACTATCCCCCGTCTGTCTACGGTGGGAGTCTCTGAAGCCTCTGGTGCTGGCTCAGAGACGGAGGGTGGTGAATGAATAGAAACGACTGTCTGATCCACTATAGATTCCCATCTTCCTCATTTCTATTATTTACCTTACTTAGGGAAGGGAAAAAATGCAAGGAATGGCCAGGCACAGGAAAAAAAATCACATTCCAGGTTTGCAGTGGCTGGCTCTGGTTTTCTACTAAACCGCAATTAATTTATATTAAATTGCTCTTTCTCATACTAGGGACAAAGGAGGAGAAAAAACACATGCCTCATTTGAAGGTGAAAGGAGGGGAAGCTTGCTGGCCTGTCTGTCTGCTAGCCAGCGGGCAGAGAGGGGCAGGAGCAATGTGGATAAGGAGAGAGGGAAGGGAAAAAAAACCCAGGAAAACAGGACAGAAGTAGTTTTGGGGTGATGGAGTGGGAGTAGAAGGGTCTCAATGCACTATAGTGTTTTTCTTTCTGAAAAGCAGAATTGAGGCCAGGAAACCTGTGGAATTAAAAAAGTGATTGCGTAGTTAAAGTTGGTACTAAAAGGCATGCTCACATAGTATTTATAACCATTTAACTCTATGAATTTAACAGTGGAACATCTATTTGTGTGTTTATCTGCAATAGGTATGTAGGCACAGTAGCGGGTGGGTGGGTACACTCTCCTAAACTTCCCTGTTAGTTCTTGGTGTTGGGAGAGGAAAATGGTGAATATTCATGGTTGTAGGTGGAGAGCGGTGCACAGGGTTGCAGTGCCCATAGCGTAGGTGGGACCCGCTGAAGGGCAGAAGGGACCAGGTTGCCCACAGGGAAGGCGAGCATCAGGGAATTGTGCACAGCGTGAGAGACCGCTGGCCGATGGACGCACATGGGTTGGGAGTGGAAAGGTCCCACAGGGGGTGATCCAGGTCAAAGCATCCTGTGCTACATGGGGCTTTCTGCAGCCTTTTTACCCCTTGCAACTTCAAAAATGCTGTTGGGTATTCCAGCTTTGCCCCTGCAAAGTGTTCATACCTGTTTTAAGGTGACCCACTGAAGTACCAGAAACAAGTCCGAGAGACACGTCCCTGTTTTTGCGCAGTGGATCAATTCCATATTGCAATCTAACAGGTCCTCATGGGAATCCTTTGTACGATTAACCTATAAATAATTCAGTATTTGGCAGTCAAAGAATCCATCAATAATATTATGCAGACTTTTTTTTTTCTTACCCGAATGCAAAGTAAATAAATATTTCATAAATGACCTCTCAGGTAGGGTGTTCAACGTTGTGTGCAGCCCAGAACACGTCTGCAGCAAACAAACTGGTGTGAGGAGATGATTCTGGAAACCTTGTGTCTTTACTCCTAGAGGTAATGAATTAATCAAGAGCAAAGATCTTCCATGTGTGTGTTAGCCACATATTAGTAACCTTAGCTTCCTGCATCTGTTAGAGGAGCATTTTGAGCACTTGCCAGTTTCCTGCCGCAACACAAGGGTAACAGAGGAAGAATTTCCAGGAGATGCACACAACCCATGGAAGCAGAGCAACTGCAGATGCCCACAGGAGCTGTGATTTTGTGAATCTGCAAACTCTGAACTTTACGCATATTAGCATTCCTCCGGATTGCATAAACACGTGCAACTGCAGAGGCAGAGCTTTAGCTGGTGTAAGTGCTTGTGATTTCATTGATCATCCAGAGTGGAGGAAAAACTTTATGTTATTTAGTAACAGACTATGGGGGAATGGATATTTCCTCGTCAGTCACTATGCGGTGGAATTGACAGTGTTAGGTTAATGGTTGTACTTGATGATCTTGAAGGTCTCCTCCTACCTAAACAATTCTATGATTCTATGACTGAATTCACTGACAGCCTGAATTTCTCTATGTCTCCCCTTTTTTTTGCTCTGCCCATTTTTGGGCTCTCAGCTGATTTGATCTTTCAGCAGAGACAAACATTTCATTCTCACATTCATGATACCTATTTATTTTTAAAGTGTTGTTAATATAGTTTTTGCTGTCTCTTTCTGTTTGGTCCTGCTTAATAGATGTAAAAAAATAGCTGTCTGCGATGTTCTTCCTTGAGAAAAGTTGCTAATTTTTCCCCGGAGATCTTCCCCTTGTGTCTGTCTTCAGTCAATTCTACTCAATTTTCTAAGAAAAATCTAGCACTGCTTCTTCAGTGTGTGTTTACTTTCTTTTGTAACCGTTACAAATAAATGTACCCTGGGAAAAGGACTTGGATTCTTCTCATTTGCAAATACCATTAACAGAATTGTGGACCAAATTCCATACGCAGCTCCAAATTACACACTCAATTAGGACCCGATCCAATGCTCATTAAAGTCACTGGAAAAATTCCCCCTGATTCTAATGGACTGTAGCTCAGACCTTAGGGAATGGACACTTCCACTGCGGATGATCAGTTTAATCTTTGAGCACGCTGGAATTTACACAAT
>Ga0181612_163277_pt1 | contig 18769 bp, 8 predicted proteins | sample HoacroProtozoa21_FD_119630 | JGI IMG/M metagenome (GOLD analysis project Ga0181612, IMG submission 119630) | Hoatzin crop microbial communities from Cojedes, Venezuel. Combined Assembly of Gp0051906, Gp0051904, Gp0051908 | reverse complement strand
TGGCCTTCTTGGCAGCCAGGGCACACTGCTGGCTCGTGGTCACCTTGTCATCCACCAGCACACCCAGGTCCCTCTCCACAGAGCTGCTCTCCAGCAGGTCCACCCCAGGCCTGTACTGGTGCATGGGGTTGTTCCTCCCCAGGTGCAGGACCCTGCACTTGCCCTTGCTGAATTTCATCAGGTTCCTCTCCGCCCAACTCTCCAGCATCATGCTAGATGTGGTCCCTTTGCCAAATCCTGGTGGCTTTCTTGTAAAGCGAAGAGCTGTAGCCTTTGCCTGGGGTAACGTGGCTTCGATACACTGCTCAAGCTGGGCACTAGACAGTTCAGGGGCAGAAGGGTGGCTTTCTGCAACTTTGTGGCAGCCAGATTCTGAGATGAGGTGGGAAAAGTGCCCTGATGTGTATCTCTGCCGTGGCCATGCTCTGTACTATGGTGCCAGGCACCAGGGAGCTCTGCAGCTGCTCTCTGTTTAGGCTGCATGGCAGGAATTGAAGGAGAACTTTTGACGATTAAAAGAAAGGATTCTGATGTATAATGTGTCATGACGAGAATCAATGTCAGTCCCTTGGAAGTACTGAATTAAAAACTAGTTTGAGTACAGGGTAGAATTACAGGGCATGGACTGTTTCTTTCCTTTTTGTATACCAGTCCCGTATGTCCTGGCTTTTCCTACCTTTCCTCTTGATACAGAAATTGTTCTGTAGAAACTGTTCTGTTTTGATGCTTACTCTGTGGGAGATGGCCTGTCCCTGGCAGCTGTACGCTGCTAAACCAATGCTATACAGCAGTGATACATAAACCTCTGCTGATTTGATTAACGTGCTTTGTGATGGAGATCCATAAACCTCTGAATCTAGGAGCTGAAGAAGTGCAATCGCAACCTTTACAATGTATAGCCTGATCAATATGAATTATCACTTGCTTCCTGATGGGTTGTGAAAGGCATGCATGAAAGCAAGCTCCCTTGTCTTTTCTGTCCAGTGTATTTACGGTAATAGAATAAAGAAGTAGCTGTGCTATAAACAACCACTCTGCTGTTGGGTGCATGAGCAGATAAGTGAATGTGAGCAGCAGCATAATTGCGGTTTTCCCTCTGTCATAAGATTGGCTTCTGTTTTTTCTCTGGCTTCAAGTTATGAGATTTCCTAAGAGAAGACATTGTACAGCCTGTGTAATTCTCATCAGGCAGCACTTAAGGAAAATCAGAGGTTTGCAATTCTATATCTCATCTCCACTGAGATAACAACAGAGCTGTGAAGGCGTTAAAAATGGACAAGAAAGACTCACTAATACACTACTACTGCTTGTGTGAACCTTGATGTTTAAGTATTACAGGTTTGCAATATTAGAATAAGCTTAGACTCTTTGGCACTTGTTGCTATATCACTCCAGGCAGGCAGCTTTGTACAAATAGGGTTTGTTTTTTATTAAAGCTAAATGGGCCTTTTGCAGATCTTGTTACCACCTGGCTGGAGAGATGTTGACAGCAGTGGATGGTAATCAGTGCTAGCAGCCTTCCTGCGTGGTGCAGTGGGGAGACCTGAGTCAGAAAAGAGACTGTAGGAGATGCTGCAGGAGTAAGTGGCCATTGGTGTCTGCGCAGACGTGCTCCCTTTCACATTAACTGAAAAAGATGCCTCGTCAGGAAGCTCCCTAATTCAAATGACATAATTTGCTCACAGACCAGAAGAAATAGGGAGAGGAAAAATTGTTTTGAACAATTGAGTGTGGAATAGGTTACAAAAGGATTATATTCTGTAGGGCACTCCTAGGGTTGCAGCCAGGAAAAAGAGATCAAAAGGCACTTGTGTCCTTTCTGAACTCAGGGAAAGCCTGAATTCCGCATAATGGAGCCAACCTATTCTTCATTGTCACCCCATGAGTCCAGGTTTTGAGGACCCACAGCTAGTTTTAAGTAACTGTTTTAATTTGGACTTTTTAAAATGAATTTAAATCGTAATTGATGTTCAGCTTGGTTCACTGTATGTAGGACAATGGCACTGGCGTTACTCTGCCTTCCTTCCCTCCTAGTGCCATGATACTATTTTTATTCTAGGAAGTTGCTCTTCAGCTGAGATTCTGGCAAAACTTCTGTATGAAAATTTTTCACTGGTACTGGAGGAAGCTGAAGTAAACTTTTAAAGTAAGCCCCATTGAGTGAGAGAGAAACCTTGAACAGCTTGCACCACTGTTACTGTGACTGAATGCTGTCATTGGGCCTGAGGGGCAGCTATATCAAAATACTTGGTTTTTGGACTTAGAAGGTGTTTAGAAAAGGAGTACACATGGAAAGAAAAATAAATCACATAAAGGATGGGGCAACAGGCAGTTCTTTAATGAGTGTGACATTATGGCTTATTTACTGTTAGCGTGGGAAGGGGATAATCTGTGCCAGTAATCCCATGAGAGAAAATGTGAATTGTGTTTTTCCAAGCAGATGTTTCAAGGCAAATGATGAGCTATTAGATGAAATCTGAGTGGGAAGGAGGCTATGAAGAATGAAGTGAAAGTATGACAAGTTACAGCATGGGTCAGAAGCCAGCTTTTAAGTGCAGAATCACTTTGGACACTAGGGGATTTATTTTCAGTGCATGCTGCAGAGTTACTTTAAGATCTCATCGTCTGCTGACTCACCTTCCCTAAATGATGATGCATACCTACACAGGGCAATTGCAAGGCTCTTCCAGTCTGTATATATGCAGTACACTTAAATGTAATGTCTGTAAAGCAAATTGGCATATTCAAGAAAATGCATGAAGTTAGAGTTAAAGCTGCTATAGATGATGCTTTATGACTGGAAATGTGTTTGGGCATTAGCACAGATATTCACACATTCATAAGAAGTCTCTTCTATGTCAGTGTGGGTCAAGAGTACGCTTCAACAAAGAGAATAATTTTACCTGTCAGTTGAATCTTCCTGTACAAACCAAACTGAACAGATTTTTCTCCAAGTGATATTTTCTTGCAAACCCCACTTATCTGGAGACATGCTGCATGAAATAAATTAACTTAAAATCAACAGAGTTTAGAGGAATCTTTAGCCTATGAGCACTCTCATTCTCTTGGGATGTATCAGATATTCATCGCTTGTGCAGAAGCAGCAGCCATACTAATGGAATCTTTAAAAAGGAGGTTATATAAAGGTGGACTCTGTAGTACCTTTCTCTTGTAGCACCAGTGAGCTATTGTGGAGCAGAAGGAAAGTCTTTTGCTGGAAGACTGCTCAGGAATATAAGAAATGATCCAAAGTTATAAATGAACAAATGATGACAAAGAGGGAATTATTAAATTAAAAGATTCGGCATCATGTGAACACCTGTTTTCTTTGTGCTGCACAGACATATCCAAAAGCTAGTCTCAGTGCCGAAAGATTTGCAGTCTTAAAGATGAACTGGGCCTGATACCCATTTAAACTAAAAACCTTTTATACCACAGAGAGGCTGCAAATATAAATTAGACCTACTTTGGGTATCGCCTTAAAGATTGATGATGGCCTTAGTAATAAATGAAGATCAGTCCATGAAAAATCTTTTACTGTTGAGGAAGAAGAAAAAGGTGGGTGGTTTTTTTCAAGCACATTGTTTTAAGAAAGATAAATCTGCATTACTTGGCAAAGGGATGTAAGAGAAGGGAAAACTGTGACTTGGCAGCAATGAATTTTGCAGCTAAGAAGGGAGGATCTGCAGTCAATAGTGCCCTACATGCATGGGGCCCAATTTTGTTTTCTGTCACCAGGCATGCTGTTGTATATGCCTGTACTGTGAGGTGGTTATGCTGATTGATTTGGAGAGGTTGATCATTTCTGTGGCCCAATATAACTGGTGAGATAATGAAGAGCAAAATTTACCCACAAGCTACTCAGATCCCCTGGAGAGAATAATGTATGCTGTTGTACCCCATCTCTGGGAATTTGTTTCTTATAGAGATCTTTGATTTTGTAGCTGAAGTGTCTGTCCTGCTGTCTTGCAATGAGACATTATTTGAAATATAAATTACTTTGACTTTTCTGTCATTATATACCATAAAGTGTAATGTCAGCTTCTCTGTGTAGAGTAAGAAGCAGTTTTTCATTCCTTTGGAAACTTCTTAAGATTTCAGAAATGCTCCTGCTTACTTGTTGGCTTGTCTAAGCAGTGAAAAAATGGAAATAAGAACGGAGTTCCTAGAATAGCCAGCACCTGTGACAGTGCAGATCCTGATATGGCCCTCTTTCCAATCTGAGGAGAGAGCAGAGGTGTGAAGCAGTTTGCTTTTTCTTGAGGCAGTGCACCACATATCAAGATATGTTTTTCTGTCTCAGTCTTTCCCTTTAATACATTCTATCCTGCAGCAAAAAAGCTTTGTCAAATAGGGCATGATCCTATGAAAATTTCTGTTTTGCCAAATTGGCATTTTCCATTGCAGGCCATCCATAGTCAGCATTCATTTTACATTGCAGCCTAAACAACTCAATTGTATTTCAAAATAGAAGCTAGAGGAGCACTATTGATTGCTTAGCTGAGCAGGTTGAATATGATCTGCAGCCTCCTCTTACACATTGATTCCTTGTCTCTTTACTCATTGCTTTCTGAATGTCACTGAACAGTAAGAGGCCTGCTAAATGGACAAAAATATTGATTTCTTTTCCCCTTTTTTATTTTTGAAAGTTCCTTGTTTACCAAGCACTGAACTAATATCAGGAAAACAAAAGGTCACAAAATAAGGCAGAAGCAAGTCAGTTCTTACATATTAAAAAAAAAAAATTAACTTGGTTGAAACACGAGTTCTTTAAATTGTCTTTCCATCAAGAAAGGTTGATCGCCTGAGAGGAATCTTTGAATTCAGGCTGTTCAACTTCATATTTTACTGTTGTCTGATTGGTGCTGAACTTCTGACTGTACCTCTGATGTTATGATTTTCAGTGATTTTTGCAGAGAAGTTAGTGAGCTGCCCCAACTATGCCGGGTTTTGCTGTGCAACACAGAGTTCAATAGTGGCAATTTGACAATTTATTTTGTCCCCGGTTTATTCTACTGTGAGTGTGGCATTTTTGCAATATCATATCCAGAGAAAGGGGAAAGACGTTTGAAGAGCACAAGCTGGAGTCAAGGAAAACTAAGAAGACGTCCCAGGAGGGATATCTGGGGACAGCGTAAGTGTCCAGAAGCTTTAGTATCTGCTGATGGTCTATATAAACTTGTTTGTGGAGACAAATAGGGCTGGTTAGAGAAAGGGGAAAACTAGCACTGGGCCAGAACAAGTGGGTCCTTGATATACAGTGACATTGTTTCAAATAGTAACAAAAGAGAAACATCAAGGTAGAAGAAGGAAGGCTGAGAACACTGAGAAATGGACATATTTTACAGTGGACATGACTTTCCCTAGAAATCAAAGCAATTCTCATGTCCATGCTTGTCATTATGAAAATAGGCATTTTAAAAGGGATAAAACAAGAGCGATACAAGTATTTTAATGGAGAGAGATGCATTTTTACTTTCATGAAGTCTTTCAAATTGAAAACAATTTTCTTCACGTGTCTTTTGCTTAGAAATGTCAGGGAAGGTTGTATCAATAAACTTTATGTTCCAAAGGCCTTGCACTTCAACAGCTGCTACGTCTTTGCTGTAGCAGCTCCAACTGTATCCACCAAGGAGTGGCAAGATAACTTGGGGAAAGAGTCCCTGTACAGAAGACTCCCCAGGGATTAATGGATACAGGTAGAAGAGGCACTTGGAGGCTCTTTTATGAATAATCTGCCAGACACCTGCGTCTGACAACATAGATTCGTTGCTATGTATGGAGAGAAGCAGTTGTTATTTGATTAATAAATATTGGATGGTCAGTGACACTCGCAAACCCCCTGACATCCCTGCTCATTCTTTCCGGGCCTTGAAAGAAACTCAGAAAGTTTGAAATGAAGCAGATGCATCCAGCTACATCAAGAGAAAAGGCATCAATTTTCTTCATTGCTATGGCAGGATGGATTCTAGCAGCCTCACTATCCCATGTTATTGGCTCAGTAGCAGAAATGAGCTGTCCCCATTGCCATTTAAAAGTAATTCAGTTTGTTCAGTTCATCTGACCTTGGTTACAGTTCAAGTAGGTCTGTACTTTCTTTTCGCTAGTGAGGAGAGTCAGCATTATTCCTCTTATTTTGTAGTGGAAAGTCACATGAAACTTGGTTGCTTTGGGCCTTTAACAAATACATAGAAGAATGTGAGATGGGTGTTCCTCTCTGACATCTTCAAAGCCTCTTACCAGCAAGCAGCTGTTGGGACAATACAGGTGATGAACGTGTACTCTGTGAATGGGAACAGTATATCTCTAACAGGCATATCTGTTTTTATGTTATGTGGATAGCGTGGAAAGTAAAATTAAATGTCTTTCTGTTTACTTAGAAATCAGAGGTGAAAAAGACACACTTATTAACTCTGTATGGGCTTTGGGAGCAGAGAGATTGTAATTTGTGGATAAGACCCCAAAATGCTGCTGTAGGTGCTTGATATTCAATTCTTACTAGTTTTTAAAGAGAGTTAGGTGTGTGTATAACTCTGGCTCACTTGAACTTTTCTGCCTCCATCTTTTGTTGCCATCATGTTTCTTTGGATATCGGAAATTAATGATAGCAACAGTTGCCACAGCTTTGGGCTAGCTGAAGGTGGTTTATCTGACAATGCCTTTGTGCGTCTGGACACACTGTTCCAAACCACCTTCACAGGAGACTGATCTTCAGTACAATTCATAGGGCCTAAGTCCAATCATCAGCCTGACTGCTTCAAAAATACAGGCTATCAGTTTCCAAATTCTTACTTCACCTTCAGGAGCAGACCTGTGTTGACCCTGAGGCTTTAGAGGATAAAGAATTACTACATCTTTTGGTTAATTATCTCACTGCTGTTTTTTTTAAAAAAAACAAAACATGTGTACTAGATGGCATCAATGCAACTGCCTTTTTTCTCTGGAATTTGGCCAGAATTCTCCTGTTCCAAAGTTCTTGATTCGTGAGGTTGAGGCTTGCGTGTACTGTTCCACTTTTGTGCACCCACTGGCGTAATTTAATAAATCTGTCATTTACACTCAATATAACAGTCATTTAGCTGCAGGAGCTCACCAGTACAATTAACCCTGTTCCGTCAAAATAAGGAGCTGATTATCTTGGCATTCACAGGAGCATAGAGCAGTTCGAGTGCTGTGGTTTCTGGCCCTCTTGGAGAAGTATTGCAGTCAATTGATTATTTTGTTAATTTGTTCTGCATCTGTATCCTGCTTGTTTATTATTATTCAAGTGACTTTATGTGCCATGCAGAAGTACAAGTATGTTAAAAATCAGCACTTGAAACTTTTTTCCTTGTAAAGATTGTATCATCCATGGACTACCTTCTTTGATACATGGCCTTCATTCTGATTACAATACAGCTAGTAACTTTTCCATGGTTTAGTCACATGCTAATAAAGTAGATGCTCAGATTTTGCTCTCTACTTAATCCTGTATCCTAACGAAGAAGTAATAAATGAATTAAGACTCAAATAAACAAAAGGCTATTATTGCTGATGAATAAGCCTAATTCTGAGACAGTAAAATTCATGCTATTTTAGTAGGAAAATCTTGTTCATTCACTAGCTTCTAGTAAGTATCATCCTTCACAGACTCAAATCATTTAGATGCTATTATCAGAAGCCTGAGTCTTAATGAATGCTGTTTTTCCTGCTTCAGTTAGAGAAACAAGCATGTAAAAAATGTCATGAGGTTGCATTGTGCATTGGATTGAGGGATGGATTCCAGGTCTGAACATCAGAATATTTTCCAATTATCTTCTATCATTGTACGTGCACAGATATTCTCTCTTGTATGTGTTTTTGAAACATATTACCTGCGACATGATGCTTAATACATTTATGCTACTGATGTTACAGGGAGGTCTGCTCTGCTTTAAGAAGAGAACCATACGATAGAAGCAGAATCAGATGCAGTCCCTTACCTGACCTAGACTAGATATGAAAGCACAAGTTTCCAGCTCTGAAAAACCACAGTTTTTCCAATGCAGATGTCCAGTTGGCAAGAAGACTAGGATTCTCCTGAGTCAGCTATCTGCAGCCCTAAATGGGCAGTTCTTCACTCAGATAATTGGATTTGCACCATCCTTTTCCAATGATAATTTTGTTCTCTTTGGGATTTTTTTCTGGAATATATGCATGTTATCTGATCTTGGGATCATTGCTTTCTAGACACGTTTTCATCAGGAGAAAGGCAAGTTCTTACTTCGTGCAGGGTTACACAAGACAACCGAATGAGGCAATGTGTAGATTATGTAAGTAAGAAGCTACCAAGGCCTTACCCAAACCTTTCGACTCATTTCGTGACAGAAGTGCCAAAAGTTTTCTGGATGTGATTGTATGAGTTACCATCATTACTGAACATGAGGAAAAACCCCTTGCTTCTGTGGTAAAAAAGACGCCTCAGAATTTCTGAGACTTTTACCTCTGTGGATGGTAACACCCTGTATGCCTTTTCTCCATGTGAAATATTCAGAAAACAGCCTACAGAGTGGTTTTAGTTCAGAGAATATTATACCTCCTTGAGGGGTATATTTCCTTGTCTCATGAAATTATTATATAATGTAATATAATAGAAAAAATAAATATATTTTATTGTGGAGATGAAACAGATCAGACAAATGAGATGACCCTGAAGAGGGAAACCAGCCTGTGCTATTTCTGCAGATTGCTCCCCCACTTCCTCTGGGTTGTCTTAAAGAAAATCTAGGGCTCTTCAGCATTGCTTTTTAATTAGTAGAATTCCTTTTGTACTAAATCCTAATTCACTGCCTTAATGCAGCAGGTCCTGCAGAGCCAGGAAGCTTGCGTGGGAGCGCAAACGCATGAAATCTTTTTCTCTGGCATTCGTCTAAGTGAGGGCTGGCTTCTATTCATAGTTATTTCCTATGGTGACAGCTTGGGGTTTGCAGTCGCAACCGGAGAGGCAGGGGTGGTAACGGAGGGAGGCATAATGACAGGTGATTGTTGTGTTGCTCCATGGCATCACTGAGCCTTATCTTGGAGGTATCAAACAGTGTGCTTATGCCTTTCTTTAGTCTGTACAGATACCTGGCACCACTATGTACGCCTAGTATGGGTCCTACTTAATCACTATCCTCTTTGCAGCTTATTTTTTATTAGGTTTTTTCCTTTCTTTTCAATCTGTTCTGCTTTTAATGAACCTGCATAAGTAGTGGAAACACAGGTATAAATGAAAGTACCTACCAATTCTAAATTTTATCATTTTGTACCTTTAGTTAAGTAGTTAACAATTCATACATTTTTAGAAACATTGGATACTGCCTTTTCAGGGCATGCTGCTCCATCCTGCTCCTTATGAATTGGTATTAGGTTTTCAGTGTTATAATGAAGCAATATAGCTGTGAGGAAAATAGCTTTTAGCCCCCATCAGTTTGATCTTGGTTTCATCTCAGCCTTAAGCACCTCACTGTGCACTGTCTTTTGAGGCTACTGCTTTTATTAATGGAGACAGAAGGACACCTCCAAGAATGACTCAGCTGACCTAAGATCTGGTTTAGCCTTTGGATTAATTTCTCCGCTGTTGATTTTTGCTGAAACTAGATGACACAGCGCTGTAACTCCTGTATACGTCGTCTTAATCAGAAATGTCAAACCCACACATGTAGAAGTGGTTCTCTGAGTTTACTAGATTTATTTAATAGCCATGCATTTTTTTTCCAAGAAGATGCCTAAGGAAATGTTAGGGGGTTTGCTACCTTCTTGCTGCACCTCAGGGTGTACTCAGTTCATGGTTTTAAGCATTCCTCTTTGATCAAGACGGCTGGATTTAATTTTTTTTAATTAAATGCTGTCACTCATGCTATCTTGGTTCCAGGTGTTAGGCTAAAGAGTACAAAAGAGTATGTCAAACTTGACAGCACTTCTGCAAGGTCTAGGAATATGTTAGCACATATTATAACAACAATTACAACCATTCAGTGATCTCCTTTAGGGGTGCTCTCTTACATGTGTACAAATAAGATGATTATGGTCTGACATTTGTAGTTCCCGTCTCCAAGATACTTGTGTGTCTAACTTTTCTTGTTTTCTACAGTGCTTAGTTAAATGTTTTTGTGGATTTGCTGTTCATAAAGGAAAGGGTCTCAAAAAAACTATGGCTACTTGTGTTTTATAACCAGTATTTTCATATCTCACACTTCAGCCAGTCTGCTCAGTTTAGTGGCTTTTTTGCTGTTTGGTTTTCTTGCCAATGTATTTATTTATCATGCATTGCAAGGATGATCCCTGAAAGTAGATTGCTCTACAAGACGTGTTTTTGAGAACCTCAGGAGTATGATGAAAGCACACAACTGCAGATATTTTTCTCCCAGCAAATCTCTTTGGCAGGAGAGGCTATCTAAATACTCTGAAAATGCCCTGGAGAAAAATCTGAAAATGTAAAAACGTGGTTGAGACCTGCATCCTCATTTTGTCAAATGTTTGCAGCTTTGAACAGTGACATATTGCGAATTAGTTCATTTTAACTTCTAATAACAATGTTTTGATATTGGTAGCTATAAACAAGTATGGCAAGAAGATCCACGACACTAATAATACCTGAATAGAGGTTCTTTCTTATGCAGATTCTCAGGTATCTAAAACATGTTCCAGCTGTAGCTTTGTTACATATAGGACACTTCTGGGTGTCTCTTCCCCACATAGCCATTGTAGTAGTCCTTGAGTTCTCTGTCTTCACAAATTTTGACTGAAATCAGCCACAGGTTTAGAAGTTGCGAATGAATTACACAGATGCAAATAATGTGATTTCATAATCTTCATCTGTCATGAAAACAAAGCTAAAAAATCTTTGTATCTGTCTTTAAGAATGTTGAGTTAAGATGTAAAAATTAACCCTGCCAGGTAAAGAAAGTTGTGCAACAGGAAGGCTTCAGCAGAAGGAAGCGAGGATATAGAGACATCAATGACATCGATATCAACATGAATGATCCTTTATTTACAAAGCAATGGTACCTGGTAAGTTTTGAAAGAAAAATAACAGTAAGAGTAATGAAATAATTGGCGTTCAATCCATTCTGTGCTGTTGCTATGTTTCGCAAGAGTTCTTTCCAAATATGTCACAAGAACTTGGGAATGGATCCAAGGCTCTGTCCTGTTGTTTTTAACTGTACCTCTTTTATATGCTGGGAAGACCCAGCACATTTCAAGAGCTAAATTTCATTTCAGTCAATGGAAAGATCCTTAGAAGCCTTGAAAGAGAACTGTATTGGTATCCTGTGGGCATTCCTGGTGTGCTGATGTGACCCCTAAAACTGCATATGAATCATGTCTTTGAGCTGTTGCCAGGTAAAATATTGTTACAGAATTGCAACAAAAAGTTCTAGTACATTGGCTAGAAAAAGCTGAGGATTTTCTTTTCTTATGGAAATTTGAATATTAATTGATTTTCTTCTGTCAAAAGCAGAACAGCTGAAAACTGATGAATTTTAGCTTAAGCTAATGTCAAAAGAAAATAATATTGTTTCATTTTTAATGTGTCATATTTTATAGGAAGAAGTCTTTAGTCATAAAAGAAAATTTTAATTCTTACATGAAAGTAGCCAAAATTATATTTTTCCATTTTAAAAGTTGATAAAGTAATTTTGGTCAGTTTTAGTGTTGCAATCTATTCATGATGAAATAGTAAATGCAGTACTGCCTGCTTCCCTCAAGAAGGGTGTGGTTTTTTTAAGAATAGTGTTTCTTATTCTCTTTTCTTTAAATCTATTACGGAAGTTTCATGAATACATCCAATGTGGCTGTTTTTTTTCCAAGATGGGAGTTCTCAGATGAATGAGGGCACAGTAGCATGGATGAGACTTCATCCTTGATGGCGTGATAAACTAAAGTGTGGATTAATTCGCTTCTTTACGGTACTTCAATGCTGCAGTGATAAAAATCACAATTTTTTAATGAAGCTATACATTTTTAGTTTTTAGACTATAAAATACACTAAAATGTGTTTTGCAATGAGATGTGTCTGGCACAAAATTGAAAATTTTTGCATCTGGAACACTAAAAGCCATACCGTTTTTCCCACAGAACCTGAGAAATTTGCGAATGAGGTTGGTGAGCATGAGTAATGCCTGAAGATACAAGGGGTTGCCCTTGTGCAAAATCATAGAATCACACCCACACAAGGTTGGAAAGGACCCTTGAAGATCATCTACTGAACCTTCCTGCTTAAAGCAGAGCTCACTTGGTTGTAAAAGAAATAGTTTCTGGTACTAAACCCAGTGGATGTGAATTTCAGTAGATCTCTGCTGTCAAGAAAAAAGAATTTCCTGCTTATAAAAAGTCCTCTGTAAAAGCCATTGGTCTAATTTTTGTCTGGCTTGACCCACTGCCCTGCACGGTTACGTAGAAAAGTGCTTTTTATGATCCAAAAGGTTCAGGGTTTAATCAAATCTTGTAAACCACAAACAAGTGAATTTGCCCAGGTTTGGGGTTTGTTTTGGCTTTTTTTTGGGGGGGGGGGGTTGTTTGTTTGTTTGTGGTTTTGGTTGGGTTTTTTTTGTTTGTTTGGGGTTTTTTTTAATTTTTACCACTGCATTATTGCAGTAGTTATGATTCGGTACAGATATATACTCCAAAGTAAATGGGATAAATTTTCCATACAAAAGATACACATGAAGATACAAAGCAAAATTCAGTGGCTGTGGAAATCTGTCTGTCAATTAAAAAAAGCTACTCTTCTTTTTCACTGATTAGATTAACACTGGTCAAGCAGATGGGACTCCTGGACTTGACCTTAATGTAGCTGAAGCATGGGAGCTGGGATACACAGGGAAGGGAGTTACAATAGGAATTATGGATGATGGTAAGTGAAGACTGCATGCTTTTTAGTCATTATAAGTATGTTTTTCCATGTAACCCAAGTAAAAAAAAGATTAAAAAGTAATAATGGATTGCTTATAGTGCTGAGACTACCGACCTCCATAAAGACTTTGAGATCTTCAGGGAAATGTTATGTTAAGTTATCTTTATGTTATAAAGACTTCACAGGGGACACTGAAGCATGAATATCCAAGCATTAAGAGTAGTTTGCAATTATCGCTTAGATATCTTCCAGGGCACACTATAATAGCCATTAAACCAAAGGAAAGACTCCCTTTGACTTCTGTAGGCACTGACTAGGGGGCATAATTGCTGTGAAAAAAGTATTAAAGAAAATGTTTTTGGGTTACATTATTCTCAAAGTCATACTTGACAGCTGAAATAATTAAACACTTTAATGCTGAATGTCAATAAAGACCTGCATATTAAATACATTACTAATTTGAGGGTAAGTTCAAGGAAGATGAAGATAAAAAGTACAGCTGAAGTCACAGCTGTTCTATCCATGGATTCCTTGCTGAAGTACAGGGGTGATGTGCAGCCTCCCAACACTTATTTGGGCTAAATTTTGAATGTTTTCCTTTTATGGTGATTGAATAATATTAAACATAAATAAAATGCCTGGATCCATGTATATTTTGTAGGGTCAGCTGAGATCTGTCCTCATTTATTTCTCTTCCTCATCTGCTTACTTCAAAGACAAGGTTTTTGTGGAAGTAAGAAAGTAGACTCAGACATCTGTATATTGATGACATGAGAAATCACACTTTTACTGATCCCACAGAGGCAGGACTTAGCTGTCAGAATAGCTAGACATGACTGTGAATGGCATGACAAACTATCTGAGCCTCGGGTCAAATAAAGATGTTGGCCCATCAGATACAGCTTTTAGAGAAGGGGGTAATTTGCCTTATATTCACTTCCAGTAACTCTGGAAGAGAGCATTTGAATAACATGATTCTTCACTGAGACTTTTGTTGTTCATCTACCGTTACATCAGTAAGGGTCTCCACAGGTGCAAGTGTCTCTTCATGCAAATCTAGTGCTAAGGACCCTACACAATGGGAGGTAATCATTTCATCAGAGTAACTGCGAAAATACGACATTGTTCTTGCAGACAAAATTAAGCATCTAATAGCGTGGTGATTGGATACAGAGGGCAGACTAATGATTAAAAAGTAACATGAAATTGGTGGCCATTTCTTTGTAGGTTTTAACTGGATATGTAATAGGTCAGCTTATCCCCTCTGAGTGTAGATATGCTGTTTCTGTTCCACCATCCACTGGGATTTATATATTTGCCATGTGTGGGAAGACTTCATGCATTAGAATGAGTATATTCAGCACCACTGCCTTGTTACAATCTTTAGCATAGTACCAAGGTACAGAGCCTATGTTCAGATATTTGCTAAAACGGTCTAATCCAGCTTTAAAAGCACTTTCATACACATAATCCAAAGTGTTTGACTTAGTGATCTCCCCAAGTCTAGTTTAGGTAATTTTCTGTCTACTTACCATACATTTTTCAGTGGTTAAAAGTACTCCTTTTTATATGCTGTACTGATCCACTGCTTACTGAACTTGTTGGTTTGGGGATGCTTTGAGATGATAGAACTTGTCTAAAGATAAACTGTGATTTAAACTAATCTTAATAAGTAAATATGATCTAGTCTACAAAACAGGTTAATAGATTTTGTTGCTGAGCTCATCTTTTCAATTGGCACCTGGTTTTTGACATAAGTGATTGAAAACTCCTGGCTGGGACTGCATCAGACAGGGTACACCAGTTTAAAAGTCTACATTTAAAAACTGAAATCTCATTTCAATCGGTTGCATTATTCACCATAATAATTTTCCTGTGGTTGCAAAGGAATCTTGTTTTGTTCTGTGATCACTGGAAAAATCTTTTTTGAAACTCTTAACCTTTTGTTTCTGTTCTGTAATTATCTTATTGCAGGAATTGATTATCTGCATCCCGATCTTGCATCAAATTATGTAAGTACATGCTGACCTTTTTTGTAAAATGGGGATTTTCTTATTGTAGTCCCTCTGCTACAGAATTTTAAATAATGAGTGGAACAACAGTGCAGATGAACTGCTGATCTTACAGATAATACATTTCACATTGAAAGAAGCAAACTAAAAATGGGAGTGCCTGTGCAAGGAATGGAAAGGCAACAAGGCTTTTTGTGGAGGAATGATAGTGCCTTACATTAAATAAGCTGCAGCTTGCAATATTGGATTTAGGATAGAAGTGAGTAACCTGGGAACTGGCTTTAAATCCTGCTATTAAGATGCAGAATGCACCTGTCACTTGGAGGTCCATGGAGCTGTGGGCTCTGGCATGGCATGTATTAGCCTCTGAAACCTCCAGGAAGAGCTTAGTTCCTTTATAACAGGAGGTTTGATCCAGTGCTTTAAAGCATGTACAGGGCAGACTGTGTATTCTCAGCAAATGCCGTGTCAGTTGATTGTTCCTAAAACTCACGTCAGGCTTCAGACCTTCAGACTAGCGGATTTTTATTTTTCTTAATTCTTCCAGGCTCTCCCCACCACCCTGTTGACACTAGCACTCCTATCTCCAGGCATCTACAAGGGCTCCCAGCACCCATGGACTGTAGGTTGCCTTTGTGGTACACTACTCTCACGCTGTGCTTGTGGCAGTCTGTTGGGCAATGGACATCAAGAAGCTGTGACTCCTTATCAGGGAGGGTTGCAGTGCCTCTGCTTTAAGTCTTGCACTTCTCCGGCAGTCAGTGGCTTCCTGAGGGAAGCCCAGGCTTCTTCAGCTGAGCAATGTGGTTTAGTTTGCAATTGCAATTAGATGAAAAGAAAAACAAAGACAACTGGAAATTTTGGTAAAAACATGAGCCATTGAGAGAGAACAGCTCCAAAATGAGAGAAAGGCAATTATTTTTACATACTTGCAATTTGGAAAATAACACACAGGATGAAGATCTATTTGTTGTTGTAAGTAGAAAAGCACATTTGGTAGAGAATAAATGGATATAGAAGGTGTTTACTTTGAACAAGAAATTTGGGAAATAGCTAACCACACAGATAAAGTGCAGGATAGCCAGTTTCACTTCATATGAACTAGCTTAATAACTTGATAGCATCTAATTAAACCCTGTGCCCTGACTACAAAATTCTCTCCCAAGAGGAGTAAGTCAGTAGGGTGTTCCCATAAATAGATACAAATGAAGAAGTTTGTAAAAGGCAGCCTTTTTCTTTGCAGAAATTATGCTCTGTGTGTATGTTCTAGCATTTGATCTGTGCAAAGCTCTTTACTCACTTTTCAGCAGTAGGCGTGGAAGAAGTATTTGGGAATATTCTACTTCTAAAATCCTGTTTGAAATAAACACGCAAAAAGTCTGTACACCATATCTGATACAATGTCAAAAAGGAACAGCTCAGATCTTAACAGTGAACCTAGGATGATGCCTAGAAACCAAAAATAGATTTCTCAGTAATACAGTGTTTTCTCTTTTAATTACAAAAATATTTTCTGATTGATGGATAAATATTTGTCAGGATTAGCAGAAATGTGTTGGTTTTAGAGTGGCAATAGTGAGTATTCTGGAAATTAATGGAAAATGACACAGAGAATGACAATGCACAGACATGATGCTAGAAATAAGAAAATAGTGGAGCTGTAGAGAAATCTGAGAGTTCAGAGAAGAAATATCGGGGTGAAAATTGGAAAAGAAAAGCTGTCTGGGCACAGGAACAACAAAGCTTTAATGGCAATCATGAAAGACTTGTGAGGAGACTGATCTCGAGATGAGAATCTGAAAAGGTTTGTGTAGGAATGACTTTGTCCAGGCAAGGAGTAGTCCAGTAGTGAAGCAATGATCAGACTGTGAAGGGACAAAAGAAGATTGCCTGGCCAATGCAAAACACACAGTTAGACATGGCTTGTGCAGGGCAGATCAATAGCCAGACACAGGGGAGATAAGACTGAGGAAAGAATGGTTGGTAAGACAGTCATTAAAGGAGCAGCAGAAACACCATCTGAAAGATCACAGTCTTAAAGGAGATACCACCCTAATAGTTTTAATGCAGAAATAAAAAAATATTGCTATCACATGAAATCTGTGGTTCTAGGCTGCCACAGTACAGGGAGGGGGCGGGGGGGGGAGAAGAAGGAAAAAAAGTGGTTAAGTTTGTATAATTCGTCTTTATTGCCTAAGGTTTACTTTCAATTCCATGCTGAATGTACCTGAGAACACAGCAAGGAAACATGCTAATAAATTAGCTCATTATATGCAAGGTAACCAGTAAAAGGGTGAACGTGGCAACCAGTAAGAGGTGGTGGCATCTCTTTACGCAGAGCGGCTGCAGTTGCTGTGACTGAGAGGTGGCTGGCTGAAGGGCAAGGTTGACTCCTGCTCCCACTGCTAGAATGTGCCATCTCCTCCCTTGCTCAAGTACTGCACAGTGGTTGCAGGGCTTGGTTCACCTGCGCTTTACCTCTCCTCCTCACGCTGCAAAGATGTGCAGGCCTCCTTGAGTCCTAGGAGATCCTACTCTGACAGCATCTACTGTGTCTCATGGGGGCCTGTTTTCCCAGTAGGCAGTAATTCAGGCATGAACTGAAGACAAAGACTTAACTTCAGCTGAAGGAAAGATGAGTTTAGACCTAAAAATACAATGAAATGAGTCTCTTGAGAATGAGTTGTTAACTCACTTCAGGCTGGCATAGCAATTGCAGTCACCCTTGTGCAATTCCTGTACCACACATTTGGTAGTTCATGACATTTGCACTTTGGGGCAGCTTTCTTTTAAAGCCTACAGCTTATGTTTCTCAAGTGTGTAAAAGCCTACATAACCTGGCAATGTCTGTATGTCTTGCTTGGAAAATTGGGAACAATTAGGAAGTCTCTCAAAGGTGGTGTTTTTGGCATTGGAACATTTTCAAGTATAAAAATTTGGCTTTGATTATTCAGTTTAATTTAGCTTTGATTACTCGTTTTAATTTGGCTTTTATGTTTTTGACTTGCTGGTTTTCTTGCTTGGATAGTTTAATGGTGGCTAGCACTTAGACAAAATGGGGTATCAGGGAAGAGAAAGAGCTTTCTCAAGAAAAAAGCATTTTGTATTTTCTCCTAAAAATTGCTGAACTGTTACCTATCATATGGAGTACACTCTATCCGTATTTTAATTTGAAATTTCTGAGCTTTACTGCTTGAATCATCTATTTCTCTTTTAAATGCACTTCATATAGATGGAAAGGAGTGTGCCTGCTCACGATCTGGATGGACTGCAGTCCCGGCACCCCCTCTCAGCTTGCTGCAGTATAGCTACTTGCCTTTCTGGGATCAGGGGGTTATGACAAAGCTGGAATTTTCCATTCTGCACCGTGACTGCAGAGAAACTCATTGTCAAACGATCAATATTTCCTTTTAAGCCTTGGAAACTCTGCAGAGGTTCAGCCTTCAGGAAATTATTTTTTTCCCACAAAAAGAATCCTTCATTATGAACTGAGAATTAAAAAGCTGAAGTCTAATATACTCCATGGTTTTCTTTCAACTCAGACTGTACATACAACAAGGTTGTAACAACAAGGGTGGACAAGGGAAAACCAAAGGATGTCATCTATCTGGATTTTTGTAAAGCCTATGACATGGTTCCCCACAACATCCTTCTCTATACATTGGAGAGCCATGGATTTGATGGGTGGACCCTTTGGTGGATAAGGAATTGGTTGGATGGTGGCAGCCAAAGGGTAGTGGTCAGCGGCAAAATGTCCAGATGGAGACCATTGACGAGTGGAGTCTCTCAGGGGTCCGTACTGGGACCGGTGCTGTTCAATATATTTATCAATGACATGGACAGCAACATCGAGTGTACCCTCAGCAAGTTTGCAGATGACACCAAGCTGAAGTGGTACGGT
>Ga0181612_162795_pt1 | contig 18769 bp, 7 predicted proteins | sample HoacroProtozoa21_FD_119630 | JGI IMG/M metagenome (GOLD analysis project Ga0181612, IMG submission 119630) | Hoatzin crop microbial communities from Cojedes, Venezuel. Combined Assembly of Gp0051906, Gp0051904, Gp0051908 | reverse complement strand
TGTTCTGGGCTGTGAGTGCACATTGCTGGGTCATGTTGAGCTTCTCGTCAGCCAGCACCCCGAAGTCCTTCAGTCCTTCTCCTCAGGGCTGCCCAGCCTATATTTATGCTTGGGATTGCCCTGACCCATGTGCAGGACCTTGCACTTGGTCTTGTTGAACTTCATGAGGTTTGCATGGCCCCACCTCTCAAGCCTGTCAGGGTCCCTCCGGATGGCATTCCTTCCCTGCAGTGGGCTGACCGCACCACACAGCTTGGTGTCATCAACAAACTTGCTAAGGGTACACTGTCCATGTCATTGACAAAAATATTAAACAGTGCTGGTCCCAATACAAAGCCCTGAGGAATGCCACTTGTCACTGTTATGCACTCGGACATTGAGCCATTGACCACAACTCTTTGAGTGCGATCATCCAGCTAATTCGTTTTCCACCAAGTGGTCCATCTGTTAAATGAATGATGAGATGAATGCTGCTGCTATTTTACAGAACAAGTGATTCCACAGCTGGGATGCACAGAAGATCAGAAAGCCCTAGGGACTTGTTCACTCTCCAGGGTGATTATTATATGCCAGGTACTTTCTATGGTATCATGTGAGAGGCATCCCTCTATAGCTGGCTGGTCTATGTGTCCAGGTCTGTATTGCAAAAGCACATGAGGGATGTGGGAATCCACATTCTGTCTGGTTCCATTCTGAGCTTCATTCAGAAACCATGTCCCATCAGCTCCATCACTATTCTTTCTAACCACAACAGGCTGCTAGGAAAATTCAAGGTGCTGCTTATGCAATTAGAATACTCACACAGGAAATGGCAGAGAGTGAATGCACCAGGAGATATACTAGAAAAAAAGAAAGAGAAAAAAAAAACAAATCCAAAACCCACCTAGCAATGAGTTGCAGGGAAACTGAGTATAGCTGGAGCAGATATAAAAGCATGTCGTGTCCAGGTTCATATGGATGAAACACCAAGAGGACTGTTTAAAAGCACTAAGTCTGTTATCTTTGTTCAGGAATCTCAAGAGCTGAAAGCTTCCACTGCTATAGAGTTCTGGCAGTAAGGTACATGGTACTGTTCATCATCGAGGTATGAGAACAAACAGACTGGTAGCAAAAGCCTGAAATAATTTCTGAAGACCCTATTCATCTAAACTATTCTCATCCCAAACCAACTCCACCTGGAAATTATTTCCCTTTGTTCAGCCCCAGATATGCTTACAAGTATGTGTTTTCTTGAACGAGGCTTTCCTTCTTATCTTGATACTTTGCTTTACTTCAGCATATGCTGACAATTCATTTCTTCTTATTACATTGACTGACCAGTGTGGTCTTTCCATACTGCCTCTAAAAGTCTAAGGGATGATAAAAAAATCTTTCATGCACTGAGAAGCAATGCTCCAGGGCTCTGTTTTCTCATGTGGATTCTTCGGCTGCCGGTAAATTCAGCAGTAATCAGTGGAGTTTGGAGATCAGTATTGGTAAATTGTTTGAACAGTACCCAAAACACTTTTGGCCTGTACCAAGCTTTCCCAGTAAATTCACAGGTACTGGGTTGAGTGTGCTGTGATGGAAACGCAGGAATTACCTGTGTCATGGAAGAGACCTGTGGACACAGGAAGCTGAATCCATTCTTGTTCCCTAGAAATTATGTAGATAATGCTGGGCTTATTTACAGCTGAACATCTCTTCCAGCTGAACACCATAAAGCTTCAATTTATTATCGTTTTTCTGTTAGGTGATCTTCTGTTGGAAGTTTGTCCACCTTAGTCTGCAGTGCCTGCAGTTTAGTCAGAAATTGCTTTAAAAAACAGTAGACTGTAGCCAAGGTCCCAAGGCAATTCTACCACGCGGACATCTCTTTATTATCAATTGCAAAGGTGCCTTCCATGCCCAGGGTCTCTAGGCACAACTGATCCCAGCATTTGGGATATCTTTGAAGGTCTGAAGTTTTGAACCTGTTGGCTGTTCAGCTGTATCCCTAGTTCGTGCAACCTTTTAAGTGTAGGTGGACTCTTGTCCCCGTTATCAACTCGGCACAGGCAGCAGGCAGCGCTGGGGCTGTTCGCGCTCTTCCTGGCTACCCATCTCCCAGCAGTCTGGTCTGTATCTCTGTATCCATACAGAGGTGCTCAGCAGCAAGCTCAAAGGTAGCTTATCAGTTTCGGTTTGTAAGTGTTTGAAAATCTGTGTTGTTCAAAACAAAAAAAAAAAAAAAAAAAGAAACAAATGCAAAATGCAACTCCCCCTCAAAAAAAACCAAACAAAACCCCACAGTGGTTTTTTAAGGTGAAAAATTACAAAATCTGCATTTCAGTTGGAAGGAATTTTACATCCAGTTTCACTTTAGTATGGAAATATGTTAAAAACATTTCCCCACATCTGTTTATTTTTCTGCCAGGTGTATCATTTGCCTAATGCACATGTGTACTCCCAGAAGGCAAGGTATAAATACATAGATTTACACAATTACTTGGACTAAATATTAGAAATCCCTCTTACCCCCAGAATTTTTCTCCAGATGCTCTGACATAATTACATTCAGCTGAAAGTAACCATACTTGTTCTGTTGGCTAAATTGGTTTATTGGGTACTTTGAAATCATTGAATATTATTCCTGTTTCTTCCTCTGTGTGAATCCTGGATTTTGTGTTCCTCTGTGCCAGAAACAAATTGAAATAGATGTGCTGAGTACAGGGACATGAAGCAGTTTGCCCAGTAATAATTGCTTCATGACAGTTTTCTATTCTTCCAGTTCTTCTCCCTTTGGGATAGTTTAGTGGTTTGGATAGCAAGTACAGTCTCAAGCTAGATATTACTGCAGACTTGATAAAATCTAAACAATTTTGAAACAATGATTCTCTGAATAATTAAGTGGATTCTGAAAACCTCCAGACATTACTGATTTTTACTACACTTCACATTTTTTAAAAGATCACAGAAGAATTCCGATCTTGGAGAGAAGTCCGCTATGTACTGCACTGGAAAATATTTTGGTAGCAGCAGATATTCAGGGCAACAGTTCTTTTTAATACATTACTTTTCAACATTGTCAGTTCATAAATAATTACATAAAAGTTGCATATAAATAAAAATTTTCTTATTCATTTTTTATTGGCATCTAACAGAAATAATGTAGTCAGGAAATTCTCTTGTTTAGATTTCAATAACAGACAAAAAGCAATCACTCCATCTCTAAATAAATAAATAAATAAATTAATTAATTAATTAAATACATAAATAAATACCAGCTGTTAATAATTCTTGCACATCAGCTAGTCATTGCTGTGTAAACCAGAAATAAATTTTGGCAAGGAACTATGAAGTTGCTTTAATACAGAAAAGTTTTAAAATCTTACTTCAAAAAAAGTTTTCTGTTTCACTAAGCTGTATTTTGGCAGCTTCACAGCACTTCTGTTTGTCTAGAAAGCTGAAGACAGTTCTTCAAGTGTCATGTTTGCTCTAGGTTTAGATCTTGACATTAATCTCATTCTGTAGATGAAGGGGTCATTTGAAAAAAAAAAAGTCATTACAAAGAACACTGAAATACTTCTGCTGTAAAGTTTCCATCAGAAGTATTTGTCTTACAGTTTGGCATGGAAAGGAGAATTCCATTCATCAGGTAGTGTGAGAAATTCATAATCCCTAATAGATTTAAATTACTCAGATTCAATACAATGGAGAGTTACATGTTACATTATGGTATTTCTTAATTACAGTGAATCCACAATGAAAGAAGTTAATTTTAACATTACTTCGGTTTACTAACAATTCTTCCCAAAATACTTCAAGAAAAGCATCTATCTCATTACATTTTGTGATCTTACATTTATTTTTTTAATCAAAATATTTCTCTTAGTACCTTTTTCTGTTGTCTGTTAAGAACTGGCACAGAATGTTACTTCTGTAACATGGAAGTATAGCAACACATGTATGGAGATGTCTCAGGCTGAGAACTATAAGAACACTCCACACATATTGTTATGTGTATTAGAAGAACATAAATCAGAATGGATCTTATAAAGTTTTACAGTATAATACTTTTAAAGTGGACAGTAAAAATTTCTGTGGATAAAGAGTAAAAAAAGTAAAATATTTCATATTTAAATAATTTATAATAAAAATACTTAGGTGTTGAATTTCTAGCTTGCTTTATGGTGAAAAGATTATATTTTTTTTTCTTTGTTTGCAGAGCTTATAAGAAAGTTAATCCAATAAATACAGATACATAGAAACCTGTACTGTGCACAGAAAGGGCTCAATAATCAAGACTCTTAAGTGTTAATATTTCAATAGTTACAGAAGGGTAGGTATTGAAAGTGTATATACCGGCACAAAAATATATCTGCTACTGATATATCTTTGAAAAATGCACGCATTAAAAAAATTGTAAATTTACCGTATTTCCACCCCATGGCAAATTTACAATTTTGCTCAGGGAAGGAATGTCAGTGCACCTCACCAGAAAGTAATTATATATTTCTTTTAAGAGCAAGCTTTGCTAAAATATCAGCATTTTCACATTTAATGCTCAGAGGCAGCCAGTACATCACTGATCTTATAAATCCAGTCTTGCCATCACTGGTAGACTCAAAAGTGGGTATAATGAATCTTATGGTAGACTTGCTGGCACATGCTTTGCTTTTCCTGACTTTCTGTGGATGTAGACTGACCACTGGGTGAGGTTTTCTGGGTTTTCAGTCTCTTGAATGTCATGCAAAAATGTTAGAGGCAGTATGTCCATAAACGCCTGTACTGTTTCTCTATGGGGACAGTGTTGTAGGGGGTAGCCATGAATAAGCCAAGTGACATGAAAATGGACAAACTAGGCAGCCATGAAAATCTTACACCTTTCCAACGTATACCATCCTTAATAGTAATCTTGACTTTACATGAACATGCCTAACTTGATAATTGTAGGTACTTTTTTCTTTTTTCTATTTTTTTAAATAATAAAACTGTAAAATAATTGTGTATTTAGAACAATGAAACTCCTTCAGCCATATGATCACCTCTAGTGGCATTTCAATTCGAGTCAAATATTTCAGAAAACCTGGGCCAGAATCACGCTGTTGCGCTAAGACCACAGTATAATGGAAAAGATATTAAAAACAAAAAATCACGTACCTTCTGTTACACAAGCTGAAAGTTTGGTCTAGGACATGCAGACTTCAGTAGACATTTCTTTTTCCTTCATACTCATGCCACAGGGCAAAAATGCTGAGGACGGTCTAGCTGTAATTTTATTACTATTATTGAACATTTAGACCATGAACTATTTTAAAATACTCCTTTAAAAATAGAGAGAAAGATGTAGAACAGTTACACAATAGGCATGGAGGAAGGCTACTCATATTTAATCATCTGTTCCTCAGGTTCTTAGCACCAATAAAGAACCCACAGAAACCATCTACACTCCCAGAGGTACAATAGATTTCTGGGGAAAGTATTTGCACAGAGGAACACTTTGAAAAATGTTATCTGCATACAAAGCATTGGAAAGAGACTAGGTACAGAATTTCTAGTGCCTAGGTTGTGCCTGGGGACTTGGCTATGACAGTGCTGAGTGCAGTGCTTCAGGTAAGCGTCTGTCAGCATACAGCTTGTAAAGCCCTATTCTCAGAAATGTATCTCTTTAGAATTTATGGATTCATTTTGACACAAAAGTGTTCCTGACATAAATAATGTCTCATCATAGGAAATATTTTAAATTATTTTTAATTTTGCCTGGCTTTGAAAGATGATTGTCATTTGCAAAGTATGTAAGTTCAACAAAATACGGCAAAGTGAGTAAACTTAAGAAATTATTGATAAACATTGAGTCCACACTGCTTTCAATTTTAGAAAAGAAAATTCTTTCAAAGTACTTCAAGAATTAAAAATCAGCTCCATGAGCCTGCTCAAGACAAGCTCATCAGGTCAGGCTGTCCTGTTTGTGAGCATTTACATCTGATTTCATATAACCAGAGAGTTTTCAGTTGGAGAGATAATGTGGAAGTCTGGCTAATAAGTATTAATTTCAGTTCAAGAGGGCTTCAGTCTGCACATAGATTAACATGTCTGCAGCCAAAAGGATTCCATTTTGATCATTTAGTCTGATGTCGTGCATAATGCAGGCCACTCAATTTCACCAGCTTCACACTATTGATATCCATACACATTACAGATGTGTCGTCTAAAAATATGCTTGGGACTGTATAATTTAGGTCTGTGTGTCTTCATTTTCCTGTTTACAATTTCTTTTCATGTCAGACAAAAATTTGAATGAGATTGACTAGCAGTCCCTAACAAGCTATTTTGGATATTGCAGTCCAATTGTAAAACAACAGACAGTTTAAAAATACCACACAGTCAAAATAGAATGCATCTGTAATACTTTTTTATTGAGTTTTCTGTGTGCCAGATTAAAAAAGAAAATCTGGTTTACTGATGCATTTTAAAAGAATACTAAGGTTTCAATTCACTGAATACAGAAGTGAAATATTTTTTTTTTTTTTACATTCAGTGTTAAATCAGTCCTTGAAGTCCCAGTTTTAGAACAATGCCTAATCTCACTTCCTTAGGATTTTGATTGATACAAGGTGTAAAATACATTAGTTATTCCTTGCCTATTTATAAATCAGACCACCTGTGTGGAGAAAACTGTTGTACCATCTCCTTTATGTGTGCTTTCACAGTCCGTAAGCAGAGAAAGTCACCAAAAATAGTTTGCATCTGGCTAGTTGATCACTGTGACAATAAAAGGATTACACAGCAAGATATTGCTCTATGTTCAGTAATGTCTAGCAAGACAGAGGATCTATTTTGTTTATTATGTGTATATCATTCAATGTCTTCAAGCATTATGACTGCCACACAGGTTTTTTTTCCCTTGAAAACCAACAGTATTATTACTAAATTTATGACAGATAATGTTTTATGGGAAATAAAAAACATCACTGAGAATGCAGAAAGCTTACACAATTTGCTTAAAACAGTCAATCTTTCAGACACAATTTTTTTCCAATATATTTTTTTTAAAGCCATTCAGCACATACTTTTTTTTCTATCATATTGTTAAGAACAATTCTATTTGTAAACCAAAAATTGTAACAGGGTCATAATTCTTGATTATGCTGAAAATAATTGTGAGATTTTTCTTTCTTTTATTTACACCTTTCTGTTTAATAGTAGTACATATAAAACAATGTTTGCAGAAGCCTACGTAGTCTTGGCTGATCTCATTTCCTTGTATTTTAATATGAAATTCAAGGTTTTGATTGAACAAAGGAACAAGTGCCCATGGAAAAGACTGATACTGATCCAGCAAGAAGTATTATATTATTTGCAATATTTTCATCTACCTTTAATCTCAGCAAAAGATACATTATGCTATAAATCAGAGCTAGCTAGACTGAGTAGTTTAAAGAGAGACTTGAGGAATGAGAAGACCACACCATGGAATGACTGGATCAAGTGACAGGTGCATGTTTCAGTGATGCTACCAGCACACATTTAGCTAAACAGTCAGGCTATTGAAATAATCTTTTCTTATGCATAAATCTGAGTCATTTCAGTGGTTTTGTTCAAATGGATTAGCATCTTCTGATAGGGGTTGTGTTCTCCTGCCCATTTGATGGAATCAACAAGTCAGTGTAAGACCCTGCAAGGCAGAGGGTCAGGCCCTAGTCCCTGTCAGAGGAGCTGGCTGTATTAACTTGCTACATTCCTACACTGAGGTCATCTCCAGATATTGTCCTCTCTAGTAGCTAATGCTATTACCCTTCTTCCCACACAGCCAGTCTATACTGCAGAGAACAGAGCCACACAGAAAGTGCTCCACTCTGTTCCCATAAACAAAGAGGTACACATCCCTGAAAATTTTAGCTTATTTTATATATCCAATGGATAATTTAGAATTGGAAACAAAAAACTAGCCATCCATTTAAAAGAAAGCTCTTGACTAATCCCTTTTCCTCCTTCAAAGATGTGTAGTCCCAATACAACCACACTGCTGTGAGGCTGACATCTAGAAGAGTGAAAGAAAATGTTTGGGTTTCCCTTCCTTAGGAGATATCTGGGGGCAAGCAAGGGGGCAGAGAGACCCACCAACAAGTTCACAGAAACACACACAATCCTATTTCTTAGGAAGAGTTCATAAAGCATAGCTTTCAGAAGAACGGCTGGAAATAGTTCTTAGTCTCCATTCTCTTACCCCTAGATTTTCCTGGAAAGAGGTGTCAACTCACTGCACATTGGCAGCAGACAAGTATGTCAAAGGCCTCCATTTCTTTGGGAGGACTGTGTTCCTCAGGCTCCTTTGCTGAATGTCAGCTAGGAACATAGACTCAGTCCATGAATAGCTGGATACAGAATCTGTCCTCATATATTTGAAGAATTAAAACCAGCATGGGAGTCCTTCATAATGACTGACTGCTGTATTTCTGTCCCCAGATGCCTTCTCACTTTCCTCCTAGCATGTTTATCTGGAGGACAAAGTTCACAGCAATATATATAGATGAGTGGACCACAGTCATTCACAGGCAGATTGTATTCTAGAAAAACAGGTTAGAGATAATCCCCAAAGAGTGCCCTACCAGCATGTACCCTCAATGCCATCAGAAACTCCATGGGTCTGGCTCTAACAACCTGCCTGTCTCTTCTAAACCGCATAGCTGGTACTGCAGCAGCAGAAGGCTGAGATGGGTGCATGCAATAGGAGGAATGAAGGGAGACTTGTGCTGTATGAGTGACACTACCAATCACTCATCCAAACTGTGTGCCTGTGCCATGCTCAGAGGAAAAAGGGGAACAAGAACCTTTTGCAGTGTTAGATAGCCCTTTGGAACGTGGGTGAGGTCTTGGGGTGTTCCTTGGGAGCTGGGGATGCTGAGACACTTACGCAAACTAAGAACTAGTTTCAGACAGTTGCTACAGAGGTATAACCATGTTCCCTATTCTAAGCCTTAATGGCCCTGACCAGCCTCACCTGTGGTTTCCACCCATGCCTTCTTGTCCGTGAACTCAAGAGCCCTGTTTCAGCTCAGTTCTGCACACCTAGTCCTTCCTTGAGTTATACTATAAATATAATTAAGTCCAGTGCTGTCTCCTGGATGGCTCTAGGACAATGCTGAAGGAAACCTTCTCCAGTCCTGTCTCTGGCCACATTTCACGCTATTGTTCCTGACAGGTCTTGCTGAATGGACCTGGGTCTGACTCAACACCTCACCTTGCCTGGGGATCGCTGGACAGTTGACAGAAACTGTTACTGTCACCAACCCAGGCTTGCTCAGGTGCTGTAGGACTGCACCCCAACAGCAAAAGCACAGCCTGTGCTAGGGTCACCCTCTGCCCAGATAGATACAGCAGTTAACCCTGGGAGAATTAATCTCACCTCTCAACCTTCTGTAACCCTGCTCCTGAACTCAGAGCTGTGTTACTTGATAGCTTTCTTGGTGAAGAGAGGAGACAGCATCTTGATTTAGTGTATGGGAGGTTGTTGGAGTTCGATACTGTTCTCCTGCTATACACATTGACCATCTCTGCTGCTCCCTAATTCCCTGCTGACTGTAGAAACTGTTGGAGCATGACCAGAGTTTACTGAAAATGTCCTGGGACTGTGGAGGGGGAGCAAGATATGATATGACTCATCCCTGAGCCTGAAGGAAAGGGAGGGCACACAGGAGGTGGGCACATCACAAGGGAGCAAAGACATGTCAAGACTACCACTTCATCTTACTTGACATTCCCTGGCTTATAGTTTTATTGACTTATTAAAAAGCCAGATTCTGCCTTTTCAGCAGTTTATTTCATCTGCTTATTCTGCTGAACCATTTTTGGAATATTTCCTTCATCGTTAAACTTACATTAGCTTTTGAGTGTATTCATTCATTCTGCTCCAATTCTGCCTTTTTAGTTGTGTAAGAACTTCCATCTTTTCTACTTTGTGTAACTTCAGTCTTGATCTTCTTACTCTGGTTGTAGATTTTGACAGTAGTGGTTCAGTAGTCTACTTTTCTTCATGTATCCATTTCTGCCTTACCTTAAGGTGTGACATCATCTGCCAATTTTGCCATAAGCCTTTAAAAAATATACACCAGTGGTAAAATAAAAATAAACCAAACTTGGATATAGATCTCAAAATCAAATGCTTTAAAGTATACAAGAAGTTATTTTAACATTGAATGCATAAGAGGAGATCTAAGAAACTAAATAACTTTTTCCAATGATGTAGGATTTTTCACTGTATAGTGAACATTTTTTTTTACTTTAGGACCCATGCACTCTAATCTACATGCCAATTTCCTTCAGAGCTCCCATTTGGAGTCTCTCAAAAGGGAAAGGTTCAATCGTCCTGAGAAGATAGCTTGCTTAACGACTGACTCTTTTGCTAGCAATAGATACGATCTGTAGCAGATTTTGCTTTCTGCACCCTGAACAATCACTCAAACCTATGCCAGCAACTTCATGGCTTCTAATCGCTCCATAAAATCACAAATCCCACGTGTCAGGCTGAAAAACAACCCTCTGGTGGTCTGTGAAGCAGTGCTCTCATTATTCAGCTTCCATCTTCTGGAAGTGGTCTATTTAAAAACAAAAACAGTTTCAGGGCACCAAGAGCTGTCATGTGCTTTAAACTGTCTCATATCCAGGTTCTACTCCACTGGAAGGATTCCCCTCACTATTAGTTCCCAATAAATGACAGCTGTGTTAAGGTAGGCTCGTCAACCTAAAAGAGCCTCCAGGAAACATACACAAAGGACAGGGATGTGAATTACTGTTCTCATGCTGTCTGGCATACATTCACCAGCTTTTGGGTACAAGTTTCTTGCAAAGCTTTCTCTGTTGCACTGCCTGTGGGATCTGAGTCTAACCTTCCTTCTCATCATCTAAAAGAAGAAAAAGAGGAGTAGTGTTGTCTGCCAAGGTCACTCTGTTATCATCTCCCCCTCTGCTGACAAATGCTGATGCTTTAACAGAGAACAAGAGTGTGATGGAGGAGATGGTCTTGGTCTATTGATACTTAGTTAGGCTCAAGAAGAACATTTATGCTTAAAGGACAGTGAATGGTCAGGATAAGACCTTGGTAGCTTCAAATGAAAAGGAAGCTCACAGAATGACTCCACAGTGTATCCCATCCGTTCCCATGACTCACCCATGCATGAAAAACTAGTGTCTTTCACATTTTCACGTGACTCTTCACTGACAATGGCACAGCTCTACTTACCATGTCGCACTGGAAGTAGCTCTAAAGCCAAAATTAGTGCCTCCCAAACAAAAAAAAAGTGCAAACTTATGGTGTCTTTAACTTACGGGTCCACACAGAGTTACTTTAAACAGAAGTCACCTTTCTCTCTTCTCTTCTCTTTGCTTTTCATCCCTTATTCACTGTTTACTCAATTCTTTCTCTCTTGGATCAATATCTTCAGGCTAAAAACCTAAACTATGAAAGTTCAGCAGTTTCTCATCCATCTGTACTTCTCTGAAAAGCTGCACTGTGACTAAAAGCCTGTTTTGAAAATACGTCTAAATTATCCAGTTAACCAGAAATAGCAATTCAGTTTCTTTCTTTATACTTAGGTTAGTCAAGTAAGTTAAGTTAGATGGGCCTTCCCTGCAGTTAGAAGTAAGCAGCAGACAGAGCTTATGTATTTTTTTTAAGAAGAAATCCTTGAAACCATACAGCTTTTATTTTTATTTTGGCTTCCCTCATATCCATACTACTGATCTGGAAAACAAAGAGATAATCTATTTTCCTCGATCTTTCTTTTACTTTTCCCCACATGTTATCTTGAGACCTGTTATTATATTACTCGCTTTTTTGTTACAAGACTGGAGACCGATATCTTGCTTTCGTTAGAAACTGCTTTCCCCCAGCCAGTCGACCAGAGCCAATCAAGTCAATGGTCAGCCTTGTCAGACTGCGGGAGCGTGAAGGGGAGGCCATTTTTTTTCTGTTCAGGGACGGATGCTTGGGGGCCAAACAGAAGCCACACTATTCGTGTGTTGCTGAATGGGAACCGTATATTTGTATGAAACCTGCCTTTTGATACAAATCCTGCAATGTCAGCTTTCCTAAGGAGAGGTAAAACTGCTACAGGTACAACGTTTAGTCTTTGAATTGCTTGATGATTATCTATGAACTTAAAGAATACACTTATTTTGATGTTTAACTGTCCATTTTTAGTGACCTCAGATCAAAGATCTTTTAATTGTTGGATGCACTGAGACACAAGACTTCCCATGGCATTTCATAACACTAAACACTGAGGGATGGAGATCAATATTCAACTGCAAGCACCACAGTATTTATCACAGACATTCATCTAGCCTCAACAAAAATGAAATGCTCTGCCAGAAAGGACTGTCTCTGAAATTCAAATTGAAGAGCAAAAGATGTCTATGAAAAATCGTATTTTTTAAGCCTCGTAATCTGATCAGAAAATGCATTTCTAAGAAGACATTAGACACTAGATTCTTTTGAATCATATGCTTTTGATATGTTTTCAGCATAATAGCTGAGCTAAAATTTGGGGAACCAAAGTCATCCCAGAAAGGAAGAGAAATCAGAGACTGAACTGAATCTCTGTGTTGAATTCTTATTTATAAGGAGAAAAGCTGTGCTTTTGTTTATAGGGAAGGCATGGACACAAGGATGTCTCCCTTCTTACTGTTCCATACTTCCTTTTTTGTCAGCAATCCAGTCTTTCATATGGATCAGGTCAGATATCAACAGTGGATTATACGGTTTTCTCAGTCTGTTTCTGGGTGCTTTAGGGTGTTACGGTCAGCTGACAGCTTAAGTCCTTTCCCACATTGTAACAGCATGATCCTTCTTCCTCCTGCAAGCACTTCTCTGAACTCACCATGGGGCAGTTCTAAAAGTAAGCTCAAGCTGCAGTAAAACTAACTCAGCAAGAAAAATCACAGATCTGATGTCTCATCTCTGGGAACAGGTTCACTACAGGGATCTTGCACATGCCAGAGCATGGCAACAGGTGGGTTTATAGCCCTGACCTGGCAAACATGATGAGGAAATGACTGCAAGCAGTTCTCCCTTATATCAACTTAAATTGTGAAAATATGTCATTAAATAAAATTTACAGTGAAAAATTACGAATGACAGTTTAATATATCAGTATTTGGGGGGTTCAAGCTAATCTAGAGGCTACGTTTCTTTTAACAGAAAATGGAATGACTGGAATACTAGGTGGACTGACCTGAAAAACACTACCAAACTTCATCTTCTTAACAATGGGAATTGATTTAGCTCAGATTTCTTTTCTGGAAAAGGCTGATTTTATACCTTCATTTTAAAAACAACATGCAGACACACAAACAGTAAAATAATGAACTGCTACAGTGAAATTGGGCCATAAATCTTGGGAATCTGAATGATTTTAAAAAAAATTGAAAAATATTTCATTACTTTAATAGGCCTAATTTGTAACATTCTGTCTCAACCCAAGTTCACACACTACTTCCAGGAGTTTCAGTTCAAGTTCATCTCTCTCTTCTAGATAGTAGTTTTGTATAAACCAGAACTGTTGATTATAAATCTCCTACAGCAAATTGAAAAAGGATTAAAAAATTAACACATGGGTAAAGTGTTCCAAAGGACAGTAATTTATATGGGACATCTGACTCACAGGAAGGAAATTAGTACTTCTTAGATGAAAATTCAAAGAATGAAGAATTTGCTTACTTTTACCTAATCTGATTTATGGGACTTTAGTCCTATTATAATTTTGTATTGATTACAAAGCCTTTGCATAGGTTAATGATAAAGGCTAGAAGTTCCTCGAGAGTGAAAAGGATTGAAAAGATGGATTTCTTCATTTAAAACAGGCATTATTGACAATGCTGATTCCAGCACCCTAGAGCACTGAAGTTCTAATGAACATGTCTTCTAATGAACATGGATTTAGAAGCTATTGAGTGAGAAAGCAATAGGAATAGATCTAATGAGCGTTACTCTGGTTCTGTCTACCTTAGATGAAAAATACAGTTAGGTTTTAGTGTCTGTATGCAAAATAAAACCAAGTCTTTTAGATATCTAATACTTTGCTATAAGCTAGAACTGACCTACAAGTAAAAAGGTATACATTAACCAGTTCAAAAAACATTATCTCTTTCTGATTCTTAAGAATTTACAATAAATGGAAATGTTTTGGTTTGTGACACCATTTGTTTGTGTTATATTAACTCATAAAAGCTTTGTTTTCTAAATGGAAATACTGAGTTCATTAATGCATAATGCAAAACAAATGCCACTGTTAACTTTGAAGGAAAACTTTCAAATACTAGACTAGAGACTTAATGTCTGCTGCTCTTGTAGTTAAAACGACTTGCCAGACTTATGTTAAGACCAATGGATACACTGTATTTCTCATATATACAGATTTCATTAAATATGTGCAGTTAAACATGATATCTTGGATTCATTTTCCAATATATGGTTAACCATGCAGAATTCTCTTAGCTAATGCCATTAGGCAGACTTCTTAATTACTTTCTGACAATAAAAGTAATAGTATTCCTTTCTTTGTAGGTGAGATTACTTCCATCTTGATATTCCCTGTGCATTTATAATCGCTATTTGTTTTGATTTGTGTATTATTACCAAAGATTGTTGGAACATATACGGTCAAAAAGAAGGATTTTAGATCAAATTATTTCCTCCAAATAAACATCAATTACCTATTCCAGCAACTTTCTTCACAACAGTATCTATGCTTAGTGCATAGACAGAGAGCAAAAACTGACAACAGCTCAGTACACTTTTTCAAATAGTTCTTACCCGCATCACGGTACAGCATACTACATTATATGGACAGTGACATAGTTTTCCCTGGGGAAACCGGTGAAAACTCTGTCACTTAAGAATAGAGTGGATAAAGCACAGGAAAGTTACTCTGAGAGATAAAGAAATCTCACGATGGCTTGATCATCACCACAATTCACATATAGACACAAAAATCCCACTCATTGATGATCGCCCTATGTGGAGGTGAGATAAACGTAAATTATCAGTTGGTTTGACTCCTGTGTGAGCTTCATCTCCATGTTCCACATCGCCTTGCGGTATATAGACCAGATTCATAACTTTGGTATTCCTACTCAAGGTCCTGCCTGGGATCAGATACAGGTTTCCTGAGCTACCTTTTTTAGGAGCAGCCTTGAAAACACACGTGATTGCATTTCACTGAAAGAAATGACTGGCCAATTACAGAGATGACAGTCATGAGGACATTAAGAATTTGCTCCTAGAATTATATCACAGTACAGAACCTCCCTATGAGACTAAGCAATTCTCCAAATTTCAGTGATTTCACATTGCATAAATGTTAGTTCACTCCATGGCTCAGCATTAAGGACAACCATCTCCATCCCTCCAAAATAAACTTCAGGTTCTGTGGATTATTCATTCCAAGGACTGCTTCCAAGTGGCAACACAAACCAGACGGCCAAACGCTCAGATTTCTCTGCCCTACAAAGTCCCTCAACAGCAAGCTTTTTTTTTACAAAACACTTCCCCATTCCTGAATATCACATCCCAGAGCCTGTAATGCTCTCCTTCAGTTTCATATTATAAAAACACCACCTGGTGGGTTCCAGGACAGCCCTTGTGTTTTTTTCAGGCACTTTAGACTAAAACCAACCAAACAAAATGATAACTAGGTCTCTGAGCTAAGATACCATTGTGTATGGCTTAAAAGAGAATCAGCACATTGTACTACGTAATGGAGATTTGTTTAGCAGTTTCTTATAGATATTGCTATCACTGAACACAGTAGACATAAGCCACTCAACACCACTTTGCCTGAAGGATCTCCTTCTGGGATGTGTGTTTAGCTGTGTAAATATAGCTGCAATGACTCTTTCTGTACTTTAGCAGGAAACACTTTCATAAAGTACTGGCTTCTCAGAGATGTTTGCACACATCAGATATTAACTGTTTTCATAGCAATATGGTAGCCCTTCATCCTGCCCTTCAATTCCAGATGCTGAAACAAAAAATGTTTAACGGCCGGGGTTTAGGTATAAAAGTGAAAATAGAAGATTACAGGTGAAACAATTTCTTTTTTTATATTTTTATTTTCCCTACCTAGAATTTCTAAAAGGTAATCCTTTTGCCAGAACTACATGATTCGGTATTTAGTTCTGTTGTTGCACCAAAGATGAAAAGCATAATGACAGGAAACATGTCTGAAAACGTTCACTGGTCACTCAGTGGTGAAACAGTTATGTGACTAAGTATAGGATTCATCTGCTCAAATTCAGACTAAATATCTACATCTGAGTACTCCATCTCCTTCTTCTGCATTTACTTATTTCTCTACATTCACTGTAATGGGAGCTGCAGTAACTAACTTTGATGCAGGGCAGGATTCAGTTGTCTAAAGAGAGTGCCCAAAAGCCACTGGAGATGATCTAGGATGTCCAAGACATCTTTGAATGATTTTATAACAATCACGCTACTTTTGGATGGGCATCTGTATGCCAACTGCAATACACCCCTTCCCTACATCAGAAATGTCTGTAGACTTCTATGTTTAACCAACTGAACCCTAGCTGTAGATGTAGACTGTAGAGGTATGAAGAACTAAATGGAATTAATCACACCTTATGCAGCATCTTTTATTATCCTCTTAAGCTGACCACTTCAGCATCAGAATGATGCTAGTTTATGCTGCATTCAGGATGGTGCTCACACTTAAGTTTATAATCTCTGACACAAACTGACCCATACCAACACTACAGCACAGCACATTAAATTCTATTCTGCCAAAATATGAGCTCATCTGTTATTTTAAAAAAGCTGTACTGAATTGTTTTCAATGGATGTATTTTGAGGATTCCGGCCTTCATAGTTAAACATGATCTCATACAACTGAGAAAGCGTAAGCACTTTTGGTTTTTTATTTTGGCTTTTCATTGCTTTTTGTTTGGTTTCTTCTTGCATAAGGTGAAGTGGCTGTAGAAAAAGTAGCATGAATTTATGAGATTTATGAGAATCATTCACTCTACTTCAGAAGGATAATAAATATGTATCCCTATGTTCCAAGGCATATATTAATCACTGGATGCCAGAAGTTATGGGTCCCAATGGACTGATTATTTAAATTCTTCACTGTATCTTCTTGTTTCTCCCACCTCAAAAGCATCAGGCAGTGGTCACAGGCAGACTCAAATAGTGAAACAGAGACATTACTGTTTTGGTAAAATCTGTTCATTTTGGTTTTGAAACTTCTTTTCTCTTTCACCTTCATTTTACCCATAAACTATTGGAATTTACACAATCAGACACATTAATTTGTTGAACCCAAATTAAGATTTTAGATCTCACAGAAAGACACTAGGGGACAGGAATCAGAAATCATTTTACAACACAAAATTTTAGTATCAGTGAAGCTTGTTTTCTGTGCTAATTCATTAATTCCATTGATACACAGTTATATGTATGTTTGTGTAATAAGAAGTTCCATAACGCAAAAGCCTTCATACATTCTTAATGAATAATTTTGACTCTTATGTTCTTTTCTCATGAACCTTGTAGCAAACAGAGCTTCACCAAAAAACAGAAGTTTGAAGTATTAAGAAATTCATCTGAGTAAACTGATTTCTAATTCAGATATGGCAAACAAATGTGCAATGCTAGATAATTTATTTTTCTTTAAAATTAAAGCCTAAAAATCCCCAAAGCTTCATTGCAAAAATGCTTGAAAATTTTGACATTTCTTTAGTCTCTGTGGATCAGCTGTTAATTTCTCCTTCATGAAAAGAAAACTGAACAAAATAAAGCAGAGATACATTTTTCACTAGGCTGATTCCTGACTTAATTCTCAGCAGAGATATCTTTTATATCATTGTTCACATCTTCAAAAGCGTTGTAGTCAGAGAATGGCAAAGCTATGTAGGTACCTTCCCTCTGTGTTACTTGTCAGTGAAATCCAGTGGGGGTTTTTTGTTTGCTTGTTTGTTCATGGCTAGTGCTGAATTGTGAAATTTTAATACTTTTAGAATCACAGTCACAGACTTGTTGAGGTTGGAAGGGAACTCTGAGACCAGAAGGGCAGAAGTTGCACTATGTCATAATAACACAGTGATTTCCTGAAGAAGGTGAATATATGCACAGCTATATGTGTAACATAAGAAGGGTATATGTTCAAGCACAATACAGCATATGCTTTCCTTTCAGGGACATCCCTTAGCTTTTCCAAGTACAGATGTAGTCTTAAAGACATGAAAATGGCCACAAGAAATTAGTCCTTTGCCAGGTACCCTTCATAATATAGTTCTCCTCAGGTGTCTTGTTCTCTCCTTATTGAGGCCTTATGGCCAACATCACATGAACTTCACATATTCTTCAAATAATAGTAGAGGTAGTCCAGGTTTTTTTTTTTTCCTTTTCATTCTAAACACCAGATACTTTTAAGTATTTTGTGATGCTTTTGTGATTAATGGCTTAAACACACTAGCTGGGAAAGGATCTGACAGATACCAAATATTTTTTTCTCACATGCATCTATTGTTCAGTGAAGAACTCTATATAAAGTAGGAAATACAAGTTTTCACAGCAACCACTACATATAAACTGAAGTATATCTGAGGTATTTAAACATATCTCTGTGATCCAACTAGCATAGCTATGTTTTGAAACATCTTCATGATATTATGTAGTTTGGAATAAAACCTGGCAAAAGAGCAGTAAAAGAAAGGAAGGAGACATCCATTAGAAGCCGTAAAAGTTCCAGATGGCAAAAGATTGACCAATCAAAAAAAAAAAGTTTGG
>Ga0181612_171506_pt1 | contig 18771 bp, 15 predicted proteins | sample HoacroProtozoa21_FD_119630 | JGI IMG/M metagenome (GOLD analysis project Ga0181612, IMG submission 119630) | Hoatzin crop microbial communities from Cojedes, Venezuel. Combined Assembly of Gp0051906, Gp0051904, Gp0051908 | reverse complement strand
TCTTCTCCAGGCTGAACAAGCCCAGCTCCCTCAGCCTCTCCTCGTAGGAGAGATGCTCCAGTCCCCTCACCATCCTCGTAGCCCTCTGTGGGACTCTCTCCAGTAGCTCCTCATCTTTCTTGAAGTGGGGAGCCCAGAACTGAACAGAGTACTCCAGATGGGGCCTCACTAGGGCAGTGTAGAGGGGAAATGCTTGTCCTTGAGCTAGGCTTCCTCATCAAAGGCAGGAGAAAGGTTTGAAAGACTATGAAAATGGAAGATGAGGAGATAGTGTCTTCTCCTGTTATGCTAACACTGGACAGATTTTTCCCCCGCTTCTGCAGAAAGCACTTGCAAAAGAGGACATAGAGAGCTGTGACTTAGTGTATTTGGTCTTAATGCTGATGTGTAGCACTCTCTGTGATCAAACCAAACACATTAACTAGTTCATCCTCCAAGTTCTCCCAATACCCCCGTAAGTATGTTTTAACAGTCAATGAGGAGGTATGCAAGGCAGAAAACTGTGTGATTTGTTTGTTGTGATACAGAAAAATGCTTCAGATTTTTTTGTCTTACTGTGTTTTGGCTTTTCAGGTTTTCCACCCTGGGAAATAATGGGAAGACATCCCCTAAGGGAAGGAACTCCCCGTCTGCAAATGACTACCTGCAAATCATTGAGCTGGCTGCTTCACCACCGGGCAGACACAAATCTTGCTGGACTCCAGCCGCCTGCCTTTGAGAGATGCAGGGAGGCAAGAAATGCTGTAAGTGCAGTTCATTCCCTGTCCATAATTCAGAGGCCAAAGCACAACCTCCATAGTTCAATGACCTGATGAGCTTTGTCTTCTCACTGTCTGCTATGGCCAGGCTGTGCAAAGCTCCTCCCAGTCTCCCTGGGTGCATTTGACACCATCAAGGACACGTAGTCTACAGTCCACTTATTGAAGAAACATCTTAAGATTGTACAAACTGCAGTCTTGGAGTGAACCTAAAAAGAGTTTAGCCTGGTATCTTGTTACTGGTAATGGCTATAAACTGTAAAGTAGGGCAGACATACAGTGAAAATACCCCTGGATGTTGTTCCAATTTCCAGACACCTGCAGCTCAGAGACTTCCCAAGACGAAGGCAATGTCTTTACGTTTATTGGTTTGGGGTGGATTTTTTTCCATTGATTTGTTTAGGAGCTTTATGCTTTAAGGTTTTAGCATCCAAAACTTCCTTTGGCAATGAGTTCAGCAGCTGAACAGCAAAAATGTCACTCCATTCATTTGCTTTGAATCTACCAAATGACCATTTGCATTTATATTCCCATGAGAGAGTGCATACTCATTCCTGGTCATCTTGTCCACCCCTCTTTTGATATTATAGACTCTTGTTATATCCAACTTCAGCCTTTTATTTTTCAACCTGTGAAGTCTTTGTCAGTTTAGGATTCCTTCTGTGGAAGCCATTCCTTCAGCGAATGTTAGCACCCACCTCTTCAGCCTTTTTTAGATCTAAATCTCTGCCTGGCACAGTGAGATGAGAATTGCCTGTGATGCTCAGGACATTAGGCACACCTTCAACAGGAGTCTTCACATGCAAGATGTTTTCCAGCTTCCTTGTCACCTGTGATGTGTATGAAAAAATCTGCCCCACTGTAGCAAGCCAGCCTCACCAATGGGACATCTGAGAACCAGCGAATGTCCCTACAGCAGCAGCCACAACTGGAGTAGGGGCTTACGTATGTTGGGATATCTCTCTCTGCAGAGAGTTTGTGGTTATGAAAGATTGAGAAAAAAAAAGTTAATAACATAGGGGTACCTGGTATCAGCTATTCAGGTGCTCTCAAGGAACCTAGGTATTCAGTGTAACTCAGAAATGATTATAAAAGTAGCTCATTCCATCACACAGGCTAGAGAGAATTTCATGCGTGCGCTGGAAAAAAAAAAATCATGCTTGCTAAACGCTCCATTTTCTTTTCAAGACACTGTGCTAGTCTGAAGTGGTGTATGTATACATTTCAGGCAAATGTGTACTTTGTCTTCAAATGAACAGCTTTCAAAATGATCTTTGGTTAAGCTCCCTTTTATTTTTATCTTTTATTCGCCTACAATGCCAGCTGAGGTTACCCATCTCCCGACAGCTACCAAATGGACTCGTAATTGTAAGGCTCGGTGATTTAATTAGACTCATTCTGAACACTCACATTTTTATCAATTAGTTAATGGGCTAAAGAGAGTCTTATTGTTGGAGCCAGGTCATTTGGAAGCTGGAGCCTTCGTGAGGGCAAGAAGCTGAAGAACAACAGCGTTAATATCTGTAATTAACCTCACGAGTCCTGGGCTGTTCAATTAGGACTGAACCCCCTCTCCATCCATATGCCTTTCGTCAGATGGGCTTTTAATTTGAAATAATTGTTACAGAAAAAAATAACAAATAATAGCTTCCTTTTTTCTTTTTTTTTTCCAAATAGACACACATAAAAACAAAAAACACAATCTTGACACACGTGCCTGTGAGCTATTTATTAAAGCCTAGTTAATTCACAGCTTCTGTATAAATAATCATTCTAGGTTTTTAAAGATTAACAAAGCTCTTGGTAACAGATATTGTGGGATCTCTTCAAATTGATCCTCATCTTGTAATATGTATCTGTGTCTTTTTTAATGCTTTCTTTTCTATTAAAAAAAAAAAAAAGTTTGGGCTTTGATTACTTTTTGTAATTTGTTGCATGTGATTTCTGTGCTTTGGAGAATCTAATACGTCTGGCAGGTTTTTTTTCCCGAGGAAGAGCTGTCTGGTTTAAATACATCTCTTATAAATCAGTATAGAACAATCTATGAGTATTATTACAGAACTACAGTAGGTTCAGTGTGCCTGTCTATGTCTATATATTTAAATACACACATATATCTATGATGTCTAATTAATCACATTATACTGTAAATATTTAAATGTATATGTTTCCAAATGTATATATATATTTATATATGCACATAAATGTGAAGATCAACCTTTGCTTATTGTGTTGCAAATGATCTTTCTACCTCTAATAATTCAATTATTCGTTTTTATTTATAGAGATTATACATATGCGCTGATGTGTATATACAAATATATGTATATAAATAAATATAAAAGCCCACTTTCGTGGCTTGCTTAGACAATAGGCACTCTGTGTGTCTTTAATCTTGTATACAGTGTATACACAGCACACACGCCCTTAACTCTTGCTCCTGTATTTTCACTCCCTGCAACTTATTCATCTTTATTCCAATGGCCATCTACCGATAAATCCCAGGACAGATACACAGATGATTTTTTTAAACTGCCTTTGAGTTCATTCAGTCAAAAGAGAATAAAATTAATTAGAAAGATTTCAGGATGGGCGTGATCACATCAGTACAGGCCATGTAAAAGAGGGTCGGAGGGAGGTAAGTAGATACTAAAAATATCTCCTGGATCACATTAGGTTCTCAGTCATAGGAATTAATTGCGTATTGCTTTTACAGAGAAATATCTTTGCCCAGCCAACACACCCACACCTGCTCAGTTTTACCTCCAAGCACCCAACTCCACGGAACTCGCGGGGGGGGTGCAGAGACGTGCGGGGGAAGCCGGGGCTGTCAGCAGCTTCACTGGGTTTGGCCGTGGTTGGGGTTTCCCTTACAAGGCAGGAATTCACCCTGGAAACGGGGCGCGCACCTCGGGCCAGCCTGATGCCCGCTGTTCAGCCAGCTACACCTGGGCGACGGATAGGTGCTACTGAGGCTGTGCAATGACTGCAGACCTGGCCTCCGTGGAGTCCGGGAGGGTAGCAGAAGGGCCAGAGACCTGGTGCCATGTCACGATGTGACCCCGGCCACCAGCCCAGCCCCGTGGCCACCCTGGCAAGCCCAGGCTCAAACCCGGGAAGGATCGGGCCCTCGCCAGCGCAGTTGTTCCTGTCGCAAAGCACGGCGGGTTCAACGATAATTGGTCCCAAATTAAGTAGGATTAAATAACAGAAACGTAACATAGCAGAAATGCCAAGAAGCCAGGCCTTCTTTTTTACACAGTTATCATTTTTTTAACAACGCCAAAGAAAGAGGCAAATTGTTGTGTAAAAATACGTGAAAATAATAGTGGTCCTGGAAAGAATGTTTTTCTTCTCTCTGGCTGTTACAAAAACAGTTGACTACTGAGAAGCAAAGAGCAAATTTGCAAGAAAGGGCACAGCACAATAGCAGCAGCGACTGTTAGGGGGAACGGTAGGCGCTTTGTTATTTAAGGAACTTCACTGTAATTTTGAAGCGTTATTTATAATAGTAATAAAGCCAGCCAACTTGTTCCTCCCATTTAATTTAATACGCAACCAGCCTAAATAAAAGACTACAAAAGCAGCTGGGAACAGTACAGTTTCCTACTGTAATTGTGCGTACGTATCTGAACATCTGATGAGCAGTACTCTACATTTCCTTATTGTTGTAGTTGACAATTATATCTGTGCATGCTTCGCAGATACGGTGCTCTGCTGAGCTTCATAAATGCAGTCTTTGTCTCCTTAATTATTAGGCAGACAGTTCATTCTGTCCCATGTCCAAGTTCCAGACAGGTGGAATAAGGAGGTGGCATCTGTCTTAATATTGAATGCCACGCTTCCCCCATCTGCTGTAATAACAGTGCGGGGCTGCTTGGCTTCAGTTGCTCTACTCTGCGCGCGGTGAGGCAGCCATATGCCCTTATGTGCCGCACGTGCCACCAGAGCCAGCGGCCCCGCCACGCAGCGACGCGTGGGAAGGAGCCTCGGCGCGGGCTGGGGTCCGGCACGTGCTGCGGTCAGCAGGTGACAGTCAATACAGCCACTGAGACCCGCTCCCGGCGCCGGTGGAAAGGGCCTTCAAAGTCAATTGACAGAATGGAGCACGCTGCCAATCAAATTTTACAGGGCATACCTTCCAGGCTAGGCAAATAAGAAGATTTAGAGCACATGGCAGTTCATCGTTTATAATCCTGTCTTAGCCCAGCATGGCTTAGTGATAGTTCTGTGACAGATGATGAGCACATGACAGCTGGGGGATCTTATACAAACTCATACAGTAAAATTAAAATTAAATTAGTGACACACTTGTACACATTAGTTGTGCAACAGTTATGCAATCTGTTCAAGACCCTTAACACAAACCATCTCTGATTTAAATAATTTATACTGATGCAGAGGTGATGGTGGTGGTTTTTTTTCTTCCCTCTCCCAGAAGGAATGCAGCATTTGCACATTTTTAGCTTTAAACAGCTCTGTCCTTTTCATTCTGTTTGTCCTGTCATTTCTTCCTCATCGACAAAAAGCAAGCAAAGATTTTTTTTTTTTGAAGTTGAAATACTTGGGGGTGTGGGAGTATTTTTTTTCTTGCTGACTGCACTGTGCAATTCATATTATTGCTGCTGGTTTATTTTCCTACATAGCTACACTAGCCTGCCGTTTAAAAAAAATGGAAACCAAATAAAAACAAACAGAGCGATCTCCCACCTCAAGATGCGGAGTGGGAAGGAAACCTATAAGATTGGAGTGTTTTAGACGCAAGAGTATAATAAACTGGCTGTTCTTTGGCTCTTTAATCTGATAATCTTGTTACTATTTTATGTTTGTGTGTTGGAAAAAAAGGGAAGTAATCACTGAAATGTTGACAGTAGATCTGCAGTTTGAAAAGACTCATAACTTTAAAGCTTAGAGGGTCTGATCCTTTTATCCGCGTGGGTTTGACGCCAGACTACTTCTATTAGCTTTACCGGAGTTACACCTGATGTACGCAGTGTAAACAGAGACAGGATTCGACCCTGAAATCCTTTTCGGAAGGCTACTCTATATACCAGCAGCCTATGTTAACTGCTCCTTCCCAATCGCTTAGTGTTTCCCACTCACTGAAAAAATCACAAAGTCACGTAAGGTGTTTTTACATTCTCGGGTGGGGAGACTGAGAAGTGCAAAGACTATTGTAACGTTGATTGATGCAGCAATAACTCAGGAAATCAGAATGGCTTATCAGCTCTGATAGCCTAAAAAAGAAAAGAACCCAGAAAATCATGGGCTTTTTTTCCTCTTGAGCAAAATATTTATTTATTTGTGTGTGTGTGTTTAAACCTAATCATGACCGGAGGATGATTTGGGGGCTCCAAGCCACGGAAATTTTCACAGCTAGGAAGGATAGTGTATGTGCATATATATTTATATATAATTGAATTAGAGGGTAGTTTGGCAGCTTCTGGCTGTGGAAATGCTCACAGTTAGGAAGCCTGGTTTGGATCTTACAAACTCTCTCTATGTTTGGCTCCTTTTTCGTATATGTAAAGGAAATCCATAGTAGGCACCCAAATGTTGATCCAGTCTTTGAACCCCCATACTAAAAATGATGGCTCCTGTTCTACATACTCTTATTATTGTGTTAATAAGGTCAGTGAGACGAAGGGTGAAAATTTGTTTAAATTTTTTTAGCACCCTCCCCTTCCCTCCCAGAAGCATTTGGCGGCTCAAACCATTTCCACCAGCTGTAAAGCTCTGCAGTTAAACTCGACTTACCTGGTGTTCAGTGAGGTTTACTCACCTGAGGGCTTTGTATGAGCAGGACGCAGACAGGGGCCGTATGGTGAGGTGGTTCTAACTCAGCCCAGCGAGGAGCAGAGCTGCAAGTGGTCACTACTTCTGCTTCTTCTACTTCTGCTGCGTTCTTGCTCTTTCCTGGCCCATCTACACCAAGCAAGTGCAGTGAGGTACAGAGAGCCCAGAGCTTGTTCTGGCCAGGCCAACTCAAGACCTGGAGGACATAGAGCTAAGTCAGCAATGCTGGGCCAGTGAATCCCAGTATGGCCATCACTGTGTGGCTACTCTGCTCCCTGACCCCAGACTAACAGCTCCACGTAGTGCAGCATGGTGCTGTGCAACCAGACCAGCCTGCTGAGGAAGCATGACCAAAGCTTTGAACCACCTAGGCTGCAAAAGTCATCTCTGGGACATGTCCCAGGCTTGATTTTCTCTCTTCTGCCATGCCTTTGATGTTGGAGATCCTCTGTTCTTTCACAGCCTCCAGACCAGGACTCAAACCCTGCATGTAGATGGGATTCAACAAATCCATTTCTTTCCTGATTTTCATTTGGTTCCCAGGTATTTCTGGTCCGCTGGAGGAACACTGTGTCGCTCAACTTGGCAGGCTGTGAGGTGCAAACAGACACTGGTACCCTGAGTATGAAAAGCAGAGGTGGCCTGGAAGAGTGAGGGTAGCGAGCTCATCTCTGCCTGGAAATGGTTGCATGGAAGTGCACAAAGATGGCTGTGGTGGCCCCAACACGGTGTGACAATCAGGAGGCTGCTGGTACATACATTTGCAAGATGTTTTATAGAGAAATAGGTTTTTAAAAAACTTTTAAGAGCTTTAAAACATGGCTTTCTTCCTATTTTCTGTTTCTTCTCCCTGGGGCTGGGTAACAGCAGGTTCTTCTGGCAACACGAGTCCAATTGTGCAGGTTTCAGAAGGAGAGAAAAATGGTGTATAATCAATTGTGTATAATAAAACTCAGGGGGAAAAAAGCTTTTTCCATGCTGCACAATATCTCAGCATTTTGCAATTGGACACTCTGTATTTACCAAGGCTAGAAAGAGAAGATGCCTTCCAAGGAAGATTTTAGGGCTTTAAAAAGTCAGAACGCAACTTGCAGGGTGCAAGTTACTAGAACGCATCACAGAGTATTGGTTTCCCCACACATCAAAATGAAGCCATTCAGGGGCGGAAAAGCCCATTGCAAGTGGCAAAGAAGCATCTATGCAACAGCGTGGGCCCTTCTCACCGGAGGAGACAGCCGATGATGGGAAATCCCTTGGAGTGCCCAGTCCTGGACTACAGCTGTTCAAATCCTGTAAATGGAGCTGGAGGAATGGAACCATCAAGGGCTGGATGGGCTGGAGGTGCTGCGGCCAGCCGTGCAGTGCACGTCCATGGACTTCCCATGGTAGGTGGCTGCTTGTTGCAGGCAGGATGGGACATATCCACCTGCCTCGCTCTGCTGGGTTTTCACCAGCTCAGACTCTCCCACAGCTTCACTTTCTTATCTCAATTTCTCACAGAGCTCCTGTCCAGATCCCAGCATGTCCTGGAGAGGACAATGTGTTGTCCAGTCTTCACCATTCTGGATATGGTATGGCACCATCACTTGCCCATCCACCTTCTTCATGGCTTTCTCCTCCTCTGCTTGGCAGTTGAAGAGATCCTTGCTGACAGAGCCAGTCATTCAGATGTTGCACTAGTAGGGATGGTGGCTGCCATGCGACCAGAGGCTTGAGTGCTCAGTTGCCCAACAATTTCTTGAGGGCCTCGTTGCTGAAAACCTTTATGGTTTCGGTTGAGATTGGTGCTCATGTGCTGCCACTCTTCTCCTGACACTCTTGGAAGTTACCATGAGTTATTTCTGTCACGGGTTGGAGCCTGGTCTCCTGCTCAGGCATGGCTCTAGGGTATCCCCCAGTCACCGCGCTCAGGGGATATAGTTCAGCAGCGTCTTGTCATCACACATCGTATCTGTCCTCGTATTTCACCTGCACTGCTCAATCAGACTTGAGCTGGAGGGGGATGATTGCTGTTGTTCGGGGTAAAAAAATAAGTTGTTTTTTTTTTCTCTCTCTTTTGTAGTAACTACAATAATATAGATTATAAAGGAAAAAGTAAGATGGAGCTATATTGGAGTGATGGAGGAATCATACACAAATCATATCTTTATAGACTGCAGACAATAGACATACAGGCGTGGAACGGGAGCAAGGCTGGCAAGAAGCTTAGCCGTGTCCTGCACATGGGACAGTTTTTTAATTACTCCGTGGACTGACTAGCTGTGATTTGCAGAGAAGCATGGGAACAAGACATCTGTCTCTCACTAAATGAGGGCAATCTATGGGGTTGGTACCTGTTCTCATTGAAAAAGAGCCCAACCCTCTAGCATGGCCACATCTGAATGCTTGTGGTTCATAAATGAAGCAAGCAGAATCTGGGCTGGGGTTCAAGTACCATGAATCCGTTCCCACCTCCCGTCTCCTTGCTGAGTGAGGCAGATGTCCATTTAACTCCTCTGCCTGCTCGTAAATAATGATCCTGATGATAGAGAGTCACGCAGGTCTCTTGGGGGATATCCTGGGCTGTTGTGCACGTCTTGCCTTGAAACCCTGGGCTGGATATTGCTGACTGGTGTGGTGTCTCTGCGCTGTTGGGCCAGGTCTCCAGGCAGCAAAGTATGCCCACAGTCAACAAGATTTTAGTTTAAGAATAGGCCCTGGAAACTAGATTATAAGTATTTTGCAGCACATGAATAGGACATGATGGTTTGGTCCCTTTATTTATATGGATAAGTATGTGTTAGGGGGTGCATGTAATTGTGTGTTGTATGTGTCCGTGTTGTGTGTAAAATACACCCATACACACTGGCATAGATTACCTAATCACTCCATTTGTGAATGAACGATGTTTCATAAAAATACACAGCACCACAAGAATTAATAACAAAGGCGCGTTGCCACAATGAACATTTTCTGCAAGCTTATAGGCGTAATGTAATGAACAAAGCGAGAGGAGAAACACCGAGAACAATATCTTCACTCTATCAGCAGTTTACTTCAGTCTACTTACATATGATCAAAGACTACAAATACAGTTTAAACAGCATGAAATAATCGCCAGGTTTGCAAGGTGAAATAATTTTAGAAAAAAAAAAGAGAAAAGGCAAAACACACGACGGGCTCAATGCCACGATGCAACGGGCGTGTGGACTCATTTTGCGATGAACAGCCAAGGAATGGCAGCGGTAGGGAAATGAGGCTAGAGGAGCTAACCTCCCTCCTAGCTCCTCTTTGAAGATTTCCACATTCTGGGGAGAGGATAATGAAAATATTTTACCTCCTCTATTACAGAGGTGTCAGTGGACTGAAAAAAAAAAAAAAAAGCCCAAACAGAAAAAACTCGACGATGTAGCATAACACAATTGCAAGGCAGATGTTGGAGGGAGGGCAGGGCTTCTCCCTCAGACTGCAGTGGTGGAGAAGAGCTCAACTGAACGCACACACAGAGCAGCTGAATTATTCACAAGGGGATAAAGGGTACCAAAACCCACTCCTTGCAGCCCACAGTGAACCTCTTGTGCTTTTCCCCTCCTGTTTGCCTTGCTCAGCACCTCCTTCCACTCAAAAATCACGGAGACGAGATTTTCCGTGGCAACTCCATATCCAAACCTCCTACAGTGGACAGACTGACATCCCTGCCCAAGGAGATAATCCAAATGCATCCTTCTCCTCCACTTCGCTCTTTGGACGCCCTCCTACCCTCCACTACTTCCCCGGCCAGGCCATTCGGCACCGGTCGCTAATTCTGCAGCAGCGCTCGGAGGAGGAACCTGAGCAGAGGAGCTGCTGCGAGAGTTTCCCACCTCCCCAGCAGGTCCCTGCGCAGGGGTGCAGCCGAGCAAGGAGAGCGGGGGGAGCAAGATCAACCCTCCCACCCTCCGCAGACCAGCCCAGGCTGGAGGACACAGCCTTCTTCTGGGACTGGGAAACCAGGGCTTGGATTACAGATGGTAGTGAGAAGGGTTGGCATCCTTGTGTGCTGTTTCAGCCAAACGGGGAGACCTCCAGGTCAAAATTGACCGCAGCAGAAGCAGAAGGTGTTCAGTGACAGCCACATTTTTACACACACTGCAAACACCAAGGCAGGAGGGATGTTGCTCCATCCCAACGTCCTCAGCTCCAGGCAAATGCCGTTACATCTGTCCTCGCAGGTATCAACAATTACAGTGAAGGCTGTTTAATTTTTTCTGTTTAGTCTCCTGTTTTCAGTTGCTGTTTCTTCTCAATAACTAAATACTTCACTTGAGTTCCTCGATGTTTATTCTCTGCCTTAGGGGGATTTCCGCAGTTCTTTCTTGTTTCAGCTGTTTGGTTTAGTTTTTTGCTGTGTTTTTTTTCTTTTTTTCCAAGGACAGCAAAATGCCCCTGCCTTTTGGAGTTTTGAATTAGTGCTGCTAATGCTAAAAATTGGCTTCAGTGGCTGTCAGTTTAACCCTTTCATATTTTGTAATTAGTCTTTTACCATTTAGGAATTCTCATGTTAGACTTGGGGCAGAAATATGGATTTTGGCAGATGGACAGTACTGGAGGGGCACAGATACTGTTGTCTGTCCCCCGTAAAAAATATTTTGGTGCAGTTATGTCGCAGCATTGCTCTTTGCACACCCTCAGTGAGGCAGTGCAGATGCCACGCTGCAAAAAGCCCAGCTCCAAACGCAAAACAACCAGACACCACCAACTCTGAATTTCTGAGAAGAGCCAGCGGCCATCCCCTTTTGACCCCGAGCTGGTTTGGAAGCCACAAGATGGCCGGGTGTTTTACTCGCTGCTCTTTCACCAACCGGCACGAATAATTCTGTGAACTTCACAGCCCTTATTACCGAGCACAGCCTAATAATGTCATCTCAGGAGGCAAGTAATTGCAGTAATTAAGAGGTTGCACAAGGTCACTTGAGGCAGGGCTGGGAATACAGGCTTTTGTCTCTCACCCCGCTGCTGCACCCTACGAATATGCACGCTGCAGCCTCACGCTGTCTATAACCATCGGGCCCGACTCCCGCTCAAAACCAGGAATAACAGTCTGGAGCGATACCAGCAAAAGTGGCTTTAAACCTCCTTTCTCCTTCCCCTACCCAGAAAGCCTCCTGCTTACAGAAATGGTTTGAGGCTGGTGAAATTTGTGGGAGATGGGTTGGAGATGTGTTGAGGAGGAGGAAAGAAGAGCATCAATGTGTGGCGGGTGGAGCTGATTGTCCCAAACTACTTTCCTTGCTTTAAGAAATCTGCACTGTTTTACATGAAGAATGTTTTATACTGCACAAAGTGTATAAGCCCTTTCCTATCAGGCCCTCAAGACTTACATACATATGGGAAACGGGCACCACGTTCCATGAACCTCATTCATAGGGGCTTTTCCTAATTTTTGACGGCTCAATTTTGCCCCTTTCAGGCTGTCTGAAGCGTGCGGCTGCTTGTCCGTCATCTGCGTGTGACTTCATAGATGGGAGAGCATGTTCTGCGGAGAGGAGCAACGTCGGGGCGAGTGAACCCACCGTCCAGCATCGCCTCTCTCCGTGTCTCTCCAGCTGATGAAGCAGATGAGAGATGCGGTGAGTTACCCAAATGTGGGAACCAGAAACTTAACGAAATGGCTCTAAATGTGACAGCATTCATTAAAAGATTAATTACCAGGAGTAAAGGGGGAAGGATGCCAGGAACTGATAGGATTGGTACCAATACCAAAAGCCTGCTGTGCTAGTAGAGCCATAATACGCAGTCCTAATCTGCGGGCCTATTGTTTTTCTCACAGAAACAACAGACTTCAGCCAATGATACAAAAGGGGCTACATTGCAGTTTCTGCAGGAAAAACAACAACAGCCATTAGAAATAATTACCTTAAGACAAATCGGCAAGCAGAGTGTGGCACACACTAATATCCTCCCAAGCATGAGTCTCAGGGAAGAGAGGGACTGTTGCTGTATTTATCCCAGTGGTTGCGTGAATGAAGGGAGAGAATTAGAAAGAAGAAAGTGGGAGAGAGTGAGAAACAAAACGAGACAAGGACAGAAAGACTGAGAGAAAGAAATGGCAGGTTTTCCCATCAGCGACCGGTCGGTGCTCTCTACCCCACCATGAACATGTCAAAGGACCTGTGCAGCCTGCTGTAGGTGACCCTGCTTCGGCAGGAGGGTTGGACTAGATGACCCACGGAGGTCCCTTCCAACCCCTGCCATTCTGTGATTCTGTGACGCGGTCTGATGTCTCCCTGCTTGCACTCTCCCTGCACGGTTTCAGCAGAGAAGAGTGAATACATATTCATCTGGATTTATTGGTTGGGCCCTCAATTTGCCAGGGAGTAATTAACTATGAGGAAGGGCAGCGAAGAATCAAACCCAGAAACTCTCTTAAATGAGATCATTATTACTGTTCTCCACAAAGACCTGCCCTCTCTGTTTCCCCTGAGGCAAAGGAGACTATATTTTTAATTTGTTCTAGCCCATCTTCTCTCCTTGGCAGAATTGATGTATCTGACATATGAAATCACAAACTAACCCGTGGCAGGATAAAAATGAAAAAGCTCCATTTTGCAGTGGGATTAGACGAATGCATTTGACTAATGGCGATTTCCTGCTGCATTTTATGTTGACTGTGATTGTGCAAGAACTTTAAACTCAAATTTCAGATGACTGGAGACACTGAGAACACTGTATTAACTCCCAGTACAATGAAGTTTTACAGGATGCTTCCAAATACATCCTTAGACAGCATTTCCCTCTATATTTTGAGTTATTTTTGTGAGTAAATATATTATATATTTTGATATATACGTGCAATTTCTCTTTGAGTGGTACATGTATGTGTATGAGTACTGATCAGTGTTGCATTTTAACAGTAACAATAGCATGTAAAATACACCTACAAATAAGTGTAATTTTATATATACAAATACAAATGAGTATGTAAACAAGAACTTCATCTATATGGGTGTGTGCGCAGGAATAGATCCAGGTGTAGTGATGTCTGTAAAGACAACTGCCATCAGCTCTCATGGAGACTACTTTATGCAACAGAAATATAGATAGATAAATAGATAACCAAACAACTGTCTGTTGAAAAGGACGTATCTACAGCTATCTTGAACGAAAAGTACACAACATTCTGCAACATCTACAGTGTTAATACATAACATATGGTGTCTGTTTCACATGCTAATAGTGACTTTTTAATTTGAAGTCAGCCCCAACGAACCTAAATCCGTGCTGTCTCCAGGATTAATTATGAGTACTAGACTGTGATACCAAGCCTCTCTTCTTGATAAGCTTTATAAACCAGGTTTGCACATGGGATAAAATAGCTCCTGAGAGCTGCCATATTTAACCTACACATGACCTGCTGGTACATCTTTCGGAGAAAGCTAGCAAGTTGAAAAGGTACTTGGTTCTGTCATCAGGGCATGGGCACTACCAGGGTGAGAAAGACAGCATTTATGGATGTTGACATTAATTACTGAGGCCCAGATACGTATTTAGCATAACTCTTGGAAATGTATTATTTAATGTTCAAACGTTACCTGAAAAGCAGGGACACAGGTCCAAATGGAGTACAGCATCATGAGGCCCCTGACTCCCATGTTAACCAATATTCTTCTGCACCTACATTGCTTCTCCTGTCCACAGCCTGGTGTGTTTGGGAGCTCCTCCTGGTGATGCTTCTCTGGACGGGGTGGGGGGTGGAATCCTGAGGGACAGGAGAACACAAGTGACCATGCGGGGTTTGGACTGAAGGTCCATCTAGTAGAGATGCTTAGAGAAAAACCATAAAAACAAGGCCAGTCTTCCCCCTTATCACCTCTATTCCCTGCAGCACTGAGCTTCCCGAGTCAGAGGCTGTATATTTTTTGCTAAAATAACTCTGGCTGGTGCTCACTGCATGAATTTGTCTATAGCTTTCTCAACCTGTTTGTGCTTCAATTTCCACAGAGGAGAGGGGAGTACACAACTCTCACTGGCTCAAGGTAATTTCATAGCAGTACAAAAGCCTTTAATGTCACTTTAAATAGGTTTAGGTGCAAAGATCAGAGTCTATCCTAAGCACAGCTATAATGCTCTTCCTTGGAGAAAATGGCTTCTTGATGCTCATGAGGATCATTCTGTGGTGAAGACATTAGGGCTAGTTTTCTCTAAAATACGTGTACTTGGATGCTCAGGTGGCTTCAAGTTCATCTTCTCTTCCTTGACAAATGGACCCGCTTAAAGAATTGAAACTTCCTTTCTCTTTCTGATTCTCTTTTATTAACCTCAGGTTTTTAAATTACTGAAAAATATATTTAAAGTGGTTTTCAAGGTCACTGGAAAACTACACTTTTGAAGTGTCAGTAGAAAATAACCAACTTTCGAACCACAAAACCGGTGATATTTATTTTTGAACCTGTGAAACCGGTGATAAACCCAAGCTGTTTACATTAGTTTGAAATCTGTTTTCCTGGTTTCGGCCAGCCATGGCCCTTCTGCAGCTACTTTTCCTCCAGATAATTTACCGTTCCCACTGCAGCGTAATTTCTTCTCCAGACAGTAATGCGGTAGCTGCCAGCCCTGCCACCAAAATGGCCCTGTCTCACAAGCTAAGTCGGATCAGCCCGAGACAGGATTTTCCTGACACAAACTGTCTGTCAGGGCTGCAAAACCAGGGGAGTGGGATTTCTGGGGGTGGGACTCACATCTGTGGTTTGGTACAAAGCTATTGCCCCCGGCCAGCGCCTGATGCTGTGGCATTGCCCGTAATCGTCTTCCAGAGAGACAGGAACAATCGTTTGTAATAATTAACAATCCCAGAAGAGTTTTCATGGGAGCTGATGTGTTTATCTGTCATGCCCTGGCTAAATTCCAGCAAGGACTCCATGACGTCCTGCCTCTGTAATTGTATTTCATCCACCTAAATTCTCCTGCAGTCTTGATCAGGAAGGCTGGCCTTCGCTATTCCTTATCTAGCAGCTCTTGCGCTGGGTTGCTGCATCCAGAAATAGCTGCTGAGCCAAAAGCATCTCAGCTACAAGTGATCAGTATTGCAAATTCTTCTGATTTTATGATGAGTATTAGGATTTTTAATATTTTTCCTAAAGCCTTAGCTGCTGGAGTCATTATGAAGCACAAAGATCTCAGTTTTCGTGTTTTTAAGTAAGTGGCTAGCCCTTGTAGTTGAAAGTACGAGGCATGTTTACCCTAGAGGCTGAGAAGCCAGATGGTGGATAAAGAAAATGCAACAATTTTGGGTTTTAATCTCATGACTTTTTAAGCCAATCTCATAATTTTGGGGAGCTGGACTCAAAATTTGCGAATGTTTGCAGTTGGCAATACTGACTGATCGTAATGTATCTCTTGTTTATCAAACAGGAGTGCCACGGAGCTTAATTAGTTGCTGATTTAATTCATGTTTGCCAAAAGCTTTGAAATCCTTGGATTCATTGAGTTCCTTTTAGGACAAAATACAATCTCCAATGTTAAATCTGCTCAGATCTGCTACTCTGAGATTCTTTCAGTAGCCAGCAATTCAATTTAACCTATAAAATTTGTTTCTGTAGCGTTCTCACTCCAGAAACTTTGAAGGCCCCATTCCCTGGAGGAAGGGTGATCACACATGACCACGAGAAGAATAGTCTTCCCCATGGGCTCCTGGGGACAAAACTAGACAATCTTCTGAGTCATGGTGACACCCAGCTTTGGAGGGATCACTCACCAGCACCCAAGCAAGACAGGAACCCATGGAAGGGTCTTCCAGTGCTGCTGGAGGCTAGAAGAAGTCATGCTGTTTTGAGCAGCTAGCTCTCCGGCTGCTGAAGGTCTCCACTGACCATGATTTGAACCGGTCTGCTGTATCATGAATGCTGATGTGCAGCATCCCTCTGTGGCACTGCACACAAATAAAGGAAATCAATCCATACCTGTGCCATGAGGAGCTTTACTCCAGACTTTCAACTAGCATCAGCCAAAGCAACAGCTCAGATGGTCCCTTCACCTTACCCACTGCTGAGCTGAAGCAAATGTTCAGCATCTAGCAGAGCTGGTTCATTTAGTGGGATGACTGCTCTGCAGCGAGACACCACCTCCCCGCCATCCCATCGCATGGAGGCTTGGCAGTCAGGCAGATCTGTACATCACACAAAGTTATTACTACATTGAAAATAGTTGCATAGAATAAGGAGCTCCTTCTAACCCTTTGCTAGACATCTTAGAAAAAGGCCAGGCTCTGCTCAGAGTGGGTTGGTTTCACCCCAGGGTCGTTCAGGCAGCTGGGGCATGGAAAGTGGTGTTTCGTGCCGTAAAATAAGGTGCCTCATGCTAGGCCTGGTGAGAATGGCTTTTAAGCCAAAATAATGCTGGGTCTTATTTACTTGACGGCTCAGACATTAATTTAAGACAGGCACAAATGAATCACCAGCCATGTTACAGTTGCCTCGTTGGAATCCCTCTGCTATAATCTCATAGTTTTTTCACCTAATTAATTTCCCCTTTCCTTGCACCAGTGTTTCATGAGTGTATCTTGTTTGGAGGAGATTAAGAGTCACACACTTCATTAGTAAGGTGTAAATTATCGGAGAGACCCTCTCCATCCACCTGCTTAATTGGGTTAATGAAGTGTCTCTGTGGGCCCTGGTAAGACAGCACTGCTCTCTGCTCCCTGCAGGCGCTACCAGGGCTGTTTGGAAAATAGATGGAGGCCTCAAAGTTCCCACCTTTGTGCTTTTTGAGAGTCACAGGCATTTAATTATAAAAAAGTAAGGAAAAAAGCTAAAGTTGACACAAATTGCAAGATCAAACATTCCCCTCTGTAAAATTACAGTCATAAATATCTCTCAAATCAGTCTGTATCAGAACTTTCTTATGGCTAATTCCTAATCACTACAAATTCCTATTTTTTTCTCTACCTAAAACACCCAGATTGCATTAATATAACACACACAGAAATGCCATTAATGTTCAGCTGAACGGTTAAACTGGTGTGGAGGCCACAGCAACGCAAAGGTAAAAATGGGGCGCACGTTCGGTCTCCAGCTGTGCGATGTGGGGGGCGGACAGCTCTGGGCAGCGCTGGCGGCGGGGGGGGGACCCCTCATCCCTACTGGAGCTGATTCCACATGGAAACCAGGTCCCTTTATCTCTGCACACCCCCAGCTCGCCTCCGCTTGGGTTTTGGAGACTATTCTTGCAAGGGAAAGTGATAAAACTCATATCAGGCGCATACATTACAGCACATCCCCCGAATGGGAAGTTTTAGGTTGATATTAGAGATTATATGTGCTGCAGCTCTCAGCTCAGAAAGTCACGCTCTTCTGATCTGGTACAGAAATGCGGTGTGATGACTTATGAGAGCCAAGCACATCGGGGCGTGCCTTGATGTCGCTTGTGGGGTGAGACGGGCTCAGCGCTGCTGAAAACCAAAGCTGATGCTGAGCGAGGTCAAAGCATCACGAATGCTGAGGCTCTGGAAATGCACTCGCAGGCTCTTTCTCATGAGCAAGTCATTGAACTCAGACTCGTGCAGCCAGAAACAAATCCGTCAGCAGTCCGGAGCTTCAACCGAATGGACAATTTGTGCACAGAAAATGAGGAGAAAGTCTGTGGGTAAATTATTTGTCACAAATTATTCGCCCAGCTCTACCTGACAGAGCAGCGTTCTGCGTTTGATCTCTGTGAGCGACTGTCGTGGGAATCAAAGGGAGTTTTGTCAGGGGATTAAGTGCAGAAGATGTCGTCGAGAACTACATTAAAGATAAGAAATCCAGAGTGTGGCCCAAAGTGCCTAATCCCAGCACAACTAGTGAATTATTAAGTTGGTCATTTGACAGAAGGAGGAAAGAAAAATCCAACTGTTTTCGAGACTGCCTAAAAAAAGGTTTCTATTAAAATACAGCAGTTGCATAACGAGAAAGCAACGTGCGGTTCCAGCGTGAGAGCTGGGCTCTTGCGCCAGTCGCTGGAGCTACGGAGTGCTGGCAGAAAAACAGCAGCTCCCAAGGGCTGCCCCTTTTTCCCAGGTGAAGGATTTTACTGCCAGCTCCGTCTGCCAGGACGAAAGCACGGGTTTGAGGTATCGGTAGTCGCTCGCCTTCAGAGGCTCGAGGGGCTCCTGAGGCACCTAGCTGATCCTAAAAGAATCCCGCAGGAGGTCCATCCTACCTATAGAGTCCCCAAGCCTTGCTGGTGAAACAGGATTGCTGAGATTTCTCTTTCTTCCAGGAGC
>Ga0181612_131221_pt1 | contig 18771 bp, 9 predicted proteins | sample HoacroProtozoa21_FD_119630 | JGI IMG/M metagenome (GOLD analysis project Ga0181612, IMG submission 119630) | Hoatzin crop microbial communities from Cojedes, Venezuel. Combined Assembly of Gp0051906, Gp0051904, Gp0051908 | reverse complement strand
CTCCTTGAACTCTGACAGGCAAAAAAGATACTACCCTACCATTAAAAAACTTATAATACTATTTGACCTTACAGGATACTTGGTAAAGTTAATATAAACAAATTGAAACTCGGCCTTTTGACAAAATATAATGAAGAATTAATTATAATTTAGAACTACGAGCGTATTTTGATCTGTCTTGACTTCATCTATCAGATAATTATTTAGGGAGTATGAAGAGTATTGCGGTTTGTTTAGCATTGTAATTTTTTTATGTTACCATTTCAAATTACAGTGTTATTTTCACTTATATTATCAGACATGGTCTGAAAGTATAGGAAGGGTCTATTTATTACCTCTGAAACAGGAAATTCATTTGAAACTGATATCAGAAATAACATTCCAAATGCTTAAAACTCTCAAAGCACTACTTTAAATTGTTTAATCTTTGTCCTTGGTTATAGATGTTCACTATTTTATGTTATAAAAGTCATTCACACTATGTGTTCACTTCTAACCAAGCTGGCAAAGAAAACTCAGAAATTGCCTGTACTGCTTCAGTTTGATGTGATTTTCTATTGTTCAAAACAGTAATTTTTGGTGTGATCTCTTTTCTTCTTGCTAAAAACACAGAATCATTTCAAATTCATTACCTTGACAACAACATCCAGCAAATCATTAGTGACCATGTTTTTACCACAGGAGGGATGACAATATTGTATTAGTCACTGAGGAGACCATGAACACATCTCATTTATTACTGTGGCCAGTACTGCACAAATGATTTACCAGTTGTGATATTCATTGCATAAGACATTTCCTCCACACGTTCTGCTCTTGCTTTACCCACAGACTACTCAGAGGCTAAACATCATATACACAAACCATTAAGGTCACAAAACTAAAATTAATTCCTTATTAGCTGTCAAAGCTTCTGGGATTGGTGAACTTGATATTCTTTTTTTCTCCTTTTATTTTCTTTAAAGTTGTTGTATATTTCACTATCCAAATGGTAAACTTCAACCTCCCTCAGAAAACAAAAAGTCCAAGGTGAGGCAAAATTTTAAAATCTCTAAATACTACAGGCTAAAAAATTTTAAATTACATAAAAACCCAGCATTTCATTTGGCTTTATGTATTTACATTTATACCCACTTGAGTCTAGAATTAAGTCAAACCCATTCCCACCTTTTTCCCAATTACCTCCCAATAAACACACCATTCCCAGACCCAGCCTTCTGCATTTTGCATCTACTGAGATAAACTTTACTGCAAATACATTTCTGCTTCCTGTTAATGCTATGCAGTTAGCGTGCAGAAGGGAACAAGACCTGGTCTATTTTGATAACAGATATGGGTTTCAGTTTTTATTTTTTAGACTGTGTTCTTCAGTATACCTCTAGTTTCATTTCACATTTATTTATCAGGCACAAGAAGAGTTAGTTAAAAGCAGTTATCAGATAAAGCATGACCAATTTTATCCTACTTTCAAAAAGTATTTGACCTAGCAATAAATACCACAATATTAATCCTACTTCTTAAAATATCTCCATGTAAACTAAAAAAAGGCTTAATGAAATAACCATTAATGTTACATTTGCCACACTTAATTGTCCAGCACATACAGAAACTTAGCTCTAGAGAGACTCCACTGAATTAATTTACTTACTTCAGCTGTTATATTGTAAAGATGATAATAGAATCTATTAAGAAAGGACTACATGATTAGGTTCCATAAAATTGTGGGCAACAACCCATGACTAATCTGCAAATTCAAAAGGAGAAGTAAAATGAATCTTTTTCTTTATTTATCTGTTTTAAACAGATGTGCAGCACACATATGGATCAATGTATTTAAACATTTTCTTTCTAATACTGTGGCTTAACTTTGTCTTATACAAAACATACAGCAGGCAGCTTACCTTGGAAAAATTCATGTTATAGGTGAAAAAAATGGAAAGTACTGAGCATTTGGGTTACACACGTTTCAGCACCTAATTTCGTGAGGGCTCAGTTTGGCTCCAGGATGATTTGCCATTGAAATTCATCTGGATCAAGAACTGTTCTCTTAATTGCCGAGTTAAACGTTAGCTGACGATTGTTTAAACAGAATGTGCTGAAAGATTTCCTTTTTTCCCCCCACAAATACATATAGATAAATACATCCTATTCTGTAAAATTTCAGGTATCTTAGTATCATACTAAGTTAGCGTTCAGCTTTGAGTAATAACTTACTACATAAATGTAAAGCAATTTGTTTGTAGCCACTAAAATAGCATGAATCATATCCATGACACCAAATTGTAATAATAAATTACTGAGCTCTGCTAGTGGTGGAAAAAGCTTTATCATATTAGATTTTACAGTGCAGTTCTATTGTAGTCATCTTTTTTTTATTTACTCAGCCATACATCATGGTATACTAAATAAGATATTGGCTATTTACAATTTGTAGAGGGCACACATCCGCCCAGATCAAACTGTTTAAAAACACTATTTCCTTTACCATGGGTAAGGTGTGTTTACTATAATCAAAAATATGAGTGTAGTGTAACTGTGCTGCGGGAACCCAAAAAATCTGGACAGTCACTGTGACTACAGAGGAAAATTGTCTAATAATCCACAGAGTGAATCGTTGTTGAAAAGTGGACTTGTGCCTAGTCAGGTCTACCATGAGCATGCAGCTAAGCAAGTGTGCGCCATAGGTTGGACCAGGGGTTTGAGTCTGTGTTATTTGAGCTAGCAAGTCTATAACCTCATGTTCTCAAGGCCACTTGATGGCAATAACTAAAGTGGCAGTTTCAGCCCTGAGGTGTGTGCTTGCTGCCTTTAAGACTTTCCAGAAAGGAATTCACAGTTCCTCCTTAGGTTCCTCATTGCTTCCACTAGAAAGACAAGAAAAAACTCTTCAAGTGTCCCATTTGCCTGAACAGCTAATCTCAGTGTCTCTTCAGCCTCCTCTACAACACCAAAGAGCAGAGATTAACATCAAGAATAAGGGAGTGCAAAGGGAACTCTCTCTCTCACTTTTATTCTCCATGTGGTTGAGGAAAAAAAAATCCCCATTAAAAGATCAATCCTGACTTAAACCTAAATTCAAAGCATATGCAAGCCTCAAGAGGCACTCCACTTTAACCAAGGCTATTGCTAAACCATGGCTAGTAGCCATCATGAATGATATGGAAGGAAAGAAGAGCGTGGCAGCAGTTTATGTTTAGCGTAAACACAAAGGCAAAATCAACAGATACATTTGAAATAATTTACATTGTACAATAGCACAAGGCTCTCCTGTACACACAATATTGGGAGTCAACATTACGTTCATTTCTTAATACAAAGCAGTAAAAACCAAAACCACATCAAACTCAAATGCTCAAAACCAGAACACTGCTTCCTTCAGCACATTCAAACCAATGTCTAAATCAGCTGCAAGGACTCTGTATGCTAAGGCCCTGTAGGGTAAGGAAAGCCAGAAAGGCTAAATTAGATCTGCAGACGTATCAAATAATTAATTAATTGTACCAAAAATAATTAATGATCCCAGTTCTGTATAAAAACAAAGCAAGAAGAATCACAGTTGAAATGAGTTAAAATCCATTCCCAATTTATTAATCAGTATCTCTTAATTTGCAATAAAATAAAATAAAATACCAAGCTTTTCTGCAATAGCCTCAGGTCTGAGCATTGTTTCTTCTATCAAGGACATATCTCACACAGCGATCACTGGGAGCTGCACACAGAATATTGGTAGGATTTATTCTAAATGAAAGCGAACTTTAGCATGACACCGTTACAGATTAATAATATTGAAGCTTTTAACAAATCAGATTTACATTTGTGGGCTTTCCTGCATATTAGTTTCTCTGTTCTTAGAGAGACTGTAAGTCCTTAGGAAAATGGTCTAATTATTTTTGGTCCTAAGGCAACTCAGGAAGTAAACTACAGATAAGTTGAATAGCAAAAAGCAAGTTGTTGTTTTTATAGACGTACAAAGTCTGCTAGAAAATGTATTATTGGACACACAGAATGGCACAGCAAACAAGTGCTCCTTTTCATGAATAAATACCTTTGTTCATATATAATTCTGCTATACAACTCTCTCTGCAAAATACAGAATGAATATTCCCAGTGGGTAAATTTCTATCATGCGTTAGCTATAAGGATGTAACATACCATACAAGTATTCTGCAAGTCAGACCATACACCATCACAGTGTGGTAAAAAACACCACGGAGATTTGCAGGTTTGAAAACAAAAAGATAAATGATCATTTGTAAATACAAAAATCAGCTCACATTTGTACCCAAGGAGAAATGAATGCTCTTCAACCACCATGCCACTTCGGTTCTGTAAACAACACTACACAGGTATTGTTGTAACAGCTCTACAAAGAATATGGTCTTTCAAGTAGATTTTATGAACTACTGAAAAAAATCTGAAACAACAACTCAAAGTAGAAGAGGTAACCATAGCTTTCATGTGAATAAGTTTGTAATATCTCAGGAATTAAAAAAAAGCGTATTACTTTCTAAGATTAGAGGACAGCCAGCTGGTTTGAACACTGTTCAGTAGCTTCTCCCAAGTGCAATATAAGTAGCTTTTATTCTTCTTTTTTTTTTTAATAGAAAAAAATCTCACAATGGCCCTTTTTACAAGGAAAACCAAGATCCAAACATGTAATAAAAAGGTTTCATGTTCAGTTTATAATTCCTCTTGAGTCTATTTTATCAAGAAGATTTCCATATTACATTTTTTAAGAACTCACTCTTTTTCACTAAGTTACAGTGCTTCCCAAATAGGCTCTTCTTCTAGAGCCTTTTATTTCATACAATGAGATAGATACTACACTTTACAAAGTGCCACTGATCTAGTAATTGCTAGCACTATTTCTCTGTTGATATTAAATCACATATACCATGAACATATTTATTATGAGTGTTATAAACCAACACATCTAGCACAGTCACCTACACCTAGATATTTGCAAAGATTTTCCTCAGAAAATAATTTGAATAATCTCCCCAAATATTACATTTTATGGTTGCAAAGTCCTTCCATGAACATAATTACAGAATCAACTTACATTTTTTGTAATCACAATGCTTACAAGACTTCACTTGTGCAAAATAACAACAAATTCAAATGAATCCTACTGATTCTACCTCTTTCATTCCTTGCTGCAGGGATTTTTTTCCCCCTATTTTATTCTACTTTGCCACCCTCTTGCTACTAACAAGCTACATTTGGATATTCATTAATAATATTTACAAAACTGCAGAAAAATTTTATAGTAAGGACTAATGTGCAAAGAAAAGATCTGTTAGATGGAATAGCTAGATGGATGATCTCCTACAGTATGCCCTTAAAAAATGGGATCTGATAATGGATTATAGTAACATGCTAAAAGAAAGTCACAGAAAATCCAGAAAAGAAACTCCACAAAACTATGGAGGTAAACCAGCAGAAGAGCTGTTGACAAGTTTAAAAGACCAAACCACACCTGAGCATTACTCCTGATGAACGGACAGCCAGAAGACACCAGCTGAAGAGAGCAAGGAACCTCATTTGATACTCTTCCAAATCATTTGCACCAATGCAGATCCAACACCACAAAACCAGAAGCCGCGTTCTCCTGCAGCCCACTAAGCCAGGCTCACCCTGTGTGAATGGTACACTGCAAGAAGTCTGAAATTCTTTCGGCCGCAGGATGGAAAGAAGATGGAGATTCTTCTGTACTTTGGACATCTGTGTGACGCCGCGCCACTTTTGTTGGACAAAGGCAACTGCACACCCCCTGTTGTCCGGTTCTGCGTGAATAGATACTGTTGAGACCGCTACCAAAACCCAGAAACCTGGATGTCATCTCCATTTCTCTTTTCTTTTTTTTCCTCTTTTTCTGATGACAGGACAAAAGAAGAACACAGGACAGCAGTGGGAGACTAACTCTCAAAGTTGACTTTCTGTGTTGGATGCACTCTGCTGAAACTGAAGTTACCATGACGAAGCTAAGCGAGACTGCTAATCATTGTCCCTTACTGACTGCCAATCAGACAGATACATTATCCTGTTCCATCTGCGAAACTGAACAGACACATGGGAAGAAAGTGTATACTAGCACAGAACTAGCAACAGAAGTCACGCCTGGGGAAACTGGCTGGAAAAAACTACTCCCTTTCATTTGAAAAAGCAACTCAGTTACCATCCTATCAGCATGTCCCTTGAATTATCTTCAGTGAGGATTTATGCCCAGAACAGGAAATTAACTTTCAAGCACAAGTCTTAGAAAAAAATTTTTGGGATCCCGATTCCCTTTTCTCCTCCTTCCTCTAAAGAAAGACAAAAAGGAATCCTTGACTGGATCCAGCACAGGCACCACATCAGCCCGTCAGGGTATTAGGAAGCTGAAACCTGTAAGATGTTGCAAGTCAACTCAAGCTACCGCAACCTACATTCAAAATCAACCCACAAAGCTTAAAAGGAGCACCTTCTAGATGCAAGACATTACTGGTAATTACCGAGATCTTTGGTCATGAGTTGATGCCACACACTTTTGTCATCTGAACCACAGCAACTGAGGTTCAAAACTTGGATCTAGCTATCTAGAAGTGTACATTCCTTCGCACAATTAGAAGCCAATTTCTCAAACCTCTAGTTTCTTTAGTACGAGAAGTCTCAAGATGAAGAACCTCTTCATTGTCAAAGGGAAGGAAACAACTGGGATGAGGGACATTCACTGAAATGCTACCAATACAGGGACAGGACGTCAGGCAGAAAGAGATCAGGAAATTCTCCTACACAAAGGTCAGAGGAAAAGCTTCATAGGTAGCTCTTCAAAAGTGGTTCTCATCTAGCAGAAGACACTGAAGATATGCAAAAAGTCAAGATTACTTGGCAAGCCAGAGTACAAATGTACTAGCTGCTATCATTACGATTTCTTGAGCAGATTTTCAAATGACACAGACAATTCTTTCAGAAGCATAGAGATACAGAAAGGTAGAAATACACTGCATGATTTCAAAGCACTACAAAGTGTTTCTGTAGACAATCTGCCAACAAGACAAGTTAAGAAGGCCAAAGTCAGCATTAGCATCTGTCTTCCAATTACAGAGTCACAAATGACATATTGCTCAGTGACAAATGATGACTGCTGTCTTATATTAAGATGGTTGCTCTAGCAGATGTTTTCAAATAATCCCAAGCTATGTCACAGGGAAAGGCAAAAGAACTGGAAATATGCCCAGAGAGACCTGGTGCACCAGCAGCCTAAGGGAGCCATTTAAAAGTCATTTGGTATCCTCTCAAGAGATCTTAGCTACAAAAACACTGAATATGGAAAGGAACAGGGGACTAGAAAACACATTATATTCCTCAGTGCAAGTTTTAAGTATCTGACTACAGGATCATCGCGAATAAAATGTGTTCATTTTAGCCTGGACAGAGACACCATCTTGGCAGACAGTCCTTCAATGAAAGAAGAGAGGGGGGAAAAAAACCCACAATCACCCCAGAAAGCAGTGCTCTGTATCACCGATCTGTGATGACAGTCAGAGCAAAAGAAGTAGGCGTGGTGGTGATGGGTTGACGGTTGGACTTCATGATCTTAGAGGTCTTTTCGAACATTAATGATTCTATGTTTCTATGATTAAAGTTTGTTTGAGTAGTTCTAGCCTCACACCATGCAGTATTAACTCCCAACTGATATCGAGAACCTGTAAATGAGCTCTGTCTGCCGAAGCGTTTGTAATACAGGATCTCCGTTGAACTAGACTGTTGTATTTTGATGCTATTAAACTGATTTTTGAAGCGTACTTTAGGTCAGTCTCACACTTCCGCAACAAACCTGCTTGCTTCCTTTTGCTGATACAAATGTTTGTACTTTTGGACTGCCAACACTGTCATGGAACTGGTCTGCTGAAAACTGACCATCTACTTCATGTGGAAGCAGGTCGGGAATGGAGGAAGATAAAGGTAGAGAGATTCAACCTCTTTAGTGTGATGTTTGTGTTTGCTGGCTTAAGGAGTTCATGGAACTATGGTCTTGCATATCTAAGTCCCGCTAAGTGTTTTCTAGACTGCATTTCAGGTTCTAGAATTAATAAAAGCTAGCTCAATCATTTAAACTTTTTTGTTGCTGTGAGTGCTAAATTGTACTTAATATCCCAATGTTAGACTTCAGTCTAACAGCTCCTTACTCTAAGTAAGTGGAAAATGCGTTTTAAATAAATCGTCAGATTGGCAACATGCTGACCTTTTATTCATTTATGAAGGCAGTATTTTTCTCTCTAGAAATAGATAACTGCAGGCCTGAAATTCTTATGAAGATGACGTCTGGCACGAAGCTAGCCAAAGAAGTTTGTGCCCTACGACATCTGCTTTTTTTCCCCTTTTGGTTCTGTCTCTCTCCAGTTCTACCAGTACATCTGCTTCTGGCGCTGCGCTGCAAATCAGATCAGTGAAACACTCCTTTCACTTTGTTCAATCTCATCCCTTAATTGAATATGTAGCCTAAGTGTCTCCTAATACCAGTCACTTAGAATTTGATTGCTTTTCCTGAAATACCTGCTTAAACAGCCAACAGATCATTTAAAAAGAGGTTTCAGCAAAGCTAGTGGCATGCAGCCTTTTAGGTAGCAAGCTGTACTTCTTTTCTGAATCTGGTCAGAAATCCAGGTCATCTAGCTCTGCATGCAAAAATCTGGTGAGTGGGAGTGGAAGTTAGAGAACAGCCTAGTTTGTTTATTAAACCTCCAGTTGGCATCACGTGCCATTCCAAGCATGTATTGCTGGTAGAGAAGAAATATCACTAGCCTTTTTTTTTTTCTTACCTATTTTCTTTTTTACTATATATCTTTTCTAAATAAAGTGAAAACATAGTGGTTTGACAGAGTGTAATTGCGTGACATGGGAGCTTTTGATAGGGATACCACTTTACCACTGTAAGGACAACCATCTCGGGTTCCTTCGGTCCCTAACACTACCCTTAAATGTGAAGTGAAAGTACACCTGCACTGTCAGTGTAGCTTTGCCGTTTACACTTGGGTCTTGGTCTGCATGCAGGATATTGAGTGTGCGCCTGGGCACTCTTCTGGAGCAACCCAATTAGTTCAATCAGAAACAAAGCCCAAATCCAGTTGTGAGACCTGTTCACACTAGAGATATTTGTCACTAGATGATATGGAGGAGACAGCACCGTGCAGTACTCCGTCTGCCGTGTGCAGTTGTTCAGTGCCATCCCAACAGGTTTATACCCTCACCCCTTCCGATGCATCCTTGGACAATATACCAGGGCATGCAACATTTGCTGTGTATTTCCTAATTTAAAACCACCATTTTAATGGGTTGTTACACAGTCTTCACATTATGTCAAACACTTTGAACAAAAATACACAAAAATGCTCTCAGATAATACCTGTCGGTATCAGGAGGGATACACTTACAGATCATCCCATTAAAATCTGGGTATCATGCTGGCAAGTGCTCAGTCTTTTTATGATAACAAGATGTCTAGAGAAGAGACTGGTAACAAGCTTTAACTCAGAGGTAGTAGTGTTTGCAAGCGACACGTGCCTTACAATTACTCGAAAAAACCCCACAAGTGTCACATTCCAGAGTGTCCTAGCAAAATGTTAATGAATGCAAAATCGTGTTCATTATTTTAGTAGCATGAGAGTATTAAAAATTTCGGTGATTCCCATTGTAAACTTCCTTTTGTTTGAATTGCCTGCTTCTGACCAAGTTCTAACTTTATTTCATTTTTTAATACAGCTTAGCATACCAAGTTCTAAAAGTTGCCTGTGTCCTTTCAGGTTTGCCTGAATCTATTGTTGCAGCAGCATGTGCCAGGAGCGGCCAGAGAGTTCTTCATGTTGATTCGTAAGTTACACCAGTAATTTTCCTTCATAAGAGTTAAACTGGCTAGAAATATATCTGTGTCTATGTCAGTGTGCCCTTCAGGACTTCTGGTGTGTGTTCATGTGGCATCAAGTAATCTTACGCTTCTGTCTCTGCCTTATTTTTGGGGTGTTATTTCCATCAGTGGAACAGGCAGTTTTTGCATGCTAGCTGAGTAATTTGGAACATCACTTATGTGGTCAAGGATGCTGTTGATGGCTCCTTCTTTCACACAGACAGGAACTGTTGCAGGTTTAGTGCCCTTCGTTATCATTCCTGACAGTAATTATCCCATTCTGTTTTTATGAGAATTTTTACCGGAGCCATTATCACTTAGTGACAAAATGTTTTACTGGTATCTCATTTGTATCAGTTCTCAATGCCTAGAGAAGTTAAGGCAAGTGTTTTTGCATTTTAATTGTTATCAAAAGGAAGAGGAGTGAAATCTGGCTGATAAGGCAGATGAACACAGCAGTCCTCTTTGTTTGCTATATTCTCTGTATCCCATGGTAAATTAGTTTGTAAGAAGAGTACAGAACACCACTGAAATCAGAGCGTTCAAAAAGTACTGCTGTTGCACTTGGAAATAGAAGGATTTGGAGTAGCATATTTCATTGCATCCTTTCATGAGATCAACATCTGATATTACTTCTCTTTACCAATTAGCCGAAGTTAAATTTATTTTTTTTTTTAGAAACTTTGTAACTGTACACCATGATGCACACTGTTTATTAGAAAAATTAAAGATATTTGAACCTTGGCTTATTTGTGTACCTGCTCAGCAAAATTTAGTAGCATGACCCAAGTCTAGAGCTCTGGTTTCTGAGGCAAGATTGAGATCAAATGCTGCAGCCTCAGGTGACCAAGACAGACTCTTAAAATACCCCTCTCCCATCTAACATTTTAAATAATTTTCTCATAACTCTTTTGAGACGATCAATCATGTCTAAGCAGCTTTTGAGGCTACTGTACTGCTGTGTTTTTCTATAAGATAACAAATGCAATGTATTTTGTGAGATTTCTGTGCTAGACACCTCACTGTGCCTGCTGTAGTTCATTATGTGAGATCAAGGTATGATTATACCAATCATTTAAATTTTTGTTTTTCCCTGTTACCTTGCTGCTTTTTCAGTCCCGTTGTTAGTGCAGTTATGCAATTTGCTGGGCTACTGTGGTTTTGGGAGAGGGTCACAAGCAGCAGGCAAGGACTACCTAAGCAGCGCTGCTGCTGCTGAATGTCGTAGCCTAAAATGCATAATAATTTTCTAAGGTTAAACATATTTCTGCATTTCAGCTGTGCTAAATATTTGTGCGTGCAACCAAAGTGTATAATTTGGTAAAATTTGACCTGATGTGTGTGTTGGGGGGGAAGTCTTACGTGTTTAACTGTAAAATCACAACTCTCTAATAACCAGTAAAAGTCTATGTGGAGACTGGTTTCAGGCAACCCGTTACCTGTAGCTGATACCTGCTGGGTTTTGGCAGAGAGTGTGACAGGTGGTTTGGAGGTGGTGATAGCAGCGAGAGTGCTGTGAGCTGAGATGCTCCGATCGTTAGTACTTGTTCGCCGGTATCTATGAGGTGGCATAGTGTTTCATTTTTATGTCATATTTTTGAGCATGTGCCTTTCTATGAAAGTTCTTGTGATATGCACCTGTGTGTCCAGCATCTAGGTTTAGAGACTTTTCCCAGAGACAGTATACTTGTTCTCAGTTTTTCTTGTGCCTTGCACCAAGAGCTTAAAAGGGATATGCTTTCTGCTGGTCGTTTTCTCTGAACATCATCGATTCAGGATTAAATTTCTGTAATCTCTTTTGCCTACAGCCCTTCAAAGGACCCATTCATTTTTCATAGATTTAATTTTAAATAGTGCATGATTTCAAAATTTGCAAGACATGGCTGCAGAAAATACGCTTTGCAGTTGCTCAGTTTGCTGTTACACTGCCCACAAGGTGTCTGGCTTCCTGTCTGGGGCTGGGTGGAGGACAGGGGATGCGCTTCAGAGTCAGTAGTTTTTGTCAATAGGAAGATGTTTGAATTAAGAACTCGTCTTTTGAATCTTCAGGCACTGTGGGCTACTCTCAGAACGTGTGGAAAACTCCCAGAAACTGTAAGGAAAAAAGTCCTTAAGTGGACTAATATTCCAGCATTTTACATTATAATGGGATAGTCCACAGCAAGGCAGGACTTGATGCTTCATATTTAATGTAACAAATGATTCAGTTGAGACAAAGACAGCTGTTAAAATTGTAATAATTTTAAAGAAATATGCAACTATGTAGTAGTGAAGTACTGGAAAATGCAAGCAGTGTTCTGCCGTGGAGGCAAAAAGAATGCTTAGATGCAGGTCAAGCAGATCTTATTGAGGTTACTATAAAGACCTCATGCATAATGTGTAAGGGTGTGTTGATTTTGGACGTTTTGGTACAGTAATTCTTAAATTGGCTATTAAATTGCTAACCAAAATACTAAACCCCTTATTTTAGAATAAGCAGATGCAGAATGAATAAAATAGTTACACTTTGATTTTAAGCTTAATACATATATTACTGGTAGACTACTTAGATTTTGTTAAATGAACCACTTCCGTTTTTTCAATTTTTCATGCTCATTGGCTATCAAAGTCTGTAATAATAGTTAGCCACTGGAACTCGAGTTCTTTTATCCATGCCTATTTTTAGCTATGATGAAGAGCCTTTCAGAAAACTCGCAGAAGCAGGCAGTTAGAATTGTGGAATACAGATTTTGTTTATTACTGTTTTCACTTAAATATGCTCATTTACATTCACACTTGCTTTTGTTTTTATGTTGAAAACGAAAGCTTCCACATTTGATTCCTTTCTCCTGTGGAGTTACTTTCTAACTCTAGTGCAGGCTAAGGTCAGGGGAGGGTGTTCTTAATCAAGGTGTTCTTCACTCATGTCAATAGTTGCCGTTTTAATTGGTGTATGTGCTCACTGAATCATGATCTAGAATCCATATCTTGAGAAAAAAAATAGAAATGTTTATACTGTACAACCGCTTCCCCATAAATAGGGAAGCGTTTCAAGCCATCTGCTTTTCATGTTTAACTTAGTACTCTTGCAAAAAAAGCCTACCAAAACCAGCAGAAAACCCCCACCCTGATGCCATTTGAATTTTAAGTGAAAAGTTAAGTCTTAGAAAGCTTGCCAGAGATTCACCTGAATTAAACATTTTAATTTTGTCTACTAAATGTCTAGTTTAATATACTAATTTCTAGATGAATTTTCAAATTTCATTTTACTGGCGTAACAGTATAATTGAAAATTCATCAACAAAAAATCTGTTAACATTCAGAATATCACTTTTTAACAACATATGTTGTTCCCTTCTTGAAGGATCATGAGTTTACATTTTTTTCAGCATATAAGAAAATAGGATTTGGGGTTGCTGAAATACTTGTTGGTGTCAGGTGTGTTACTTAGGTTAACCTTGTGTTCTCTACAAATGTCAGAGGTAAGTTAGGGACAAGTATAGAAAATGTATATGGATAAAGACTTTGTTTATAGTTTGCTTGCACTCATTACCTTGTGTACATAGTTGTATTACTTTTAATCTCCAACCATGTTTGCATTTATCATAATATACTGCATAGGTGATTATGGAAGATGGTTTTGAAGTGGCCCATTATAAAATACTAAGTTCTAAGTTTGATTTATAGACACTGTCCAAGCATCACCATCAACAGTAGCTAATCTTATTCAAAATAGTCACTTCACTGCAGTGTTGCCATAAATTCCTGTAGAAGGATTTTAAACTAAAGTTAGCTTCTGCCAAATAGTAATTGAAGGAGCTCTATTTCTCTGTGCCAGCTATCTGTCTCAATAAACGTAAAATCTGTGGTTCTTTTCGGAGAGCTACATTTACAGTAGATATTAATGAGCTGTTGATGTGAAATTTCAAGGATATTTGTTAAGTGATTTAGAAAAGTAATTTGCAATTTAAAATGTGGAGATTAGCACTTAGTTTAAACTTAAAGTTGCTGAAGAAAGGTAGATCGAGATTAAAAGTTGATTACTTGAAGTGAATATACTTCCCATACTAATTGTTCATATGCATAGGACTTTCTTCTGACGGCTTGTCATCTTTTCTGCTTTTGGTCCTTTGCTTATTTGCTTCTTATAATCATATATCTATGTAGTTATGTACTAGTTTGGTTACTGAGGATGGGGCAGTTAGAGGTGAGGTGTGTTTAGCTACATTTTGTACTTGATTTTCAGCATTAGAATATAGCATTTGTAGATACAGGTTTATTGTTTACATCCTTCCTCACTGACTGATTTTTCTTTCCATGTAGAGTTTAATTCGAAGTCAGAGGAGTGTCAGGATGCAGGGTATCCACTCCTCTTTTGTGCCCAGTTTGCTCTGTCTCTTCACGTGTTGTGCATCTGGACACCTGTTATCTTTCTTATTTTTTGACCTTACTTTGTCTGTAGAGTACTTGAGTGTTCTTTGTGTCCAAAGTTCTGTTTTACCTGAGCGACCAGAAGCATGCTGGGCTCCCTTCCGGTCCCCCTGCCCCTGCGACACTTACTCTTTTAGTTTGTTCTGCTTCTTGCTAGACAACATCTCACTTTTTTTCAGAACTTGTGAAATACATAAAGTAATGCAGCCCGTGTCTTCATATAGCTTTCGTTTTGATCTTTAACTTATGTGAAGTGAGGTAGCTGTGTAAGTACAGCAACCAGAGAGGCAAAAGGTAGCTTCTGAAAGCAGATTCATTTCTTGCAAGAAAAACAGAGGAATTACTTATCTTCTGGCAAGGAAACGTAGGCAAAAATTCTTAATTCTGGTGTGTTTAGACCTTTATTGAAAAAGTTGTTTTTATTTTGTGGAAGGATCTGATCTTGTAGCAAAGGTGTTAGAGAGCAAAACATGGTCTCAACTGGTCCATGCTAATGACCTTAGGCCATGTTCATATCCCAGGATATAATGTCATGTGGTACAAGTGACTGCCACCATCTCCCCTCCAGTGAGCCGAAGGATCTCAAAAGCTGTTTGGGTTAAACCCTTCCTCATGGAAGGCAGGGAAGTGGAATCCACTCCTCATGCTCCAAAACACAATTACTAGGCCAGAATGGGAATTTTTTAATACATGTGACTGTGTACTTAATAGGTAGCACGGGAAACTTTGTGGGTTTGAAACCTCAGTCGTTTTGTGTTCAGATCCTTAAAATCAATGTGGCAGTAACTTCTTTCGCAAAAGACAGCTGCTCTGATGGTTCGAGACTTCCTTCTGAAAATCAAATGCGGGACAGATACATACAGGCAGCTCTTGGGAGCAGTCGTGAGGCATCAGCAGCTTTTTTTCCTAGACATCACCAGCTTTGACTGTTACACCATGGCTGTTACGACGTGGCACGGAAAAGGGCAGTCTGCTTCACAGGCCCGGTCCATGCAATACTTTCTCTGTTCTTATGTATGTTTTACTTGTGTATCTCATGCTTTCAGAAGTGTTCGGTTTCTCAAATTGCAGTCTGTCTTCAAAAAGGCATGTTACATATTCTCTTGGTTTGGATTCGAAGAAAGTTAATTAGTTGGAAACAATTTGCAGTTTCAGTGTTCTGGACCCAGATTTGCTAATTCTTTCAAAGTATTTGAAGAAAAAATGGTGTTAGTAACTGAGAAAAAAAATTGCAAACTAATGTAGGAGAAGAGAGAATCAAGCTTTTTGCAAAGGTAAAGCTGTGCTTGGGCTACATTTCCAAAACCTCAGAAAAATGGCTCTAGCAGTGCTGCTGTTAGCTCTGAAGTACAGATGCGAGGTTTGAAAAATGTGAACCAAAAGAGGAAGTATTTTAATTCATGTGAAAATCTAGGTAAAACAGGAGAAGTTTGGAGCAGATATCACCCAGGAAATGATGTATGGTAGAGAAAGAAAACATCTGTGCCCTATCTGACTTGGCAGAAAAATTAATTTCTAACTCTGCTGTTACACCTTCAAGATGTTTCATGTTCTTACTTAGAAGATAATTGAATTACAATGCTCAAAAAGAGAGAGAATATCCATCTCTGTAGTTTGCTAATATAGCAAGAAGAGGAGGAGCTTAGTCCTAGAGATTTTGGGACAATATTTTAGCTTTAATTAGGCTTTGATCTTGACCATTACTTTAACTAATTCTTTGGTTCATCTTCAGGGCAATTATAACAAAAATATGTGGTTACAAAGGTCTCCTAATTGTAAAACCATTAGTCAGCTCTTCTCAGAATTCCTCTTCAAGATCTTTACTAAAACTTTGCTCTTTGTGTCAGTAATCATGTCTGGTTTACCTTCTTTTTGCAGTGTTTTCAGATGAGAAAATTAAGCAATCCTGATTCATCATGTAATGCAGGGTGAACTAATTAAAATTCTGGGGAAGAAAAATCTGTAAGTTGATGCTTCAAGAGAGATGAATATTTGAGGTGGGGAAGGGCTAACTTGGGCAAGGTGCTCAGGAGCCAGAGGAAAGGAAGGACAGCTGCGATTCATTTTCCATTTGAGAAAGGCCGTACTGTCTTCTCAAAACTGATTGAGCTTCAGAACAGCCTTATAGAGTGCTTTGTTGAAAAGATTGATTCACATCAATGGTGGTTAAAAAGAAAAGTGGTTTCAAAGGAAAATCCACCTGATGAACAGAGGAATGTTTACATCAAAGATGTTTGACAGCTCACAAATAAACCTTTGCAACTTTCTGTGAAAATAACATACTCATTTATCTGACTGAATGTTTTAATTTTGAATATTCTAAATATGCATGAACTTATATTGGTATGGATTCAAGAAACCCAGTCCTAATTTTAGACAGGTGTTTTCTGCGATTTGTGTGATCGATGGCCTTGCTTGCTCTGACAGCCAGATTGTATTCCATATTCAAGGAAACTTGCAACTAAAGCAGCAGATTCCCTTAGAAATAAATCTTCATGGCTGTGTTTTTGGAAATCCCAGAAGTGGCAGGTAATATATGGATATTGAACTTTTTATTCAGCGGAATCTTAAGAAGAAGCAAGAAATTAACCCACGCCATTGACAGCTAAAGCAAAGCTGGAGGTTATCATTGCATGCAACTATCAGTTGCTGTTCTGCGGATTGAAATCTGACGGAATCAGGCATTTAATGTGTTTAATCCTCATTGCTTTGCATTCTGTATGATACCAAATAGCAGTACTTGTTAAGCCTCACCCGTGTCATGCACATCATGGGGTAAGTATGTAAGTATTTTACAGATGATTGGAGTTTCTGGTTGGTAACAGATCTGCAGATGGAGCTCTTCTGTCTAAGAGTAACTGAATTGCAGGGTAGACAATGTGTTCTCCCGAAGTACAGACCCAGTCCTCCCGGTTCATGGCCTGAAACACCCGGTTCTGTTGTGGAAGCCGCCTGTATTCAGTGAACGCTGGATTTTGTTGCCTGTGCACAGGATGTCCTATTTATGTTCCTCACTGTCGCCTGGCAGTAGCTGAAAGACTTTTTTGGGTCAGTTTCTAGTCAGGAGCGATTAGGCGTTGTGTAGCAGACATCTGTCCTTCATATGCTAAGTAAGCAACATAGCGTAGCGCATCACCCTCTGGTGCCGTGAAGGGGCTGACACTCCCGATGAAGTCTTTGTCAGGGCAGATAAGCCTTGTCAAAACTATCCCATCTTAAACAGTAGAATCAAACCTGAATTTAGTTTTTCGCTTTCATCCCCCTTATCTCTACAATTGAAAAGTGGAAGAGGTTATTAAAAGACTTGAGGTTCATTTGATTCAGCAGTCTTTGCATTATTTTGTAAAATGCAAACCCCATCTTCCTCCCCAATTTTTTTTTTTAGTGTATGTAATAAGATTATATCTCCATTGAGGAGGGTATTTTTGTCACCTTTCACGCTTCTGAAGTGCCAGCGTACACTGCCAGAAAACAGAGTTAAATTCCTGAAATGACTTTTTTATTTTGCAAAAGCTAGTGATTCTTTAAAATGTGATTGTTGTATTATTTTTCCAGTCAAAGTTGTTAAATATTTAAGATGTGGTATGCATGATAAAAAAAGCTGATTAATCCAGTTGATGTTTAGAGAAATAATGATTGGAAATTTTAAAAAAGGGAGAGCAGAGACTTCCTTTGATTAGCAGCAGAACTATTAATTGTCTGTGATTTAAAAGTAGTAAACTAATGTTTTCAAGGCAGGAGGTGGTAAATATAAACTGAGAAGTATTCAGGGAGGTACGATCATTCAGCACAAATCAGTTCCTTTGGCTCCACCTACAGTATATGCAGTTTAAGCAGAGTTTTGCCGGAGCATCTGAACAGTCTATAGTAAGCACGATCTGTTCTGTAAGCAGCAGATAAACAATAGAGCGAACTTTCCTTTATTTGACAGAATGGAGAAGAGAGATGTGGTTTCTACTGTCTGGACCCCATTGGAGTTTACTTAACTCTCCTTTGCGTAGCCAGCTCGTGAAGCACTGTTGGTTCGGAAGTGGCGTGCGATGCAGTGATGTTACCTTCCAGACCAGCTTCGGGCAGCAGCAGTACAGCTGTGCCCGTGGGACAAAGCTGTTAGGTCCTGCCAGAACCTGAAACTGTGGAGTTTGCTACGGATGCAAAAAGCCTGAACTGGCTTTGCTGAAAGCTCAGGTGAAAGGGGCAGACTTGTTGGCTTGGCTCCATGCTGAGTGAGGAGGTCTATAGCGGTGCTCAGGTTGGAGTTACAGGTGTAGAGTCAGTCCTGGCTGAGGCATTACTTGTATTTTCCTTTTACTCACAGCATCCCGTGTGCTTTTCTCAGCATTATTCGTTTTACCCTCCAAATAATTTCATTTTGAACTATAGTCTGTTTAGTAAGAGATGCATACAAATGAGTGAAAATGGGAATTTTGCGTCTCATTAAGAGTTGTGAAATATTACACCTGTTTTCATATTCT
>Ga0181612_129974_pt1 | contig 18772 bp, 10 predicted proteins | sample HoacroProtozoa21_FD_119630 | JGI IMG/M metagenome (GOLD analysis project Ga0181612, IMG submission 119630) | Hoatzin crop microbial communities from Cojedes, Venezuel. Combined Assembly of Gp0051906, Gp0051904, Gp0051908 | reverse complement strand
CAGCACGGCAGTGGTGACGGCACGGCAGTGGTGACGGCACGGCAGCGGTGACGGCACGGCAGTGGTGACGGCACGGCAGTGGGGACGGCACGGCAGCTGTCAGCAAGTGCCCGGCTGACCGGGGCTCCGGCCCACTGCTCCGGCACAGGGTGAACAGGGCAGGCGCAGCAGCGGCCGCTCCCAGACCAGCACTCACCAAGCCAGGCCCACAAGGATGAGGCTGATCCCAGGCCTGGCCAGGAAATCACGTCAGTGAGGTCAGGCTCAAGAAGATACCCAGCCCACCTGAGAAACCAGAAGACACACCTAGAAGACACAGCACACCCAGAAGCACAGCCCAGGGGCAGAATGAAGGTAGGGACCTGAGCTGCAAGGCAGCTCCCAGGCCAGGAGCCCGCTGAGGACGGGTGAGGTGCCGGCCTTCGACACGGCTTCCCGCAGCTCCTTCTCACCCAGCTTTTCACAGCGTCCGACCCCAGGTCACACAGCTGTCCCCTTTCACAGCTGGCCTTTGACACAACCGCTTAAACACCTGGCGGGGGAGGGAGGTTGAAGAAGTTGCAGAGCCTGTTGGTGCCTTCAGACCAAGCATGTGGTAGCCCAGAAAATACATATGTCATGTCCAACAAGAAACAAAAGTACTGACGCACCATGGAAAGGGTAAAATATCCTGAAATTATCAGCTTCTTAAGTGAGAATGCACCACGTAACTTAGGAACAGAATGAAAAGAAACTATATTTAAACTTATAGAATGGATGCCTGTATTTGCAAATTGAAGATGAGATTGCACCATCTTGTTTACAGTTTCACACACATGACATTTCACAAAGGCACATCTGCATAGGAGATCGTGCACAATTTAGGCAATCACCTTTTTGACAATACATAAAGTAAAATTCAAATTTTGCTTTCTCAGTTTGGAATTTTATTCCTGGTGTTAGTGTGCAACCACAGCATCTAATTAGATATGCTTCTTTTGACTGAAAGTTCAAATTCCAGCATACCCTCAGTGAAAATAATGGCTACCTCCACTGTGATTCTTCTCTGTATTAGCTCTCTACTTACTTCCAGCGTCCAAAAAAACCCAGTTCTACTCAACTAACGTTGTCCAAATATAGGCAAGCTAACATATCAATAGTAATTACCGGTAACTATGAAAGTCTGGTAACAAGCAGCAACGACAGTATTGCTGTTAGTTTGTTATAGAGTCTGTTACCCTATTACAAAACATTCTGGAAAAGTTCATTTTTCAGAGCACCCAAGGAATAAATAGTGAGGTAGCAAAGTTTATGGGAGATAACTAAATCATTCAAGGTACTAAAACCCTAAAAAAGCTTCCTCAGCAGTTTTTTAATAGAAATTACACTGTTACTGGATAAAAAGGAACTCTCTTGTGGAACTGGATAAAAAGAAAACTCTCTTGTGGCCATATAACGGGTTAAAACCCAGGAAACAAAGGTCAGGAATAAATGATCAGTTTTCTCAGTGCAGTTCCAAAAGGAAATTGTGATAGGACTTGAGTATTCACGATCAGAAAAAGAGAAATGAACAGTGAAATGACAAAGTTTGCTGGTGATATGATTTCATTCAGGGTAGTCAAAACGAAGACCAACTGGAAAAAAAATTGAATAATGCAGGATTCTGAGTGACTAATAATAAAATGAAAAATGAAATCCACTGTAGATAAATGTAAGATAATGTACATGTGAAAAATAATTTTACACAAACAGTAATGGTCTTGACTAGTTATTACCACACAGAAACAAGATCTTGGGGTTATAATAGATAGTTCTATGAAAACATCAGCTCAATGCTCAGTAGCAATTAAAAAAGTAAATGGAATGCTAGGAATTATCAGGAAAGGAACAGAGAAAAAGAAACAGAAAACAGTGCTGTACAAATGCTGTAAAACACCATGATGTGCTCCATTTTCAACAGCATGTGCAGTTCTACCGTTTCCATCTCAGAGCAGGATATGGTAGAACTGAAAAGATACTAAAAAGAGGGAATGGATAATCAATAGCATCCATGCCACAAACACTTGAATACACTATTACTTTTTGGCCCCCAAAGAGAGACGGTTAAAGAAGAGTACCACAGAGGTCTACAAAATCCCAAGAGGCACAGAGAAGCGACCAAGAGTGGGACAGCACCCTGGAAAACTGCGTTACCTGATGGATTCACACAGGCTTCTGGCAGAAGCTATGGGCCACCAGTAGGAAACTGTGCCTGGTGAATCTTTAGTCTGAGCTGCTCTAGCCACAGTCATATCTCACTCAGGAAAGAGACTGAAGTAATCTGTTGCTACATTTCACTGTGCTGCTGTCTCCCTTCAGAAAGACCGCAGCTTGGATCTGTAGTCAAAGCTCCATCAGTCCAACCTATCTGACGTCCAGGCTGCAATGGGAAAGACCCAGGACAGTCCTGCTTCTGTGCCAGCCCGACCACGTGCTCTGCTGGAGGCATTCTGTGCTCCTGCCCATGAAAAAATCCCGACCCACAAGTCTCTACCAGACAACTTTCAAACGTTTTTCTTAAAGTATAGATACTTTTACTCTCGGTTTTGCCCACAAGAACCCACAAATAGTGAAGACATGTAGCTCTGTTGCAGCGGATACTTTAGCAATTAAATGACAACAGGTCTTTGTACAGGTCTTAAGAGTTTAAACTACTAGGTTATAAATCTTTAAGTCATTTCTTTAAACTTCCTTGCCTGTTTTTGAATTTTAAGCTGTCATTTTAAGCTTTAAAAGCTGTGTTCTGCACTGCACCTTAATTTTATGAAGAGCGTTTCTCCCGCAGTAATATTCTTTAAAGTATTAAGTGTCATCATGTTGATTACAAAATGATCATAACTCGTACATCAACGTTGTTTAAAAAGTGCCCTTCATTTTCTGTTCTTTTGCTAATGCTTTCAGTCTTTTTACTAGTTCTGATCCCCTGAGCATTCAGAAGAGTATGATCTGTCCTGCTATTTTTGAATTTTTGTTTATTTTACTTTTCTAAAGATTACTTTTATAAAGGAGTATTATTAATTTGAATATTTTTTTGATATTCGGAGACTTTTTCAAAGAGTTTCCATCTGATGTAAAGAAACATACACCAAATAACCTGGTAGCAATGGCCAGTTTTGATGGCTGAGCATACAGAACACCAGTAATTCTGCAACAGCTTAGTGTTCCACATGCCCCTTCTCAGGTTCAAAAGCATTACTGAAAAATGTTATATGCTTCAGTAATAGTTAGAAAAGGTGGGAACTACCACTTTATGTTTTATACATTTATACAGATTGATGATTCCATTGCCCTACGTCCGCTCCCAGAGAAAAGGAGAAAAACTCTGGAACAGCTGCTACCTTGGGGAAAGTTTGAGTAATCCATGCCTCGTCCACAGTTGCCCAGCGATCCCCATACAGGGAGGAAAATGTTAATGGTGCTCTACCTAGGAGCCAGCCGGTACAGACTGCTGGCAGATCAGGTCTGTGATGGTTAAACACCAATGCTCACTAGCTATCCTAAATTTTTCATTGCTGTAGATTCCTTTTCAGCTTTGCAATAAATTCATTCAACAGAACATTCAGTTTTCATTTATTTTCTGCATTTTTTTTTAATAAAAACAATGACAGTAGGGAAATGGGAGCAGCAGGAGAAAAGGAAAAGAGAGACATAGAACTGAACCCTAGTGAGGAAACAACATCGCGTAGGACAAAAATGGCAACGAAAGGCTTTTTAAAATAATTGTATTAACTGACCAAAATTAAAATATTGAAGTCACACATGTGAAGAGATACTACCAGGAAAAACAGAGAGCAGAAAATGTCACAGATGGATATGGATGTAGGAAACACTTTGGGACAGTAGCAGCAGCAGGAGTACAATAAACATAGGAAGTGGCTCATCAAACCAGCGCCTTCCATAACACAGAAAAAGAATCAGAGCGCAGCACTGCCATTTGCTGATTTTGACCACGACAACAGAGTGACAGGCATACTATCAAAGAGATATTTTGCGTAAGCAGAGAAGCTGAGTGTTGGAGAGGAGAGCCAGAGACTCGATGAAAGGGGTATAAAAATAGTAGAGGGAATTAACAATGGAGAAATCACATTTTAAATCTGAAAATAAAGGAAGAATGATGAGGGAAAGATACATTCTCCCTGACAGGATACACACAGCTAAATTGCTGTATTATATCAGAGATGAGCTACGAAAAGATAACGGCTGGACCAGAAGAATGTAGAACAGAGAACAAACAGAAGTATTGGCAGTTTTCAAAAAGATGCCACAATGTATGGATTAAAAAGTGTAAGAAAGTGTTTGTTATTTCATAAGGGCTGTTCTATACTAGATGACAGTAGTCTGAGGGTTTGACCAGAGAGATCATGATATGTTACAAATTTACCTGCCCTTGATGAGCTATAAACTAAATCAAAGAGCTTCAGCTCTTTGAGCAAGAAATGCTTTCATCTTAATCTTAATTTACAAGTGTATATATATTTAGTAAGAATGACGGTACACCTTATTTGCAGTGAAAAGGTGAAAAGCTGTCTCTCTTTATAGGGACTATAGGGATAGCTACATTACCAAGGAGCTCCAAGTCTGAATGCCATCATCTTACTTTCACAAAATAGAAATCAAATTTTTACCACAAGGGAAAGAAGGTAAAGTGAGATTATGCGTAGCATCAAGCCACAGAACATTTCAGCGTAACTGAAGAATTTAATCAGGAGTGGTTGTACTGAAGGTTCATGTTCGCATTAAGATACTTCAACACAAATATTAAGCAGATTAAAAAGATAATGGAAAGTAACTTCAACCCAAGTTACTTCTCACCAACACTCTTCCACTTAAAAAAATCACCATCTCTAAAGCACTTTTGCTAGCTGTAAGAATGGGTAGTGACAGAGACTAGAACAATCTCTGAGATATGAAAATCTCAAAATAATCTAAACTCCCAATCTCTACATTTTGCAAGAATCTGAATTTGCCAAACCATATTATTTGTAAAGAACAGATGTTTTTAATGCATAAAAAAGTATATGATGTATATGTGGAATTTATGAATGCAAAGACTTGCACACTCAATACTGCAAGCAAAAGGCATAGTTTATAGCACGATAATACCTTCTAAAACAGATCAAACGGACATATCTGTAAATGGAAATAGGGAAATTTATGTTTCAAAGTCGTATTACAAGCTAGAATTTAGATGAACTTCTGTTTTCCGTCTTCACCAACATCTTGCATCAGAGACTGACTGACAACCATCAGAAAGAGTGGACAACAGATGTATGTACAATTGATTAAAGATACTGTGGTTACACACAGATGCACACACACATTTGCACTCTTATAAACTTAAGTGTTTAAAATTTAACACAAAGCTTTTTAAAATACTAGATAAACTTTTAACAACTGACATTTATCAACTATCGGAAAAGGAAAATCACTGAATAAATTACACTCTACAAATCTCATTATTCAAAACTTAAAAACAAAGCTATAAAAAGGAACTGGAATGCAACCTGAATTTAAAAAAAAAAAAAAAAGTTCCACCAACTTTGTATCTATTCCTTAAAATTGTCTTACAATTACTTTCACACACACATACGCTTTTAAAAAAAGTTTTAGCTTCAAATAGTATGCAGATTTTCAGAGATTTTCATGTTGCAAAATGATCCTACAACCCACAATATACTCACAGTTCAGTAAAAATATCATAATTTAGGGCTGCAGAACCTAATACAGACCTCAGAAAATACTCTGATCAGCACTTCGTAAAAGAAACCCACAGTTACTGACAGGCCACAGTCCAGAAGAGAAAGACAAATCTTTGGAAACCACATTATGGAAGGTGCTCCAAGCTTTTAATCACAGAATCACAGAATCACAGCACGGTAGGGGCTGGCAGGGCCCTCTGGGGATCCCCCAGCCCAGCCCCCTGCCCAAGCAAGGTCACCCAGAGCAGGCTGCACAGCACCGCGGCCAGGCGGGGCTGGAATATCTCCAGAGAAGGAGACTCCACAGCCTCCCTGGGCACCCTGAACCTTTTAGTAATATGTGACTGACAGTATAAACTAGCCAAATAACTGCTGACCGAAAAAAAAAGGGCACAAGGGCACAAATATCTTTGGAAAAGTACCTGAGATATACATTGTATAAATATTAATGACAGATACAGATTACTATGAGATGATCCTAAGTAACACTCCAGAAGCTATGAAGGGGATTGCAAGACGGATGTTTACTCTAAAATTTGGGGACAAAGCCCTGCAGGAATGGAGTTTATAACCCAACAGCTAATCCATCCCCCTACCACAATGTCCATTTTTCTGAGTCCTAATACTGAGGGACAAACTGCACAACTGGTTTGTCAAGGCTTTCATGTTTTGCTGACCAAAAGAGAGTCCCTAATGTGAAAGACTGAACACACAAGAAACAGCATTATTTTGCTATAAACGAAGAGAAACTGAGAGAGTCTAACAAAACTTGTCTCTCTGCGTATCACCCCTGTTTGGAAGTCACACTCGTCCTCTCCGCATCCTTCCAGCTTTAGTGTACGTGCTGCAGGTTCAGAGGGATTTCAGGCACTGGTCTCCAGGATCTCCACCAGCGAGTGACAGGGGCACATACACAGAAATGATGGCATCAGTAACACAGAGGGTAGTGAATGTCCCCGCACACAGCACCGACCAGCTTCAGAAGTTCTGGAGGTAACTGACAAATCCACACTACCAAAATGTTACAACAGCATTTCTATTCGTTACAGGTGCTCCATTTAAGGCATGAGAGCTCTCCAAGTCAAAGCTTTTTTGTTGTTATACTGTATATAACCACTGTGTATTTCAATGAAGAAAAATATGACAAGTAACTCCTTATCTGACTCGCAACTATAGCTAACCCTGCATGTTCTTTCCTTTTCCTTAACAAGCACTACATCATTATTCCAGCAGAAAAATAAGTGACTAGTGAAAACAGGACTGTCCATTAACGTACTAAATAACTTGTCAGTGCATTTATCCTAACAAATATTTCAGCGTGTTACAAAATGTTGCACAACAACCGTGTGCCACAGAAGCTGCCGTTTCGATTGATCTGTGGTATTCCCTTTCATTCTCAATGCCCTCCATGTCAGGCTCTGCACTCTGAATCTCCCACAGAACTGGAATTTTAGAGATGATTTACTTCTCTTAGAAATAATAAGGAGCAGGAAAACAGCTTGGGACATATGTATCTACAACTCAGTTGATAACAACATTTTAACCACAGAGAGAAAATACAGTACCAATACTTCAAAAACTGAACTATTTACTTTCCAAAACTCGCTATTTAATGACACGAGTAACTTCTTATTTCATTAAAAATAGTATTTTGAGGAAGATCCTTCGCTGCTTCCAAAGAAGTGATAAGATTTATATTAGTTGACAATCTCTCTCTGAAGGACACGTCCAGAAAAATGGAGATTGTTGTGTAAAAATGGCACTTTACCACAACATAATGGTATGGTGTCACCCTCTGGAGCAGGGCGGCAATAAACCGAGTGGCCGCTGCTGTCTGTCAACCCCCGCCCTCCCACCAGAGGAAGGGAGAAAGGAGGAAAAGGGAGAGAGACTTACAAACTGAATATTAAAACAACTTTGCTGATAACACCAAAAATGCTAATAATATTAACAGTAAGAGAAAAAAGGCAAAGCACACAAAACCAGCCATGGGTTTCCTGGAGCTGGGTGCCGGGCGCTGGGGCCGCCAGCAGCTGCCGGGCAGCGCCAGGCAGTCCCGGGCTGGACCCGGCAGTGGATGGGCACTGGACTCAGGAACGCACGGATCGCAATCTGGGTCGGCATCGCAGGCAGGACAAGGGCAGGGCCCTCTCCAGGAGCCAGCCATGGACAAAGACAGCGAGCCCCTCGTGATCCCCAGCTCTAAGCCGAGTGTGACAGGCACGGCATGGAATATCACGTTGGCCAACACCAGGTCCCCTGTTCTGTCTGCCCCTCCCCGCGCGTGCGACCCTTCACGACTCCTCACCCGCGGGACCTCAGAGGTCTGTCGGTGATCTTGGCTGCTGCAGTAATAATTGTAAACAGGGGCCTTTTTCTGCATTCCTGTCCTACCGTTAGCTCAGTCAAACTATAAACATTAGGTGTGGTCAGCTTTGGAGCGGACACTGTCCGTAAAACATGCAGCCAACTTCAGAAAAATGCAGTTACTTAGAAGAACTTAGCTGTAAGGAAAAAGCACTGAAAGAGAATCGGTTCTGTTTTAACCAAAACCAGGACAAATATCATCCAGGTCTTTCCTATTTTTTTAATCCTCCTCCCCTTTTGAAACTTCAAAATAGTGCAGAGTTTGTACTTTTCTTTCCCATTAACTGAAAAGGTACAGTGCAGCAATTGATTAGCGAAGAAAGGAGTTTAAATGGAAGGAGCCTTTCTCCCAGTCTGTGTATTCATTTCTAACACAGAAAGTCTATTCAATTCTTAATGTACTGGCATTTCGTGGCAGACACGGAAAAACATTATATTCACTGACTCTTCTGATTGTACAAACACATGATTTCTGTAGATTTGTTTCTCCTTTGTTTAATGATAGGGTTATTTACATGAAAATGAGTCTGAATTTTAAGTGTTCATCTTCTTTCACTAAATGCAATTGATACAAACAATTGGTTGCTGTGGAAATACTTATGATGTCATAAGAACATTATTGTGATTTCAAGTATTTAATAATAGGCATGAGTAGATGAGGTCCTTAAAAGAATATCTTGTTTTCATGTGACTATTCTTCACAAAACTCTTACAGATAATAGAAGAGAAACAATAAGCATTGTGCATATCTTGCATAAAAATACTTGTTTGTAAAAATGATTTTATTTAAAATATTTTAAGTTTCATGAGTTTATTGAACTGTTGGACCTCTCCATGATGGATGAAAAACTCAGGTCAGTTAATGAATAATGTTGCTCATCTGTAGGCTTCTAACTTAAAAAAATGTAGGCTTTAGCCTTATGCAAGAGGATTGCCTTACTCCCTTAAAACAGTAATCCGTTTGGCCGCTTTGAGTTTTAGCACGTGGCTATGGAGGAGACTGAGGAGGAAAATTGGGATATCCTTGGAGAAAATTGTAGAGGACTTTCTATGTCACATATGCTTCTGCCTGCTCCCACTTACCCATCCAGAAAACCTGAAGTCCTGCGTAGAGAGAACTTGGAGCTGGATACAAATTTAGAACTAAAGGCAGGTCTCATTTTAATGTTTCTGGACTGGTTTATTTGTCATGTTTGGTGCCTACTAACAAAAGCCTCAGAAACATTTTAAGTAAATTAATGTATGGAACTGAGGGAAAACCAGTCGAATTTGTGCGTTGCCTTACTTGTATATATTGCTAAATTTTTAAAATGAAAAATAGTAGCAGAAGTATTTGAAAAACAATATTGTTTCCATTACTCTTAAGATCACTTTAAATTTTCTTTCTTTTGTAGACATTTTAAGACTCCTTTTCGTAACGTGCCTTTAGCCCTTTTTATTAGTTTTCGTTATAGTTATTGGCCCTGTTAATGGATTTTATTTCTTTCTGCTTGTGTCGCAAAACCAAATTAGTGTAATTAATTATTAGTGTAACTAATGTACCACTGTAAGTTTTCATAACTGTCTGCTGCTGAAAGCAAAAAACACATTCAATAAGTCAAAATATTAACACTTTTTTGTGCTATTAAATATCAAGTCAAAGAAAATTGTGCTAGTGTTTACAGGACTTCGCATTGAACCTACGAAGTTTAATGTACTGCAGCAGATTGAGATTTGGCACGATTTCCCTCTGTGGAGATAGTCCTCACTGTTACAGTACCCGTACAAAGCAGCAGAACTGGGATAAAGCACAACAGAGATGAGCCGCACTTGGAACATATGTTACTCTTCCGGCAGGTTGAGAAGTGTGATAACCAGTGTTTAAAATAGTCTGGGCTGTGCCTAGAAAATTTTAGGGCTCTCCATCTGGGCACAGACATGATGCCGTTTCTTCACGTTTAACAAGCTATCTTCTGTATTTTTTATTCATGAAGCTTTTTGGCTTTCCACACAAATAGACTTACTGAATTATTAGGGAAATAATGGATGGATGTACCATCAGCTTTGAGTGTATATGCAGGTGTTACAGTAATTGAGGAAAGAAAATGGCTTTTCAGCTCATGCAGTGGTGGAGTAATGTGGCATTGTACACAAGAGCATTGTAGAAATTAGAGTAAACACAGCAAATGTTCGACTTAAATTTGTTTTTCTCCAACCAGATTCAATATGTTCCAAGCCTGGTTTGGTTTGGTTTTTTCCACAGTGACTGTATTTCTCCAGCTCTGATTATGCTGGGCAATAGCACTGAGAATAATTAGCCCAAAGTCACCTCTGACAAGCTGAAGTACTATTTCTTGTACCTGGTTTTCAAAATCACTGAGAGAGATTATATTGTTGTACGCTCTGCAGTATAAAACCTTGGTTCCCATTAGGTTCCCATTAATTTTTAACAAATGTTTTTAGAAATGCATTCTTACATATCACAGCAGTACAGACTGCAGCATAGAATAAGCCAGAAGGCTGACACTTACCATAACATGCAAACAAGGGGGAAATTGCTGCAGACTTGAAGACAGTAAGAAGTAAACACAGTCCATGAGAAACCAAGGATGATATTGCATATGCATGGAAGCTGCTATGGATACTTCAAGCAAACTTGCCCGGATGCTTTTGAATAGAAATAATTGTTTTGCATTTTATCTTTCTTGCCTTTCATCTTTCTTTACCTTTCATTTTACACACTGACCTTTCAGAACATGACAAGTAAGTTTTAAGACAATGGCTCCTTACGGAGCCCATTTGCTTTACTGCAGGTACATTAAAAAGAGTAAATCCTAAATCTGACTAAAAACAGGAAAGGGGACATAAAAAGTAGTTTAAAGTTTGAACTGAACTTCTTAAAAGAGAAAAATAATAATAATCAGAATACTTAATAGACTACAGTTGGGCCTTTGCTGTATGTTTTCCAGAACATTTTATATGAATAGTTTTGCGCCATATTTTGTAATTTAAACTCCATTTTTAAGCTTATGCATATGTCTTTATTTCTCAGTTCTTTTGTTTGCTAGTCTTCATAGATATCTGTGTATGTGCATGCATTTTATTTGTGTGTCAGGTTTTAGAGATGCTCTGTTAGCATAGTGACCAAATATCCCCTATAGATTGGTTGGCTGTGCTAGGGCTCGGGAACATCACTGGCATAAAGCTGATTTTTGTCCAGTTCAGATGTTGGTAGAACAGACTGCTTACCATCAGATTACCCTGATATTGGTAAAATATATTTCACACTTACTACTTTTGTAAGACTCAACTCCTGTTAGGCATGCTAAAATTAATACAGAAAAGTCACAAGCAAACGCCAGGGGAAATGAGGAATTAGAGTTAACGCTCTTTATTTATAAAGCCAAAGAAGCATTCCTATGAAGCCAGATCTTGCTAGTAATTTGTTATCCCTTTCATACAGTTTTCTTGGCCTGGCAGAACAAGGGGAACAATAGCTGTTGAAAGTATAATTTTGTTAAGAGCTCCAGAGGGCTGTTTTTAAACATGCCCTTTCACAAACAGAACTGTCTTAAGCGAGAGATGTTTCCATATACATTTTGAGTGCCTTATTTCATTGGTTAAAGAGAAACATGTTTACATTTTCTTTCTTTTTGTATCTGTAACATCATTTAGTTCACAGTGACCTATTTAATTCAATGTTTTATTGAAATCCTCTGTGGTTACATTGACTGTACTCGTGCCTTATCAAAATCTTTGGTGTAAGAACAGCCTAGCCTCCAAATACCTTGTTAAAATGTCTTCATGACAGTTTTGCAGTGCTTTAAATCCTTTTCAGTCCCACAGATTAGCACATAACAAGGCAGTGTGTTTTATCACTGTTTAACCAATGAAAAATGCTTTCTATTGGTTGAAGCACACACCATTCCTATTTCTGTCTCACCAGCCAAAAGATTTCCAGTCAGGAAGGTGTGTCAAGTCCTATTTTTCTCATTCTTATACTACTGTAGTACAAAACTCCTTTATATAATCAATTACATCATTTTATCAGTGCTTATCAGTGCAATCTGTGTGTAGAAGGGGATTTTTTTTTCACCTGATTTGAAGGCTAAAGTATTGACAACAAAAAGGATGGGCGATTGCTCTACTTTATTCCTCGGTGTCATGGAAAGTGAAAATTACTTTGTTGTACCAATAGGTTCAAACACCCCAGTTTCTAGCCTGGGGACTGTCTTACATTTTGAGCCTGTAGGTCCTGAGGCAGCCTTGCCTTGGTCAGTGGTTCTTCATCTGTAAACAGGCAAGCAGTGGCCCAGCTGGACAATGGTCCTCAGGTGGTCCATAGAACTGTATTACCTACTTTCAACTAAAACATTAATGCTACAGTTTTAAATTGAAAGAAATTGATAGTCAAAAAGAAATTTGGAAGATAGATTAGTCTATACTCCAGGAAGTTTGGGGAGGACTGATTTTTAAATTGTTCAAATATAGAGAGTGGAGACTGAACACTTTGTTTCCATTTGCTATTCATTCCATAGCAATGTGTTCTTCCATGTAATGAAGGATGTTCTCAGCTCTAAGAATAAATGCAGACCATCAGGCTTATCCTGACAATTTTTTTTCTCTAGTTAGTTATTTCGAGGGTAAGGGTGTTGGGGAGGTGGTTCGGCAAATGATTTTATATTATATTTGCATTTGGTTTTGATTTCAAAAGTCCAGCAGATTATAAACACACTTTTCATTTAGGTCCATGTCTGCTTCTCTGGTCTGCTCGATATCAGTTGTTTAAAATATGAATTTCCAAGTAGATTTTAGGAACGGAAGATGAGCGAAGGAGGAAAATGTTCACTGTTGACTTGGCAACTTTGAGTCTATCCTAAGGATTAATGGGGCCTTTAAGCAATTAGTATCATCCCTGTCTTCCTGAAGTTTGGAATGATAAGTCATGCAGTACTTTTAGAAACAGCAGCTGAGTGTTCCTATTGCTCCTCAGAGCTATCTTTCATGGACTGCTAGCATCTTTTTTCCATTTTACATGGCTGAGTCACAACAGTTTCACTGCCAGGGAATCCTCTGTCCCTGACAGCTTCTGAATCAAAGTGAACTGTAGCCACAAAGATCAGTATTCTGATTTCATAGGTTTGTAGATTTTAAGAGTGCATAATTAAGTAATCTAGTCTGATCTCCTGTATATCCGAGAACATCATATTTTGAATGTTTGCACATATATCACTCACAAAACCCTGTAATGGGGCAAAGCATAAATATTTGGCAAAAGCACACCTTTCAGAAAGGCACTGGATTTGTACTGGAAAGTCACAAAGGAACTGCCGGTTTTCTTGCTAGTGAGGTTAATAAGCCACTTTCTCACAAAAGAAGTTGGGCTTCATTGCTTCATCTTCGTTTGGATTTGCCTGACCTCAGCTTCCACCAATAGTTCTCATGAAGTATTTCTCCACTAGATTATAGTATCGTGTACCATCCAGAGGATTTTTTTTCCTCGTAAAGACACTTACCCTTTGTACTCCAGTCAGTTTTCAGTCTTCTTTTTCAGTGAGTGTAACAGATTAAGCTCTTCAATCTATCACTATAAAACATTTTCTTCAGCCTTCGATCACTCTTGTGGATCTTTTCTCCACCCTCTTCAGCTTCTCAACATGCCTTTTAAACTAGGGACACTACATAGATGTGGATTTTCGTTGTTACTTTTGTAGCTGCTGTATACAAAGCTGAAGTCACTGCTCTTTCCAGAATCACTACCGTCATCCCTATGAATTTAAATACCGGTAAAAGTGCATTTTATTGCAGCTAAAAGCTCGTTTTCACATGCTTTTTTCATACCATGTGGCTTTGGACCCAGATGACCTTTCATTGCTGGAAAAGAGAAAGAACAATCTTCTGAGATATTTGTTATTAGATGACCCACAGAATTTATTATGATTCACTACAGAGCCTCACTGAAACAAGCACTTCACAGAGGACCCATACAGCTGTAGTTTTTAGCACAGCCTGGTTTGTACCACCTGTATTCAGACCAATGGCATAACAGAATAATAATGAAAACTCTTGCATAGAAAGTAAAGGATCTTTAGGGGTTTAATGTTAATGCCAAGGAATGTCGGGCTGGATCTGGCATAATTTTTTTTTTTGGACAAGAAGGGATGCTCACAGTTGTAGATCCAAGCCAGCTATCAAGCTCTTAATCGTATTAACTTCTAAAACCACCAGAATTAGGTAGCTATTAATATTTAGTGACAACTGAGACCGTCTTCTCAAACTCTTAATTGTTTTCTGTTGGACTGGTAGTACAAACAAATTTTCGCATTGTATTACTCTACTGTTACATACTGCACCAAGCATGCTGCCTCTAATCCTCCAGTGTGTCCCTAGAAGTCCTAAAAGTCCTTGTTTCTACCACCTCATACTATCTTTTCCTGTCTAAATCTACATCTAAGATGCATTTCCATAAAACCTCTCTTAGAAGCGTCTTTTATTTTCCAGAAAAACTCATAGTTAAGCCACTAGGACAATGTATCTAGAGTTGCCTTGATTAAATGTTTGTAGGGCTAGGCCAGAGATTAGATACGCCACGACACAGCACAGGGTAAATTACATTTTCTTCACTTTATAAGCATTTACAGCACCTTATGGCACCTTATGAGTTTACGGTTACCTTATGTCTCTAACTGAAGAAGGTTTATAACTAAAAATTATAAAATCATAAACATGATATAAAATAACATCAAAAAGGGTGGAGAGAATAAGCACAGCAGTCCTTGCAGTTGGGAAGAATTTCAAAACCAAGTGAAAAGGAAGGGAGTGAGATGGCTACAGAAGTCTACAAGGAAGTAGGTGATATGATAAAAATCCTAGCCCTAAAGAATATCATAGCTTCATGAGCATGTTGGGAAATTTTCTTTCCTACATGAGAGTGTTTGTTGGGAAGAGAAGAAATAAGGAACATATCTACATAAAGCATACTGTGGGAATGGAGTACCAGCTTTCATTTGCTAGCTCTTCCATGTTAGAGTTAGGGATGAAGAACTATATGTTATACAGGATATATTACCAAATGATTTTGTCCTTTTCTGTTTGTCAGTATAGTTTGACTGATATTTTATTAAGTTTTCTGTCAAGTAAAGTAGAAAGAAATAAGCCTAAAGAAGTATATTTCCTTTTGAACTTGTTGGAAACAAAAAAGAGTCAGCTGAAAAAGATTATAGGCTAGAAAATGTTAAAATGTTATTAATTTATAGTTGCAACAATAGGAAAAATGGAATTCAAAAATTCTATGTAATTTTTTTTCACAATGGTAATAGAAAAATCATCCTAAAACAGAAAGATGTATTGTCCATCTATGTAATTCACTCTTTTATCTTTGGATTGTTTGCAGTGTTTTTTCAAGAACCAGTTAATCTGAAATATGTTCACATTTGAACTGGTAAATAACTATATTTTGTAGAAGTATTCATGTTTAGGATTTTAAACTTTAAATTCTCTTTTACATGTGCTGAGATTTGAGGAGGGTCCTTTATTTGCATCAAGTTATCACTCAGTAGATTAACAAAGTGAGAGTTTGAGGCATTATGATTAGGTTAATAAAAAAGATTGGAGAATAAAGAGAGTAGGCAGAAGATATTTTAAATCTGCCATCCTAATTGAGACAAAAACTAGCTATGTCAGTAGCATTTTAAGATCATATTAGAGGAAGTACCTAACTAAATGCTTTTGCTAGTCCTTGTGTGTGTTTCTGTCCTTGTGATCCTTTTGTCTTCAGAAGGATTTGGACACCTCTTTAAAACTCAGGAAATACTCAGAATAGGTTATTTGCAGAAAAAAAGAGATGATTTCTTGGATGAGGGCCACAGCACTTTGTATGTTGGCGTTCTTCCTGGGATAATCGCAGGCTTTCCTGAAGACCATTTTAAATTTTTTTTGCACTATTTATTATTGAAAAATGGATTCCTCAGTATTTCAGCTCAAACACAAGTGGAATGAAATTTCTATCCTTTCATTTTCCTGTTTTCCTGAGACTTGTATTGTACAAGTTATTTCATTGCCTATATATAACAGTTCCTCACCAGAGAACCCAAAATAACAGCCAGGAAATTAGAGTGCGTTTTGCATGGGTTCATTAAAAACAGTTAATATTCAATAGGGATAATCAGGACAGCAGTTCTAATCCGAGATATGCCTTTTCACCAATCAAAAGGACTGGCTTGATGGAAGAGGCTGTAAAACCTTTTGTTACTGTTGAAGGAGCAGGTCCATTTGACACTGGAAAAAATGTTCTCCCAGGCAGGTCATAAAAAATCGTGAGGTCCTACAGAGGGGTGCCAGATCAGAGCAGTGGTCCCTTCTGTTGCACGTCCGACTTGATTGTTAGTGGTACTTTCCCTTTTTTCCTTTTATCCTAGCACTTCTTTGCACAGGGTTTTACTCTGCTCCCATTTCTTGCTGACACAGCCAGTTTGCCTCACTCATTGTTTCAGCACTTTCCATCGTCAGTCACAGTTGTGTAGAGAGTATAAATGCCGCCTAATCGGAATGCAACTACTACAGTCATCAAAATGATTACACAGGTTGCAGGGCAATGAATATTCAGCACTTCTGCCTCCCTTATTGAAGCAGGGACTTCTAGTCCATAGTCCATTTCCACATTACCTTCATCTGGACAATGAACACCCCTTGCTCCAGGAGGAAAGGGGGAGGAAAAGAGAGAGAGGAAGTAAGCACATTGAATCAAACCTTTTTTTTTTTTTCTTTCTTTCTTCTGATATCTTTATTTTATAATTAAGGTCGAGGGTAATATCAAGCTCTTTCTTGCATTAGATTTATTCCTCCAAGACTAAATTTTTAAATATCTTTAATTACAGTTAGTGAAGGTATGACATGAGTGCTTGTTTAATCTTCTAGATGGTCTTGTAGGTTAAAATTACATTTATACATTTGCATAATAAAAGTAGTGTTGTGAAAGAAAGCAGTTTGAGTATGTGAGAGGTAATTGCATTTGTATGACTTGCCTTGGGGCAGCCCTTACTGGATTGAGCTCAGCACCAGCCATTATACCACTGGAGCATTTTGTGTTTTTATGTAGCAGTGTGATAGAATTTAAATTTTATGCACAGTTAGTCTTGTATTGATGTGCAGTTTGCAGGTAGGCTAAAGCTATAAAACTAAGTGTAAGTCTCTAATACAGCTTTTTGTTTGGTGGAAGGGAGCAGGAAAAAAATCAAGTCTGTGAAGACAGTGAAATTTCTTGGAGTCCAGCAACATTAATACAATTCTACTGGTTTCCATCCAGTAGCCTGAATTACCAATCTTCTGCAGTGCTTCCCCTGGTACAGTATTTCGTACACAAGAAGTTCAACATGAGCATTGACGAATCCTGTGGCAGCTTTAATGACATCTCTTAAATTTTAATTTCTCTCCTACCATTTGCCTTTACACTACAATATTTGAGAAAAGCTGAAGGTGAGGTATTTATGAGTTCAGTGCAGAAGACAGAATGCTGTTGCTACACACCCGTGTTCTAATAAGCAAACAGTATTTAGTAATTTGCTCAAATATGGACAGCAATATTAGCAGTATTAATTTAGGAAATGGTTATTAACAGTTTTCTACTCAACAAAGTAGGACACACAAACACAGTGGCAGAAACGGAAGGCTTTCTTTGCAGCACTGACATCTCAGAGTATTTTGCAATATTCCCTCACAGCTGACATGGCAATAGAATGACCTGATTAAGTGTGACAATATTTTACACAGTATTCAGATTCAAAGGCAAATATTGAGTTTCTTTGTTCATCCTGATGGGCTTTAAGTAAACCAAATACCCGCTAAGAAGGCAGATATCCTTACAGCAGCACAAGAATTTATAACACTCTTAGCCTGTCAAATATGACTTTCATTCTGTGCAGGAGTGAGACAGAGTCAGAATGCTAATGTATCTCTTAAGTCTCATGGTGTGTGCTTTTAAATTTATCCTCATGACTCCACAAGCCTTGTCTTTATCAATTTCCCTCCTGACATGACACCCACCAAACCACTGGAGATTTCAAATGGTGAGCCAGAAATGACAGGCAGGCAGAAGTTTCCTGCACATGCCTAGTTTTGTGCCTTTTTATGCTTTCTGAATAATACTGTTGAAACTATTGTTGCTATTGTTTTGGACTTACGGTCTCAATACTGCACAACCCTATCTCTGATACACTTTATTGTCTTGAGATACTAAGTGGATATCCATCATGGATACGATGGAACCCAATTGTCTTCCAAATTTTGGATGATCTTTAAAAATCTGTGATTTAGAAACTTGTCCAGAAAGAAGGGAATTTAATTTCATTTTATTGTGTATTTTGACAAGACAGTGATGGCAACCAATCTCGATTAGGTCCTCCAAACCCTAATTGTATTACAAATTTATTACTAATTATCTCCATTAAACTGAAATTTTCTAATGGCCAGTTTGAGGAATTTAGGTTTTCAAGTGCGAGATGCTAAAAGAAGACATAGATTATTTGAAATGGTTGTTGGAATACTTCATTTTTTGTGTTGATATCATTGTTGGGAGTGAAAACAATGCAGGCGTGGTGTGCTATGCCAAGCAAGCTGTCTTCAGCTGTACACAGTATTCCCTTTAATAAGAGGTAATTATATTTTGGGTATGTTAGCAAAACTGCTTTAATTTCCCAATCTGAACAGTTTCT
>Ga0181612_182425_pt1 | contig 18777 bp, 20 predicted proteins | sample HoacroProtozoa21_FD_119630 | JGI IMG/M metagenome (GOLD analysis project Ga0181612, IMG submission 119630) | Hoatzin crop microbial communities from Cojedes, Venezuel. Combined Assembly of Gp0051906, Gp0051904, Gp0051908 | reverse complement strand
TTGGGTGGACGGTTGGACTTGATAATCTTAGAGGTCTTTTCCAACCCATGGTTCTGACTCAACAAAACCTTTCAGTCAGGTTATGCTTTGCATTCAATGAACAGGCTAATGACAAGAAGCAAAGCTAAGCTATCCCGACTGCTTTGTGAAACGTACAAGCACTCTGTCTCATTTTAGTGATGTGCACAAGACAAAAAGCTATTTACATCAAGCCTTCCAAATTCCATTTTATAAAACAACAACAACAAAAAATAACACAGAAAAAACAAACCACAGTTGCTTCACTCTTTGTAGTTTAGAAGTAGAAAAAATTAACAGTAACGCTAGAGAACTCTGAGGCACAATACAGAACTGGACTTTTTTTTTTTTCCAATATGGATAAAATAAACCACCTCTTGGGACACAAACACAACCATAGCACAAAACTTTCAATATCATATTAAATGAAGACAGCTCTGCCTGAATAAATATTTTGCCTTATAAAAGGGATTTTGCTAGAGAAGGTTCTTTCCTACAATACTTCAATATTCACACAAATGTTGCATTCCTTACCGGTACCCTGCTAAGAGGGGGCTTTGAAGGAGAGGTCCCTGGTTTCACTACTGCTGTCGCAATGCTGCTTGGTGCCGAAATATAGCTGACGGGGGTCATCACTTGCCCAGGAGTGGCAACTGGTGTCAGCACTGGCAAGCCAGTTGGTCCAAGAGGCAAACTGCTTGGAGGTATACAAGTGCTAATGGATGTCAGGGGTTTAGTTGGGGCAACAGCAGTGGTTGGTATCCCAGGAATAACCGTAGTTTCCATTACCAGCGACGTCTCCAGAGATACTGATGGATGCGCTGTCCCCACGTTACCATGTTCACTGAAGAGAGACCGCAGCTTTTCTTCCAGGGTCTTTATATCATCAATACCAGGAGCTTTAGACTGAGCATCAGCATCAGCCTCCAGACAGTGAATATGAGGCTGATTGGGTAACGGAGCTGGCTGAGGCTGGCTGTGTATCAAAGTTTGCTGTACTGCAGGCAAGTTAGTAACTGGTTGTGGCAAGACACCAGGTAAGGGAACCTGGGGCAACATCGGTGTCGCACCTGGAATCTGGGGTATAACAGGTGTTGATGTAATTCCTGATGGGACAAGTAAGGGATGTATCACTGGCTGAGTGACTGAACCACATACGCTTGTTGCTACTGAGGATGATAAAGGTGCAGAGATTGGAAGAGATAAGCCAGCTGCATTGCAGAGCTGTGATTTATCCATAGACTGCCCACTCTCAGATAATGACTGTGGAGCACTTACAACTGTTGTTTCTGCCAGATTGGAGACAGAGCCACTGCTACTAAGCTGAGGAACCTGCAAAACCACATTCTGAGCCAGAGAGAGGGCAACAGATGTCTGTGGTGCTGCCATGCTACTTGCAATCTGAGGAGTAGACTGAGATGTCACAGCTGGTGCAACAACACCAAGACCAGTGACACCAGGAACCTGGGTAGATGGCAATGCCAAAGACGACGGTGTGCTGATACTGGGGGCAATGTCTCCAGTTACTTGTTGAGCAGGCTGGGACGTGGTAGGTAAGGAGAAAGAAGCAGGGGCGCTCACACTAGAGGCAACACCAGTCGATTGCTGTCCAGATTGTGAGGCTGGCGGTGGAGAAACAGAGCTTGGCACACTTGCGTTTGGTGCAGCTCCAACAGCTGCACTTTCTGAAGGCAAACTAACAGATCCTGGAACAGAAACACCTGTACTGGAGGGAACAGATATTGAAGAAGTAGCCACAGATGCAGGAGGTGCGCCACTGCCTGCCATGGTAGAGAGTGCAGGTGGAAATGGTGGTATTGTTTGATTGAACACTGGAGGAGCTGTACTAGGTCCTTCTGTCATTTGAGCATGCCCCATCTCAGAAAAAGCTTGCTGCAAGCTCAGTGATGATGCCGAGTGAGAGAGATTCATTCCAGGACCATGCATTGGAGATGCAGCAACTGGAAGAACAGAAAAATGTCAGTCCACCTGGAAAAGTTAATTACAGTATTATTGTCTATTGCTAGACTAAACTCACATTTATTTCTCCGCATAATAAAAAAGTTGCAAATTCAGGCTTACATTAAAATACAGAATTAAGGTTTCAGAGTCTTGCAGGCAGCCCATCAACATTTTTTCCCCTGAGAATCCTGCATGTATCATCCAAATTTACCCATGTCTTCCAGCACAGGTCGCTCCTCACTAAGTGGTGTTTAGGAGCAGCTTAGTTAATTAACTTCACTGTTTTAATGAACATGTCTTCGCCATCAGATTTTAAGAGTTTAGATAACTTACCCACATCCAGAGCTTCGTTTCCTCCAGGAACAGCAGATGGGAAAAAGCCCTGCTCTTTTAACCGACTCTCAGGGACAGGGCTGACAATAAACCGTCTTCCTGCAGAATGGACAACCTGGGTAAAGGAGCTAGGAGGAACCCCTAAACAGAAAGAAGTTACATATTTAGTGATCCATGGTTGTAACTAAATACATAACCTGCAATATGGAATGTGTACTCCATCATACAAAATAAAAACTCGGCTGCACCCATCCGCTGAAACAGAAAAAGGTAACTGTCAAAAAAAAAAAATCACAAAAGACTTACCTATTCTTTGTGGCATGGAAGATGTAGGATCTGGCTGTTTGAACTCTAATTTCTGTAAAGTAAGATAAAATTTAAAGTTCTATTCCGAAACATAAACCCACAAGATAGTTCTTAAAATGCTACCTTACTGAAATGTGGGCATTTAAGGTAAGCAGTACCTTGGACTCAAGCACCGTTACCAAACTAGTTGAATTCTACCCACATAAATGCCAGCTACAGTGCTTTTAGAGCTTCTCAGCTTGGTGACCATCAACACAACAAACTGGTCTAAAAACTCTTGTTAACAGGCAGTCCAGCTGATTTCCTTAAACATTCTGCAGATAAATGGATGTTTCAAACTAGTTCTGGGTGGAAGTAAGGCAGAGATTTCGGAAATGTCACCCCTTCTTATTCCCAGCAACCAGTTTCAAAGCCTGTGTTTTCTACCCAAACCATCCAATCTCTTAGTAGCTCACTGGGTAGAGGGCCTGAGTCCAGGCTCTCCATGTTTAACAAGCAGCACAGGGCTGTGGGTTTCAGTGTGCTGCCTCACAATAACCTCAAATTTGAGAAGTTTCAGCATTCAAGACTGTCTGTTTAGTGGAGTGTTAGGAGATTCAGCAGCTTCAGAAGTGTTAGAACACGTCAAAAAGCAAGAGGTCTACGTCATTTAGCTTTCTAAATGAATTTTAGGTTCTCACCCCAATATGAAGCTTTTGCTGTTTGTCTTTTCATTTAATTATTAAGCTTTGATATTTCTCACGAAAGAAAGTTTCAGTTTCTAGCTAGCTCTACTCACAAAATCATACCACCCAAAAGGGAAAATACAAACAGCTTAGCCGATCTGTCCTTTACATACCTGCGACCCTGGAAAGAAGCCATCATCTTTTGTCTGCATACTCTCCAAACCCTGATCACCTTCTGGCTCCACACTTACATCCTCGCTTAGCATTTCATCTGCTTTCTCAATAATCTCTCGTACCTGTTCTACGAATGAGTCTCTCTCGGTTGCCAAAATAAACTCATTCTGCACCTGTGAGGAGAACAAAGCAACAATAATTACCCACAAATTATTTCAAAACTACATACTGAATAATCATAATTTACTTTTAGTGTTACTGTTTGTGCTCCTTCACTGTTCTTCTGCACAAGATAAGGATGGTGACACCTTAGAGATAAACAACTGTTTCTAAAATTGTCTCTGACACAGAAGTACATATGGGGAGAGGAAGATTGTTCAGCCTATCTAGTTTCAATACATTGCACTGGTTTATAAAAATATATTCTGCTGCTTATTTTGGAGGAAACTAGCTTAAACAGTATACTTCACACTTAAAGACATTCTTAGTTCGGTCTGCCCCATGAGAAAATTCTGTCTCCTGAAATAATGCCTGGTAAAACTCTGAGGCAGTCTATGAAACAGCAGTACAGCTGTCAGTCACAGTATCTCTGCTGGGAAAGACAAAGTGCAGTAGAGGTAAAGCCCGAGATATTGCTTTTACATCACGTTTCCACAATGCTGGCTCAGAAAAAGGGAAAACAAGCGTGATGTGCTTATACCAGCCTTTGCAAGTTAAAGAAATCTTGAGTGCTTTAAGCTGAGCAACAACAGACACCCATATGGGGTATGCCTAACAGCATCCTGATTCAAAGGAAACCAGAAAGTCTTACAACCAAGGGTTTCCTCGACATTCCAGAAGAAACTGATGAGCACAAAGTTCCAGATTCACCTGTCTAAATGAGGTTGTACAATTTCAACTACGTGGCTGCATTCTGGATGAACACTTCACCACTTTTGCTTCTACTCATGTTCAAATATCTGTGGGTTTTGTTATTTAGTAGTGGGTTTGTTTTGTATTGTTTGGGGGGGTGGGGTTGGTTTGGTTTTGTGTGGTTTTTTTGTTTTGTTTTTTTAACCAACCATAGTCTTATTCCTCCATAGGATTACTTTAGGTATGAGGCAAGACATCTCTGTATTCTTTCCGTATTTCTTGGCATTTACCTTCATGTTATTGAGTTGTTTACACTGCCAATACACATACACAGCCAACAACTGATTTCTTCCTCTTTCTTGGAAAGCCATTAGTGGCAAAGAGATAATTTTTCCCACGTCACTGATTTGGTTCCTTTTGACAGATATGAATCCAGCACACACCACCTATTATTCTGCCTCCTCTCCAAGCTAAAAGATGAATACTGCACAGATTCACATACATTCAGATTGCACTAGCCCAGGAATAAGAATTTAAGTTTGAAAAAAAGGGAGGGGTAGGTTCTATTCCATGCTACACAGTACTCCCATTTAAGCACATCTCTACAGGGCTGTTTTCTCTACAAGTTGTTTTCTATGCTTGACCATTATACACCAAATTGAGAGGTTTTTTCCTTTGAGAAAGTGAAAAGTAGCATCAGTCATTACTGACTTTCATAAACCAGAAAGTGATTCCCATTGCTTAGTTTAAGGGCAGAATCTTGCCATTTCAGTTGAGAACAGCAGCAAAAAACTTCAAAGCTTAAGCGTAAGTTTTAAAGATCTAGCCATGTTTGCTCTTAGAAAAGCAAAGAGAATTTTTTTAACCTGGTGCTTTCAGAAGTTGTATGCAGTTTTTCAAAAAATTAGATTGCATTAAAACAAAAAGCAGATTTACTTGACAAAAATGCAATTCTAAGGTAAAAACTGACACAAATTTTCACATGAACAGAGCATGCAATATGAACTGCCAATTTGGTACACCACTCTGTGCCCGGAGTCTCTAGTTGTGCTTGCGTACCAATAAGGTGCGAACAGGCCATGCTAAATGGCAGAGCAATTCTGAGACACAAATGAGAAAATAAGACTGTTTATATTACTACTGTGATTAAGACTGGATTCAATTATTCATCTCTAAAACATATCTTACCATAATTGAAGCTATTTCCTCAGGGTTGTCACCATCCAAATCAAATTTGAAAGTAACCATTTTCCGATTGTGTGTCTCTAGCTGGCATTCCACTACCCGATCACCTTTATTTGAAACCTAAAGCAAAGCAAACCACAGTTCAAACCAAAAGCCTGAGAACGTAAGACTTGTGCTTTCAAGCTCAGAGACAAACCAACAGTACTGTTCTAATACACGCACATTCTCTCTTGCCAGTCTAACAAACGGTCCCATGTAAAGCATTATTTTTTCTGAGGATCTGCCAGTTCCTCAAGACTCCAAGCTCACTTCATCCACACTTTTCTCTAAAACTCCTGATGCTCCCTTGTTTCTTTCGAGCTTACAGGTCAGGTCACTGGTCTAGCTTTACTAGTAAGACTAAATCACATATTCCAGAATAGTCTGTGGAATCACTCTTGGCTAAGCAAGCCAATTTTGCCATATCTAATGCTCCAAAAAGCTCTTAATGGGTGACATTTGGCATGCTGACTCCAGAAGCAGAAGAAATACACTAGATAGCTTCTGTGCTCAGAGGCGGTTGGGGTGGGAAGACGACCACACAAGACACACATTCCTCAAAAGACAAGAAAATTCTGGAAGTCATAAAATGCATCACCACTATCAAACTGTCACTAAAACAGAAAAACACTCACATTTAGAATTCTCAGTTTCGGCCTAGCAGTCTTCTCATGGCGAGAGCGACTGCGGACAGACCTCCGCATGTGACGTTTAGTAGTCCTCCCTTCATGCCTTCCACTAGAAGCTGGAACATTCTCATTGCCATCACTCAATCCTGAAGCAACATCAGAATGTGCACTAAAAAAAACAAACTTTACATTAGTATCCATGCACTCCACAACTGCAACAATACAGTTTACCCTACCAGATGGTATTCTTTTCTGGACAGCAGTAGCTGCCTGTTCATCACGGAGTAGGGGAGAAGAGTCCTGTCAACACTTAGGGTTGCTTGAATAGCAATTCTAATAGTAATTATTTAGCTACACATCTCTTCCAAACTGAGTTGTACAAATATGACCTCATGAATAGGTTTTCAAGCTATTTGGAGCTTGAATTCTCTTCAAGTGCCAAAAGGACAGAAAAACGTCCCTTATGAACCATCTGACATGACAAATAAGAAAGGATTAGAAGTTCAATCCCTATACACAATCCTATTCACTCCTCCCATACCCTGCTGTAAATCAAAACTTACTCCAGCTCTCACAAACCTTTTTTTCCTCTAGGAAGTTTATTTCCTCACAGCCCAAGAACAACCTCAGTAAAAAAAAAAAAATGTCCCCGGGGAAAAAAGATACCTAAAAATCATCAAGGACGAATAATCTAACACATGACACTGAATTCAGTCTGGTAAAAAGAAAACAACACTTACCTGTCCATAGAGGAAGCCAAAGGGGTAGACTGAGCAGGCTGTGTTGCTGGAAGAGTCTCTGAAGGCGCAGTCTGTGAGGCTCCCTGAGTACCCTATGGATAAAAACCTACATCAAGAACCCCCCAAAGAATATCATTCCTTTTCAAGTAACCCGGTCTTCAATGTTTCCTCCCAAATCAGTTGAAAAGCTAAAAGCATTACCTTTTTAGAACTTCAAACAGCTGGCATCTAGACAGCTCTAATTTACAAAATAACTACAGCAAACTGCAGTGAAGCAAATCATCATCTGGGGAGGCAGGGGGAGAAGAAATCAGCCATCCTTTCTACTGCTGTGTGTCACTACAGTTTGCCATGCAGCCAGCCTTACCAACAGAATGCGCAAAAGGCAAGCCAATGCAGAACACAAAGACAATTCAAATTCCCCCTAGCAAGAACAACGCTGCAGGGAATAGGCATAACGACAGATTCTCAAAGGCTATCGGTTGCAGTTTGTCTTTGATACGGCAATAACGTCCTACAGTACTAGCAAGAAGTGAAGTGTTAACAGGTTTTTGCCTGCAGGATGCACACTCACTTCCCAACAGAACAGCCAGTGGCAACAAGGTCCCCACATTGGCATGACATTCTGCTGTAAGAAAAAGGTCATTTGAAATATTAATTTCCAACCGAAGACAAGCACAGAAGAGATTAGTTCCCCACACACATACACTGTTGCATAATTCAACGCCCTAAACGTATTGTTACATTATACTCAACGTATTTACCTCCAAAACTGCCTGCTGCGAGGACGCAGGTGAGGCCTGTTGTGCTAAACTCACTGTAGGCTGCGGCACTTGAACCTGTCCTCCTAGGCTGCCCATGGGAACTAAAACGTTCTGCTCCACATAGGGCTGCACAACAGGAGCAAGATAGCCCGGCTGAGCCATTGCATCTGTGGGCAAGGGAGGGGACAGTACGGCAGAAGGAATGCTAACAGAGGCCACAGCAGAGGAAGGTGCAACATTTGAATCGCCTGGGTATTGAGGCGGCAGCCGAGATGGGAAGCCCTGCAATAGAAATGAGGGAGTCAAGTTAGTTAATGTCAGAGCTAATTAGGAAACAACAGAGTTGAAAAAAAAACTATCAGCTTCAGGGGCTTGTTCCAACCTTCCGTACTTGCTCAAGCATTCCCAAAGACCACCTTCCCAGGGAAGCAGAGCAAACTGTTCACGTAGCCAAAGCTCAGCTTGAGAGGCACCGTGCTTGAACAAGCAAATTCCCACTCAAAGTTCCAAGTCTTAGGCAAAACAATCTTCATCTCCCAACTCTTGCAGTTGCCTATTTGGCTTCGTATTTGAAGGGCTGAGACTTGTAAGGAGTCTGGAGACATTTCAGGATGAACAACTACTGCTCAGCAGGTGTTATGCAACCTCTGTTGATTCTTGAGACTAATAGCAAAAACATTCTTGCGTTCCTCCTGTCCTCTCGTGATGAGCTGACCTAGGAACATTCCTGCACACTGTTTCTATTCTACAGCACTCCTTATAATCCCAGTGCAAATATTTATACATCTATACAACTTTTCTTCTAGAAGAACAACCATATGCTGAGTCACTATTTCTGTCACCATTCAGATTGCCATTTTTACAGTGACAGCACAAAGTAGCTGAAGCAGTCTGTGCCCAACAGTCTAGCATTTCATGACTAGCATCAGGTACTTACATCACGTTCCAGATCCATGCCATCTGACATTCCTAGAAAATCCATGTCCCCCCTCCCATCTCCCTTCCCTGTTCCAGACTTGGAATGAAATACTGACATTGTTGAGTATGCTGCTACTGATTTTCTTTCCAACATGCATCCATCATGTTCAAAAACCACTATTTTTTGTTGGTTTGTTTATCCTCCCCCCCAATATGATCAATCTCTTGGATATGGAGCTGTCCTCTTTCACACAGCAGTTGACCAAAGTCCTGCACTACAATTCTGTCATTTTGGACAAATTCCACTGCCGAATATGAACAACACAACACACTAGCGTGTCTTCCCCCCCTCCTTAAAATGGTCCTTTACCACACAACAGAATTCATCTTTGTGGCTTAACGGCTCTCTTATGAGAAGTGAGTCGGCCAGCGCACACGGTTCAGGTCTGGTACCTTAGAGGAACAGGTAAAAGTGTGGAGAAGAGCTCTGCTGGCTTGCAACAATACCTGGTAAAGAGCATCTCCAGCAGGAAGTGAAGCTTCAGCAGCTTGTCCAATGCTGACTGGCAATCCCACGGACTGGACAGCTGGCTGCAGGAGCTGCGGAAGAACCTGGCTGGGCAACTGAGCCCCAGGCTGCATCAGTGTGGGAAGCTGGCTAGGGACAACGGTTGGTCCTACAGGGACAGCGGTTGCCGCAGCAGACGTTGCCATTGTGAGCAATGGCTGATTCATGCCAGCTGCCATTGAAATGGGCAGTGACTGGAAGCCTGGCTGAGCCACCGACACGTGAGGAGCTGCTACGGGCAACTGAGAGACTGAGAACTGGGGAACCATGGAAGTTGGCAAGGGCTGTCCCATGGTTAGAAAATGAGAGCCAATGGGGACTGATGGGGCAACTGAAGGCTGAGGGAGAGAAGGTGCTGCAACAGGTAATTGAGGCTCGCCTTGGATGATCGACACTGGTTGGGAAACAGGAAGCTGGGGAGGTAAAGAAAATAGAGATAGATTTTTTTTTTTAAAAGCAGGGTTGCAGAAGGCAGAGTTTTTATGCATTAGTCAAAGAAAGAATTATTCAAGTTATAGCACTCTGTTAAAATGGGTGGGGTGCACAGTTGGCAGAGTGGCTGGAGTTCCAAAAGGTCCTCACTTCACAACACTTCCCCTGAAGAACTCAACAGGCTCTTGAAACAGACACCCACAGAGGGTGAAACAGCAATGTTTGAATACCCTGAAGCACAGACTTGTGCATAAACAGAGTTGACTTCCCCTCAGCTCTGTCCTCAGAGCCAAGCCCGCCTTCTTACAGGAAAGAAGTGCAAACCTTTCAACAAATCTGTCAGCTTTGGGTATGGGTCTAAAGCAATAGAGAATGAAAAGCCACTGTGCCAGCATTCAGAGAATGTCAGGGGATATGTCAATTAAAGCCAGTGAACGATGCAACTGGAAAGGCAGTTTAGATGAACAAGCAATAAAACAACAATTTTAAAAACCAAAATCAAGGCTCACACATTCAAGATAGAGATATGAGCCAAAATGAAGTAACAGTAACAGAAGCTTGACCAGGGAGTAAGAGAAGAGCTGAGTAAGAGAGATGACAGAGTGGAGAGGGCAGTCCTTATGGTTCACTACCTAAATAAGTGAAGGTTTTACACGCATAATGGTGCAGAAGATAGACATTGATGGGAAGCAGAGAATTTACCAGTTCCTGAAAATCCATTCATAATATACCATATGATATTTTTGACAATTTAAAGATCTTTATGCATGGAAGTGCCATCCCTCCCTCAAATTACTCACGACTGCCATGTGTGAAAGAAAGGGTTTCCAACACATTTTTCAACAAAACTGACAGTTGTAGCACACTAAGAATACTACTATCTGGATGAATGTTTTGGAACCATTAGAAAAGATGGCAAAAGTGAAAGCAGCAGCATGTTGAATTTGCCAGCTGCAAGGAAGAAAAAGTCCGCTGCTAGAAAGAAGAATTTTGTTTACCTGTGTCCCAGCTGCTGCCTGAGGCATTGGCATAATCTGCGAAGTTTGCGTTTGAGAGCCAGTTTGTGTGGGAGTGGGGCCAGCAGAAACTGATGGCTGCTGCAGCTGATATTGTCCAGGCTGTTGGGAAGAGGCTGGCTGCTGTGCATTCTGCAGTAGGGAAGAGAGAGACAGAAGCGATTGTTCCCCCCCTCAGAAGTTTTTTAAGCATATCCTATTTAATTTCTACTTTTTACTCCCTCATAAGTAACATCAGTGGTTCTTCTGAATATGCTGTTAATTAAGCTTTAGCAATTACTTATTAGCACTACTAATGCAACTCCATTATCAGCACCAGATCTTGCAACAGAATTACTTCACCTGTGAAAATAAGAGCGAAGATGCTATAAAGAAAGAAAAGGCAGTTAAGAGAAGATGATATTGCAGAAGATAATATTTCCAGTTGGAAGAAATCATGGGAACGAAATCTGCCTGTCTAGACAGTCTAAAATGCAAATCCTGACGTGCCTCCCTTGAATGACACCTCCACTACAAGCTCAGGTGGAAGTTGGGGAAGATAGACACATGAAAACAAGCATTAGCATGACTCTAAAAATAAATTTCAGAAAGTCAATGAAGTTAATCTCATAGGATATTAGACTGGGTGAGAACCAGAGAATTCCTTTGCTTTTGGACAAAACTACAGGTTGAAGCGGGGACAGAGGTAGTCAATTGCTCTTAAAGAGTCAAAATCCTACACTAAAGCTATTTTAGTCCTGGGTTTAGGGACTGTGATCTTACCTGCTGAGCGTGTTGGGTAGGCTGGGGTGGCACTGATGCACTGCTTGAGGCTGACTGGCCTTGCACCTGTGTCTGGAGAAGAAAAAAGACAGAGAATCAGCTTTGAAAACCCTATGGTTTCTGCAGCAGGCAGTTAAACACATTTCTGCCTGGAATGATCTGGTTGGAATAGGTTTCTAGCTGCCCTTTTGAACAAGCACTCCTTTTGGCCAAATTCCACTACAACAACCAGAACAAAGCAGAGCAATGTTGAAAAGTACTGAACTCCATTTTAAGTCTTCCAAAACAACCAATACAGAAAGTCTTTGCAACCCATATGCCCCTCAACATGAGACAGAACAGCCTACCAGCTTCTTCTTCCACTGATGATGCTTTAAGAGCAGGATGCCTTGGTATGATAACTGGAAACAGAGGCATTAAGTTTTACCTTTACATGTATTCTAAACACAGTTAGGTGGGGGAATAGAAGGAGGCTAGAAGGAAATAAAACTATCTGTTAAAAAAAATATAAATCAAATACATACAGAATTCTAGGCCAGTAAAAAAGTACTCAGTACACGTACACATCATGATTTCCCTTTAAGAGGCATGTCAAAACACAAGCTAGAAATCAATTCCAGACTCACTACCATTCAAAAGCTACCAAGAATTGGACATTGAAGAATCTAGGGGTCCACATTCTAGCTAAGACAGAATTTTTGAATGAATAAGCAACGAAAAAAATGGATGAGTGGCATACAAATGAATGTGGAAGATGTAGAAAAAAATGGAATGTATTTTCATTATCATTTCTGTGCTGACATTTTTTACCAGATCCCAGGATTTTCATTATTATTTTTGTGACCATTATATTTCTTTATCAGATGCTGGGAGACAACTGGGTAAGGACCTCCAGATGAGTTCCCTGAGCATGCACCACTTTGGTGAGCTGCCTTTTAAGAAACATATCACGTGCATATGCATCATACCAGAAATATCTACTAGAATTCCTTAATGCTGTGATCACTCAGCTTGTAGAAGCTTATTAGGAACAAGTTTATTAAAATTACGTACTTTCTTAATTACAGAAACTTTGGGGAAAGCAGACTGCCAATGAGAACAACCATTTTTTTCTTTGCTGTTTTAGAAGCTCGAGGCCCTATCTGGCTAGGATCTAAATATGTGCTGTATGCCACTGCTGTAACATCTATTAACATCAACTCCGTCTGTGATTCAAATTCTCATCTTTTAATGAATTAAAGACCCCAGAACTTATATTCTGTCAAATAATTGTGATCCCTTATTGTGTTTTCTAGACGTATTTTACATCCATCAGAAGTCACCTCCTCAAATTTAACAAAGGTGGTTTATGGGAAACAATCTCCAGTAATTTTCAAACTTCTTGAGTAGCAGCGTCACTTTACCAGTTCTCCTATAGCGTAGAAATTACTGTCTATTGGACTAGTGATTAAAGCTGTTTCAACTTTAATCAAACCCCTTTATTATCCCATACAGAGAGCCTTAAATACTTAGTTCTTGATCTTACCACAAAAAGCAAAAAGATTTTTCTCTAGTTCCTTTGCGCAAATCCCAAAGTTGCTAATACTCCAATAACCACAACGTCAGAGCATCCCTAATTCCAAGAACAGGAGTAAGAGAGAAGTCTACTTCTTTTCACAAAAAAACTGTCTTCTGAAAAGTTCCAGACTACAAACGCAGACACAATGTAGATACACACACACCTCACAGTCACAGTGTACAAATGCATTGCTGACTATTGCAAGTGCAAACACCATATATGCTGATAAAACATGTAACTCCAAACTAAGCTTCAGGCCTCAATATTTGCTTTTTGCAAGGACAACATATTCCAAGCTTATAAGGAAGCAATACCTATTCACAACAGTTGTTTGTCCACTAATTTACTATTCAGCTTGTTTAGTTTCTTTAATGATCCTGCAAGTACATTTCTAAATCCATGTACACATACATAACACAGCTCCTTCCATTCCTCTCTTCCCACTTTCTTCCCCCAAACCCAGAAAAAGCTCTTGCATTTTGGACAGTCACCAAATTAACCTCGTTGCCGTCTAATGAAACATTGTTCATATGAAAGTTCCACTTCACATAACACATGCTCATTAAATGGCTAAGGAGCAGGAACAAAAATACAAGTTTCACTATCACTGCCAATTCAAACAGTGCAGAAGACACGTTTCACTAAACCCATTGTTTAAAAGCCAATTTGGCACTCCAGCTATCTCTTGCCAAAAGAAAAAACTAAGCCCAGGAGAAACACTGACCATTTGTTACCCTTAACACAGAAGCCCTACCAGTACTACAGCCGAAGCTGAACACAGACCAAGTGGTTGCAGACGCCTCGTTATTTCATCGCAACCTGGTAAGTTAGAGACCCTGGTACACTACTGACTTGGCAGAAAGACGCCCCCACGAATGCTAGAACCTAGAACCACACGGAGGAACTCTGAGAACAAGGGTCCCCTTTAAGTGCAAGGTATGACTTATAAAAAGCAGAGAAATTCTGGAAGGGTTTGCTCCTGTGACCTGAGGATAGGGTGCAGGTGGTCCTGATGAAAGCGAGGTGGACAAGGCCTGCTGAGTCGAGGCTCCCTGGGGGAAGCAGATGAAGAGCTGCGACTCTTGCAATACCTTCTGAGGCAGCTGAACAATGGGAAATGAGAAGTCTGAACCAAAAGCAGAAGATGACCCCCCTGTAGGGGGAGGAGACTGGAAATCGCCAGTGTCAGAGGAAGTCAGCTGTGAGGAATCACTGGAGTATTCTGGGCTTCCTTCCGGCCAGCTCCGCCTGGCTGAGCCCCTTCTGGGACCTGCTAACTCAGGACCAAGATAGTTACAGTGCTCCTCTGTCACAGGCTGCAGCCGACTATGCGACCCTATGCCTTGAGTGGATTCCTCTTGACTGGTCTCCATAGAGCCCCGGCGACTTCTGTAGACCCGCTGGGGGGGTAAAACTGCCCCTTCTGCTGGAGCAGAAGTCGGTGTGTGCACATGGAACTCAAAGACACAACTTGCTCTGCCATCACCACTGTGAGAGAGCACGGCCGGGGCAGAGTGCGGAACAAATACCTGGTGGAACGTCATCTGAGCAGGATCTGCACTCAGAGGAGCTGACACACTGGATAATGGAGAAAGGGGACCCATCCCAGAATCCAGCCTCAGGTTCTGAACATGTCTTGCCAGGTATGTTTGCCCCGATTGCAAGTCGAACACAGAGCTTTGTGGAGGACCACCTTGCCCATGGTTTGACTCAGAGACCTGCTTCAAATGTTGTTCAGTCGCATGAGAGTTATAAGCTACTTGATCATACTGCTCCGATACCTGTGATGGATAGTGCATGCCCACCAAATATACAGCTTCTGGATGCATTCTGTAGTGAGCATCCTCTGGAGGTGCTGGTCCAGATCTATAGTCACTGTGGACAGGAGCTGGCTCAAACACGGGATTAACTTGCACATGCAGAGGCTCTCCAGTGACTCTCTGAGCTGCTGTGCCCAGCATAACGAATGCCTCTGGTGTCCAGTTGGTGGGACTACCACCAGGCGGAACTAAACTCTGGCCAGTCTTCAGCAATGGCTGGAAGTGGCAAGTTTGGGCTTCCAAAAATGAGGTGCTCTTGCGCCGCTGAGCAACTGCCACCTTCGGCGGGCAGACAGGTGGTGGTGAGAAAGACACCGGCCGTTCATGAACGGTTGGGAAAAATATCTGTGAATCTGGGAACGTTGGTGTTCCCCCACGCGGATGCTGAGGCTGTATTGACATGAACAAGACAAGTAATTTATACATTAAAAGTGAAAGCACATCAACATGCACAGTTCACTAGGCAGTTCTGTGAAGTAACTTTATAGAATGACTAACTCAATTCATGGTCAAAAACATACAATACTTAGGAAGTTCAGGTGAGTTGTAAATATGCATTAAATACATCCATGGCAGGCACAGCCACAAATGGAAACATTTGCTTGTGTTAGAGCTGCTTTTCCAGTCCAATTTCAATAATTCATAAAAATAAACCAGCTTTGATCCTGACAATGTAATGAGATTTATTGTCACAGGCTATCCATTGTGATCAGTGCTTGAAAGCCAACCAAAGCCCTGAGGTTACTGCCATATGGGGCACATGAAAATTCAGAACTTGATAGCAGCAACAATGCAGAGCCTCTAGTTTGCATTTAGAAGATAAATTGGCATTAAATCTTAATATTATCCAATGCAAAAACCACGGTGCTAGTGTCCTGTATGCAATCCAGGGAGCTAAAGAAAAACCTTTTATGAGACAAAACTGAATCATTCCAGCCCACAGACAAAAAAAAAAGCATGACAACACGGCAGAGCCTTTGGATTCTGCCCAATTTGATCACCTCTTCCAATCTCTTTTGATCATACATTTTCATATAGGAAATCCGCACTCACTGAAACAAACCTAACTCTTGCCTGTACAATAAAACATTCACAGGTTCAGTAATAGCAGAGTCCATAGACAATTCCACTCCATCTTAGATGAGGCTCACAATTTTTAAGATTTGCAGGGAAATTTTCACTGAAGACTTCTACCTAAGAATACCAAACAACTTTGTAACTCTGCATTTTTTCATCTCCGCCTACCGTATGCTAAGAGACAACATCATTATCAAACCCAAAGGGAAAAAAATTGCAAGAGTCAATAGCAAACATACTGTCTTTCAGACAGACGCCATTTATGACTTCTTCAAGACGCTGTTTCCACATTTTTCTGTTTCTCCCCATCCCCTTTCTTCTGGAAAAGCAGCAGCAAATTTCCATATTGACCAACACTAACAAGAAGGTCCTACAGGATTAAGAACTTCTCCTGTGTTCTGAAAACTATTTCCACATAGCTCAGAGAAGTACTTCTCAAAATTTCGTGTAAATCAAAGCTTAAAACTGAAAATGGACTACCTCCTGTCCTGCAAGCTGTCCTGCATCTACCCTTCTGAGGTACATGAAACCATGGCTTCTTCCCATCAAGAAGCAGCTGAAATGGCATTTCTGATTAAAACTTACAGAAAAATCCTCAAAAGAATTCATACTTTGAATTTCTAGTATCACTACCAAAGCTTTTAGAATAACCAGCCACAGCAACCAAGCTTTAAAAGCTAGTGGTTTTGTGCAGGCCTTAATTAACACTCAATGCTTGCTTAGAAGTCAGGGGGAAAAAAAAAAAAAGCTGGTCTTCTGACTTTAGGGGCTAAGAACTGGCCTTCCCTTTACCTTCTGTGGTACAACTGGGTAATTCACATTTATACTATCCTAAAACATAAACACAAAAATGGTCAGCTGCTGTTTGATAATGTTCACATGTACTGCTTCCCAAAGCAGATCAACGTTCCAGCAGCACAATATAAGGAATCAGCTCTTCATTTTCTCACTTCAAAAATGCCCAAAGCCCAGGATGTATTTAATGATAACTTATCTTACTGTGCCAGGAGGCAAATGGTAACACATACAGGACTGACAGACAGGGAGGGCAGGCTGGAGCGTCGATGCTTGCGTGGAGAGGCAGAGTGCATGGGCAGGACACTTTCCAGGGCTTTAGAAAGCTTTTCTGCAAAGGTTTCTTCAGGAACAGTCCGAAGGTAGAAAGGAGAAAGAGGTGCAGACAGCGCTGGTGGTGGGGTGCAAGGAGCACTGAGAGGGATGCAGGACATAGAGGGAAGAGCAGGAAGGTGGGGGACACAAACTGACATGCTACGACCACGTTGAGGCTGAAGGAGGAAAACAAAAGTTAAGAATTGAACATTTCAAAAAAAATGAAAACCAAAACCAGCAAAAACTACAATGAGGTAGAAAAGAAATGCAGACACACAATGAGAAGCCCAATAGGGACGACTATGTGTGCAAGAAGGTATGGGAAATGCTGAATGAACACCAACACAAACCAGGAACAGGCTATGTGCACCTCTGAGGACTGAAGTCTGCCTTGGGTTATTGGGCAGTGTGGGAAGTTCCCTAGGAACCTTACAAAGAAGCACGTGCAAGACAGAACAAACAGGAGAGAATGTTTTCTCTGGGGCCCATCTTGTGTATCCTCACAGCATCTGGTAGTCTGACAAATAAAAAACCTAAACAAAAAATCATGAGCTTTCAAACGCTCAGCCTTAGTTTACTGAGTGGATATGTGTTTCTACGTAACACCTCTCGAGTCTCTCTGCTTAGGCACCTCCCTGTCTGAATTAAGTGGACTAACTGTATGCAGCTGGCTCTTTAAAACTAAACTAAACCTTTAACTAAAACCTTACCATAAAAATTCAAACATCACACATTCTACGACGTGAGCTGTGGGGAAAAAAGTTGGTTTAATATGTGGAAAATTCAGTAAAATTAGTCTTGGACAAGTACTTTCCAGATGCTGGGCCAATAAAAGCATCAGGATTTTGTAACCTTGCCACAATCCAGAAGGCCATAGGTCAAATCCAACCAAATTGGAACAATGAGAATTAGGTTTTGGGGTGGTTGGTTTTCTGTTTTGGTTATTGCTTTTTTGGTGTGGTGTGTTTTGCTGTGGTTTTTTTAAGTGAATGGTAAAGATGACATTTTAAAGAAGAGGCAGTCTTTAACTGCAAGTTTTCCTACTCTAATGGTATATGCCTCTTACGGATGTAACCACAATTTCTTAACACAAATCAAATACACACCTTCAGGGGAAAAAATCTCAAAGTCTTCAGTGGAAACCTGATTTTAAAGATTTGCAATGTGAAAAATCTTGCTACGCTGCTCAAAAATTTGGGAGAGAGGCATAGAAGAACTCAAAGGGTTAAACAAACACTTTATCCATAATCTCCCCGTGCTCCAAGGCAGGGCTAGTTACAAATGTCATTCCTGACTCTAAACTATCTAAACTACTTGGAAACATCTCCAGTGATGGAGACTGCAGTACTTAACTGTCCTTGTTGGTTAGAAAAAAAACCCTCCCATACAATAATTCCATGCTGCAATTTAGGCTTATTATTTCTTATTCTAGTTGAAAAAAAATGTTGTGATATTAGCTGCCTCCTATTCTACAGCAGCCTTTACAGCTCTCTTTCCCCTCAAGCTCATCTTTCATAGGCTTAGCTTAACTATTTCAGTCTTCCTACATAAACCATGTTTTCTGTATTTCTGGTGGGGTTTTTTTGTCACTTTCCTCTAAATTCTCTCCCAATTCACCCCCAAATTCACTCAAGTAGGGTGTCCAGGAAAGACTTACCAATGGCCAAGAGCAGAACTACTTCATGTAATGTGCTATTTGCCTTTTTCACAACAGCATGATGTTTTTGACCATGTCCAGCTTGTGGTCCAATGTAATTCCCAACTGTTGGGGGGGGGGGGGGGGGGGGGGGTCTTGTGGGGGGGGGGTTTTATTCCTTTGTGCGTGGGGCGCATTTATCTCTTTTGTATA
>Ga0181612_135365_pt1 | contig 18778 bp, 8 predicted proteins | sample HoacroProtozoa21_FD_119630 | JGI IMG/M metagenome (GOLD analysis project Ga0181612, IMG submission 119630) | Hoatzin crop microbial communities from Cojedes, Venezuel. Combined Assembly of Gp0051906, Gp0051904, Gp0051908 | reverse complement strand
TTCCAACAAAACATTTTGTGATACAAAACAGTATCAACAATAATTTCCCACAATTTATGCTCTCTCCATTCCTGTCTTTATCCAAAACTCAGTCTCCTACGCTATAGACTACATGATACATAAGGGTTGCACTTCTCTCTGAAAGTATCTCCAGCTCCGTGGCACTAAAGTCATCATGATGTTACACTACTTTGAAATCTGCTAGACTAATCTTCATGCTTCCCTGTTGTTTCACCTTCTCCCTCAGTTTCTATGGCTTCTCCTTATCCTTCCAGGTGCTATACTTTCCCGACATCAGTCTGTCTTGCATCAGTAGGTGTTTGGATACCATCTCTTTCAACACTCATATCCACAACTTTTTCCACTCCATATGATGATGTATTCCTAGAATTACTTTTGAGCATGACTAATTATTCAGTTATTTATATCTGCCAAATCACTGCCTACTATCTTTGACCAAATTTTGAAATAAATTTCTGCTATCTTTTGAGGAGAGAAAGAAATATAGTAAAATGGAGCTGATAAAACCTATGTATCTCAACCTTACACAACATAAACTACCTTTCAGAGCCCGTGCACGACCTCGGCTTCTTCTGGGCCATGACTTTGACTTAAAAAGGACTGCTCTTGCTCTAGAGCATGACATAACTTTGATAACAGAAGTGGAGTTCATGGGGGCTGCAAGAAGAGTGGTGAAAGTGAAACTGCATCAGAGAAGCAGGAGATGCTGCTCCTCTTATTGGAAAATCAAAAGCTAACTCAGTCTCACTTTGATGGAAGGTAAGCAGCCTTCAGTTCTGCTGGTGACCTGGAGCAGCATCCACCTCTATTTACTGTGTTGTCCAACTTTGTTTTGTCCTGTGCTATCATGCTTAGACAAAAGAGCCACTTCTTTAAGATTCCCAGTGAATTTCTAGTACTTTCTGACTTTGCATATACAAATAAATTAAATTCCTTAGACCAGTACTTATCTCTGTATTCTTGGAGTAGCTACATGCTGGGTGACTACTGGAAATGGTTCTTGCAGAGTTTAACTCCTGAACCATTCCACTTTAGCAGTGTCATAACTGTCTAGCCAAGAGAAAAGTAGCATTTTGTAGCCTGGTTTCCTAAAGACAATAGGCTTATGCAGTCAAGCTGTCTCTCTGTCTATCCAGCTACCTATTCGTCACCTAACAGCTTTTGAACCCTAAAAGTGATTTCAAATAAGCCTGAGACATCACAAAATCTCAAAAACAATTAAGGTCCTAGAAGTTTTGAGAAAATTAACAGAGTGGAAGACCAAGTAAGAGCTCTCACTGAAGATGAGCTCAGCTGCCTTACTATCTATTTCAGAATAACTCTGTGCAAACGTAGCTGCTAACAAGCCATAGCTTGTGCTGTCTCTCTCACAGTGTAGGTTTCAAAGGGAGACGGACGGAGCAGTAATTATTATAATGACGTAGGCAGCAGGGAGAGAGATTGGGAAAAAGGTTACAAATCTACTGGAAACAATGCTTTTGCAGTTCTGTTGTTCCTGGGACAATATGTCTTCCTCACTTTTAGGTTCTTTTCTTTTGTAAGAAATGGATTATTTCTGTGACTTTCTTCTGTCATAGTTCCTCTTACAATTTCAGGTGTCAGGTTTTCAGCTGTCAGTATCTATTTCACTCATCAGAGTTTTCATGCAGACATTTTCATTCCAACTGATAGCTCTAATATATCTGCGGCTACAAATAGAGAAAACGTTCTTCTGATACCATGGCATAATAATCAGAGCGATCCTGGACTGCAAGCAGCTTTGGTCATGATTCTTAGTGTAAACAAATGACACTGTTTCTTGAGGACAAAAGATGGTGTCATGTGATTTTTATTTATTGTTTTCAAGTGACTCTTTCAGAAACATCAAGAAATTTTGCAGTGTAAAGTGGACACACTGCAGGTAATGCAATAAATGAAAGAAAATGTAAATAACTGAAATAAAGGAGTTCAGTCTGTTACGTGGAGAAGAAATCATACAGTCATTCCCTTTGGCTTAGAACAGGGGAAAATGACTGTCAAATGCACAAGTATTTTTCAAGTATTTTTTGCCTTCAGCTACAGAAAGGGTGATTTCAGTCTTAGGATACATTTTTTAAAAATTGTTTTAATTGCTTTCAGAAGCTTTCAGAGAAGCCAAGGAACCCATACCTGTTTCAAGATTAGGTTAAAGACTTGGAAATCTGGCTAGAAGGTAAAGTACAGCTTTGTGTCATGACGGTTCTAATTACTATATCTCTTAGTTTGATTTGAGTGCATTTCTGTAGGTAACATATCACTATGGAAGAAAGCTGGGCTAAGACAAAAAATTTCTGCATTTAGATGTGTCCTGCATTGGTTGTAATTAGCAATCTTATTTTCAGAAATACAGAACCATAGAATCCTAGACAATTTTCAGAAAGGCTTCTAGGATTGACAGTTACAGTGAGGGAATGTTGTGGTCACTGCCATTCGCTGCCCAACTGGATCTTGGAGAGAAAGCAAAAACTTGATGTGTAGTCATGTACTGCTGAGTAGAGGTTCAGCTTAGTAGCTGTTCAATAAATGGTTGAAAAGCAAAATGTTTTTCTAAAGAGGATTTAAATACATATAAGAGTTTCTGTGATGATCAGTAAATATGCTTCTCTCCATCTGCTCTGAAGGAATGGTTGGCATGGCATTTGCTGTGGACTTTGCCACTCAGACCCCCAGGAGCAGCTGAAAGCTGCATATCTTGGCTCTGCTAAGCAATCCACTGGAATCCATGCGGAGTTGTGGAATGCTTTTTCTTAGCCACCCCAAGCAGCTTGGCCTGGTGTATCAATAGCAGGTGAAAAAGTAATTTCTCTTTTCTCATCTCTGAATGCAAACCCCTTAATCCAGAAGGGAGAAAAAAAAAGTGGCCTCACTTTTATTTTAGAAGATTGCATTTAAAAGATCTTCAACATGGATAACCAGGACAACAGCAAGGACAGCACAGATTGGGGTTCCTAGACTGTGTCAAAATATAGCAAGCTGTGGCCAAAAATACTGGGCTGCTAGGATTTCTGTCTCTTCCGCAAGAGCAATATTTCCACCCACAAAATGAAATTTTGTGTATTTTTAACAACTTTGCAGCTGCTGTCATCATGAATATCCCTTGGTTGCTGTTCAGAGTCAGATTTGTTGATAACCATATTCAAAGAGGAGGGGCAGTGTTAGACTCATGAGGAGCCTAAGGAGAAAGGCAGGCATGGGCCTCTCCCTCCTTTCACCCACACACTGAATGATTCGGATTTCTTCGTAACTTAACCCAGTGGGACACAGCCATGTACTGAGCTCGGGGCTCAGACTGGCTGCTTTTTTTCTAACACCTGCTCTGCCCAAGAAGATGCTTCTCTCTTCATTATCAGTAGGCAGTGAGATTAGAATGGCATGACAGCTGGATTTATTTATTGGGAGTTTATGACCCAAGTTTTGATTCAAAACACAAATAAAATCTCAGCCCAAACCATTAATTTTGCCTGACTTTCACTTCTTTGCTGTGTTGAATTTTTCATTAAACTATCAAGCCTCTTGTGCTGAGCTTGGAGTTTGTAAGCCCACGTCTTTTGAAGGAATAAGTGAATACAAGGAATGTGATGTGTATTTGTCTTACAGCCTTACAGAATATTGTAGGTAGTCCTTAATGTGTGCTTAACTATTAATAAGAACCTTCCATACACAGAAAAATAGAGGAATTTTGACTTAAAGGTACAGCAAGTAAACCAATAATGTAATAACGTAAGTTGTATCAGATTTTAAATAGGGAATTCATGCAATAGAATCCTTAGAACAAATTAACCGATAATAATTAAGAGAGTCTTATCAAGTTTACTTGCTGCTTTATGTAAAAAACATACCTGAAGGCAATCCAGCTATGAATCCTGGCATTCTATTCAAGCAGTACATTTTCTATTCTAGAAGATGAATTAAAATATTGACTCTGTTCTAAAATCGGATGACTGTGTCAGCGTTGCCTTTGTCACTGTGCAGCTCAGCTGTAGCTCTTGTGTGTTCAAGCATTTCTCTGTAGGACGCAGTTGGAGTTGAGGATCACGTTGACAGAAACATATGTGGAACCGTCAGCCATTAAATCTCTCAGTCAGAATTTTCTGGCAGACACAGACAAAAGTTGTAGCAGGTTTTCTGTATTTTTCATGGAAACAGACTTTTAGTTTTCATGTGGGGCTAAGAGCACTGAGTGTCACACCACAGACTGCAAGAAATAGTACTTGGATTTCTAGCACTTTTCCAGACTTACACTGTTATAAACCAAGCTTTTCAGTAGTGGCTATTTATATTTAGAGAACTAAACACCTGTATTTAAATGCTCAATGGGAAACTCTCCTGTGTGCAAAATACCGATTCATGTGCTAGTTAAAGCATCCTTAAAACTTTGTGTTTACACTTACATCTCTCTATGGTATTTCTGAGAATCTGAAGGGCTAGAGTTCTCTTGCCAACCCCGAAAAATCACTGAGTATCACCATGACATAGTGCTTTTTCTTTAGAAAAGGACTTTGCAGGGTTACCTCCCACTTACATGGCTGAAATACATTTATGGTGAGATCTTGGCCTTGTTTGGTTTGGTAGGGTGCTTTTTGCCATTGACAGCAGCAGAATGATATTTGATCATTTGATCAGGTTATGTTTATGTGGCACAGTGTAGCTCTGTCAGCTAAGTGAATACTAGCTGGGTACTCTGCGTGAGCTGATGAAATCTGCTACTTTGCAGGATGAACCATAGTATCTCTGAACAATTGTGCATTATTTGACGTAGAAATACAGATCTACAGAAATACAGGTGCTCAGTCAGATTAGGAAGCTGGGTCATTATTAACACACCAGCTATTCAAAGAGCAATAACTTTTCACAGAGTGCCATGTCAGTCATATCAAAACAAAGAGAAGCAAAAGAGGGCTCCAAGCCAACCAGTTGCTGCTACAGTTGGCCCAGCAACTGGATGTTAAGTAAAGAGTGAAGTTTAAAACAAGGCTGGGCTCAAAATTCTGTCCACACGTTCAGCCTTGTTTTCATGCTACAATTGCTTCTTCCAATGCTGATTTACATTAAGATCTTGCAACAATCTGGACCTAGCTTTAAAATAGTAGTAATTATGCATTTTATATATTTACACTGTAAGTGTATTTAGATATATTTACTCTGCTTTGCATTCAAAGCAGAGTCAGGCAAAAAAATTACTTTTGCCTATGTGGCTAGAGAGATGTGGATATTTTGCATGTGTCATTTAATTTATACATTTTTTTGGATACGTAAATATAAATGTATGTACACTGACTCCGAAACTTTTCAGAAGTTTCCAATATTCTGAAAGTGCTGAAACTTTATTGAATTCAGTGGAGTAAATTTTTATTTATCTCTTCTCAGAGTGCCTACTTATTTTTCTCTCACAGAAGTCACATTAAATCTTTTTCAACAGGGTAAGAGTGTATGCCTATGGTCCTGATTTAGAAAAGTATGTAGTTAAAACTATCCCTTTTCTTCAAAAACTATCTTTAAATACCACTGATGTCAGTGTCCAGTCCCCTGTTTCTAGATGAGCAAGAAAAGGAATAATATAATAGGTCACCAGATTGTAATAATTCATCATGTGTGATTCTTCCGAAGTCTGATGGCTCTGTACACAATATCAGCATCACAGTGCCTGTCCCTTTAGAATCTGTGAATCTACTAAAACAGTCAGAACTGCACAGAAAGCTGCCATATTTCTATTCCATTTTTAAAATACTAAGTCTGAGAGCTAAATTTGAACTTTATTCGTTTATTCTGAGTTTTACTAACAGGCTTTCGGGTTTTGCTTATGCATGGGATAAAATACAATTTTTCTTTGGATTGAGTAAGTTATGGTGAAAAGCAGTATCTAGAGCAAGATCTGGGGCAAGTGTCCAGATGAGAGAAAGCATGAAAAAAATATCAACACTTTTTTGATCGATGTGATTCCACGGGGCTAAGAGAGTAATAATAGTCATGGAATATCATTGTAGAAAACTTGCTGTTAGCTTCTAGATTTAGTAGGCCACTAATGCAAAAAAATCAGCCCGTCCTGTCATAATTCACTCATTCCATACCAGGTGCCGCACAGGAAGAATCCAGGGTTGCGAAAAACCCTGTAACATAGAAAAAAATAATCCAATTCTTAGAGAAAGCATCATCTAAACTGGTTGTCACATTGCTCAGAATCCGAAGTTCATTTTTGCATGTTGCGCTAAGACGAGCTGCCAGCAGCAGTGACACAGTGACTTCTAGATGTGTGCTAGGGTGATGACTGGAAAATAGCTAAGACCCTGGTCTTGTATTAAGCTGTGTATGGATGGTTGGTCCCCTAAGCTTGTAGCACACAGCTTCATCCACACTGTGTAAGGATTTGTAAAAGTCAGGAACAAACATTAGCTTTAAAAATTCACTTAGTGATAGTAAAGGCATTACTCCTTTAGTTTAAATAAATAGATGTTTTCTCTTATGGCAGAGATGTGAAATACATTTTTACTTGGTTCCAAAGAAGGTTTTTTTGTATGTTGCTAAACATTGATTCTCCAAATACTGAAAGTCAAATTCATTAGCATAGACTTATCCACTGGAAACGGGTGAGGAGGAGGAAATATGCTCTCCCTAACAGAATTAGTAACCACATAGTGGTTTGCAACATGAACTCAGAATACAGAATGCTGCTATTTGGCCTAATCTTCTGGGACATGGCAAGTTCCAGGGTATTGATCATTTCAGATTAAATTTAGTTCTTGATTTGAATTGGTCCCTCAAGCTCTGCTGTCAGATTAATAGCAGCAGTAAGAAAGATCCCTTCCCTTCTTAGGTAAGAAACATTCAGGCAGAGCTTTAGCCCGTCCCCCAAATGCAGCACTGTTACTTTCACAGCATTAACTGCATGATGACTGTGGGTAAAATGATATTTGAAGTACTATGGGGTTTACACTGGCCATTTCCGTTTGATTTTGCAAATCACATCTAGGCAGTTGGGATCAAACTTCTTAGCTGATTGGGTTAAAAAACGAGGCATTTGGATGAGAGAAATAAATTATATGCATTCTCAGATCTGAGTCTCTTGTCCAACTCTTCAGTTCCAGATATATTCAAGTATGCTCAAGAGCAGCATTTGGCCCTCAACTGCAAGCGTTTAATACTGTGACTGTACTTTCTGTTTGTGACTTCATAAAGTCACACACCCAGAGCATGCCTGCGGCATCCCATTGGCTGAGGGACGCAGGAAGAGGTCTGCGTGGCCGATGGCAGCCGGGGCCCCGTGCACGCATGCGACGTGCTGCCCGGCACATGGCTCAGCGAGGACTGTGGCGGGGTGCGGAAGGGGTGAGGAGGCGGGTGCCGCACTGCTTCCCGTGGTCCCCAAGTGTTGCCTCCAGCTGAAGGAACCTTAGCTGATCTGCTCTTTTGGCTGCTGTGTGGAGCAGAAGGGATTCCTCCTGCTGTTTGCCCAGTACTCAGTCCGCCCTGTTCTGGCCAGACACTGACACAGGGTTTTGATATTTAATACATATGGAGAGATTGCCAGGTTTTACTGCTTGTTAGTTACAAACTGTCAACAGGGAAACAATCTGTCTATCAAATACCTCCTTATGTGAAGTTAACTGAGACACGGCACTTGTAAATGATGTAGTGGTGTAGGTGTTTGCTGCTAAAATGAGTGACTTAGAAACAGTACTTAGTCTGTAAGTAAATAAAATAACAAAATGGCCATGGTGCTGGGCATTGTTCCAAGGAACACATGCCACTGATTGAGAACATGGTAACTATAGCATGCAGAGAATAAAGTGTAATAAATCCCCCTCTCTGCTTCTGTCCCAGCTCCCTCTTTCCAAGCTGTAAACATGCACCCATATCCCACCCCCCAGCCTGCTTTGCTGCCTCAGGAATGACATGTCTTCATTTATGGTGGCAGCACTTCCATTCCATCCCTCCCTTGGCATCTACTGCTGTAAGACAACATGGTCACTTCACTGGCACACTGCAAAGCCAGTACTTTACACAACCCAGAGGGAAGGAAATTGGTTCAGTAGGATATTTATAGATTATTCTGATGGAATTTCTGATTGCTTTGGAAAAACAGCAACAAGGAATTAAATATGAAACAGTTGTACCCTTCTTCCTCCCTTGAAAAAGATTTACACTGCAAAAAGAGATATTCAAAATTGTGGAGCATCGGAATGAAAGTTGCCTGCACATTTTTAATTCTGTTCCTCTGTACTTATGCATTATGAAAGGAGAACTCATTCTGAGCCATTCCCATGGCCTGTTCCTATAAAGGCTGTCAGACCAGATGATCAAGATGGGCCCTTCTAGTTTTGTAACCTATGGAGTTCTGATCTAAAACGACGTGATCACATACCATTTTCCCCTCAGCCATGCCTACTTCAGTGCACCAGGTAGATCTGTACTGTGGCTGAATTAATTTGCTGTCTCTGGGATAACTGTTCCATTTGTCAGAGAATTTGTGAGATATATAGGTTGGAATGGGTAAGCTTAAAAAAAAGGCAGTCAGTCTAGGGGTCTGGATTCTATCCTTGACTCTTGTCACATAGTTTCTGTGTAGTGTAGATTTAGACTGGATTTCCACATGCAATTGTTAATTTCTGAAGATGTAGGTTGAATTGCTGTCCACTTTATTGCAAATGCTAAGCATTTAAAGCTGTAGTTAAAAGCAAAAAGTCCTGTGTTTTGTACACAGATGATAGCACAGAATGATAAATTCTTTGCAGAAGTGCTTAAAGTTGGGAATCCAAATTAGTGCAGAATTCTGATATTCATATATCGTGTAATACCAATGCCAGCTCACCACAGTGGTACAAAGGTAAGCTCAACGTTTGTGAAGAGCTACTGATGATTTACAAGTAGAAGAATTACACAAGGGGGTAGATAACTATGTGTTCAGAACAGAGACCGACTGATGTGCCACAAATAAGACAGTACTCCATTCATGAAGGTAAAGCAAAATAGGAAACAGCTGTTCATCCTCTACTGCACAAAATGAGAAATGCTTCTATAGAAAATAAATCTAATTGATGAGAGTATTTTAAAGTATATGAAAATGAATGTATATGATTTCCATACATGTTTTAATGATGTAAAAAACTAGATAAAAGCTCAAGTTTTCAGCTTATTTAAATTGTCATCTGCTTTCAGATAACTTACATTAGACAGAGATCTTGAAAGATAACTCAAATTCCAGAGAACATGTTTCACTGTGCTTTAAAATCAGTATTAGCAACTGGGTATCACCAGAATAAATTAAAAGAGGTTAATGCGCACTATTCAAAAGAACATGAAGTACTTTATTTTCAAGCTGACTTTTGGGTCTATAAATTGTATTCTTTGGTCTGTCATCTGCGCAATGCTAATCAGAAATGCTTTTAAGATAACATGTCTAGAATTTTAGAGTTATATAATTCCCCACCCACTATGAGCATTTCCCTTGATAGTTGAGTATCTTTGTTGAACCTCTGCAGGGTTATGTCAGACCCCTTGGCACAAGCAGGTGTGAAACCTTCCAAGGAGATAACTGCGATCTTGCAGCACACAGGCACAAGTTGTGATCCTGGAATACATGGTTTTGAATCAGCCATACTACCGATGAATAAAAGAGAAAACTATAGCCAGTTAAACTCCTAAACTGGAGCAGTGGGGGATACTCGTGGGAAAATTTAACCTGTTAAATTTTTAAACAGTTTTTCTTTGCAAACAGAAGCTCTAGTGACCAGCAACTCTAGGGTCTACAGTGTTTCCAAAGGTAGTAGAAGAAGACTAGACAGAAACATCTAGTCATTGCTACAGCTAGCAGCTCAGAAGGGTGCACATACACCCCGGCTCAGAAATATTTTCCAATTCTTGTATCAGATTCATGAATTCTAGTGCAAGGAACAAAGCACAGTTCTCTGAGTAGTAAAGTCACTTGTAACCATGGCTCAATGTCATTTCAATAAAGAAATAAAAAATGCAATCAGTTAGCAAACCTATATTCTTAGTTCTAAATGTGGGGACCTTCTGAGATGGTGGGAAGAATTTGATTCTTCCTACACGGAAAGAATGCTGCTGTTTAGCTGTAGCTGTGTGCAAGAGTCGCCAAAGAAGGGTTTTGGAAGATGCATCTGATTTACCAGTTTACTATGCTAACATGAATTTGACAGGTGTGATGCATCAACACAGTATTACGAGCTCAAGATAAATTATAGTATTCTTTTTCATCAAGCAGCAAACTGCAGTGGCATATTGCACTAAGCTCAGTGTGTTCAGTCACTAGGCATTTGTGCTCGCTGCCTAAAATAGAATGTCTTTCTGTGATGGGTTAATCCCTCTTTGGCTCTGATCCTGTGTAGATTACTAGTTATAACATGCTATGAAAGACTGCTGTGTAAGGCAAGTATTCCACTTAAGTCACTTACCACGTTCTTTGAACAGTAGAAGTTTCTTGTGCATCTGCTAGCAATGTGGGGAATAATTTCATTGTCTTTGCTAAAGGTTCCAATGTATATTTTAATAATTATTTTTTATTATGTATTAGAATGTTCTTAATCCTGATACATTTTGAATACTAGGGAAGAAATCAGTCTTTGATTTTGCCTAGGAGTGCTAATAAGTGTGTGTTCATAATTTAGAGCACAAAATGTGTTTGGTCATTCTGTATCACTTCTTTTTGTAAATTCTGGGAGTCTAAACATTATGGCAAGACTGCAGTGATAACTGCAGTCCACTTTACACCTCACCTGAACGTCACTAAATATCAGAACTTGGCAAACAAAAAAGAATATTCCTCAAACATTTCACTATAAAAAAATGAGTTTATTTCAGATGAGTTTATGTCCCAATTTGAAGGGGCTTTTAATTGACATTCAATTCATTGAATTTTCCTGAAATGAATGTGTGTAGAAGACAAGATACAAACTTAAAAAAGTTTATTCTTGTCATACCCTTAAATTTAGCACCAAATAGGAATACATATAAAGTGCTTGATTTTTAAAATGTGCTAAACACTAATATTTGTCAAACCAGCTCACTTTGAAATGTCCCAACTTGCTATCCAAATCACTGTCCTGAGGTGCAAGTCAGCAAAATTTTGTTGATTACAAGTATTTAAGCTGCCAGAGCTTGACACCTGATTAGAGAATGGAAATGGAATTGTGCTATAACCATGAGTAAAAAATGCTCCCAGAAGTATTGTGGAAGCTTCATGAGGAAATGTTAAGGCACAGAACAAGTAGACATTGGTCAACAGAAATGAAAATATCACCTCAAAGGTCCTGAGTTACTATTAATAAAGATAATTCTTGAGGAAATTAATTTGCTTACAATTATGAACAGAAAGGAGAAAAACTTGTGAAAGAAATCCACCATTACCTGCAATAAATATAGATAATTAAAAGGAGTGAAAAGAGGTTTTTTTTCTTTATTGGACCCTAATGTCTTTGTTATATTTTCTTATTTTCCATTCTATTGCATTTTGGGTTTTAGCACAAAATGGAGGTACGCTAATCTAGAATATTTGTCAAAAATACACAAATATATTGAGAACCCAAATCTGTCTGTACATCTGAGTTGAATGGTCAATGTGTGTCTTTTGTACATAGATCCAAGCTTGCTGTTCCAGAAAAATGTTCAAGTGAGGCAAAAGTGAGCGTTGACCCTGAGGGTATTTGATCCTGCTTGCGCAGATTGTACTGCAGGAGTAAGTCCTGCTGAAAGACGGGGTGTAAAGCCTGCAGGACTTTCGGACTGAATAGGCTCATATGGAAGCAGCTGAGACTTTGGATATAGTATGCATCATTTAAAAAATGGTCAAATATTATTCCTTTATCTATGGGGATAAGGAAATGGGAAATACTTTCTGTGGGTGATTAATTGTAGAATACCAATCCCTTTTCAGGCAAACTACAGGTCTCTTTTAGACATCAGAAAGGGGTTGTAAAGCAAGGTAGTCTTCAGAAGTTTGCATCAGCAATCATTCTGGGGAAGATGCAAAGAAAAAATATGGATGAAATCAGGTAAACCAGAGATTTTTTTTTTTTTTAATACTAAGCAAAAGGATTAAAGTTCTGCTTCTCAAAGGGGAGTAGGGAATATGAGAAGGGTCAGTATCAGGGCCCCAGTAGTGAATGCTGACATCAGACTTCTCAAGGTCAACCAGAGTAATTGGACTAGAGATATCTGCCAAAATCAACAATGCCATACCACACCTGTCAGAAGCTGCAAGATAATTGCCCTGGAGTGAGTCATGTTAACATCCATGTACTCAGCAAACCGAGTAATTATAAACAGGTCTCTGCTCTCCCTGCCGCTCATTATAGTTATTTGTTCAATTTGTAGCTTTGCATCAATTCTAGTTGATGTGACTTATGAGCACTTAGTGCATGCTGGAAAGACAAAGGAGAGAAGAGACTCTGCTGAGGGTCTGGGCAGTAGTCCAAAAATCCTAACTCTGCAGTGACAGACAAAATGGGGCCTGACTCACAGGAGAGAGTGCAGGATTACAGGGAGGGATGCTGCTGACTGGCATGGAAACAACTGTGAAATTAAACAAAACCTTACAATTTTAAAGGAACCAAACTTTATTTTTTCTAGGGCATGAGAGTAAATGTTTCTGTAACAGTTTCAGACATTGCTGATTGAGCTGGTACTTTTACATGCATACCTTACTTTCAGTAGTTTCATTTCGGAACATGCACTCCTATAGGAATGAGAAAAATACATAAATGCGTATTACCCTCAATGTATTTTATGGGAAATGAGGCAAATGATGTTCTTATGAGCTAGGTTACCTTTAAGTCCACCCAATATCCAGGTGATGACTTAGATTTTCTGAAGAGCAGATGTTCAGAAATTGAGAGGTAGAAGCTGGCCAAGAAAGCTGCCTCAGTAGCAGCTCAGGTTATAAATTCAGCATGGACAATCTGTTCTCCAAAACAGAGCTAAAGTGATTTAAAAGGTGCATCAAGGTCACAGAAGAATACTATACAGAAGTGCTCCAAAGCACCAGCTGTCAGGATTGTCAAGACTTGCTAATGAACTGTGGAATCTGTAGAAAATAATACTGATGCTAATTGAAACCTGAATAGTTTGAAAGCCTAGTAGGTGGTAGCTATCAATTTATTTCCTATTATAATATCCACTACGCAGCATGGGGCAATGCCTGTCTACCTATAGGAGTAGTTAAACCACTGCTGATGCCATTCATACAAGTATCTTGCAGGTTTGAAGCCCTCTTCATGAGAAGGGGTGTTCAGTTACGTACTTTGCAGGTGATGGATCACGTTTTGCTTTTCTAATAAATCCAGAACAGTGGTTTAGCTTCAAAGTAAGCATAAAAAGTGCCCCAAGTCCAAGAAAAGCTTACAATTTGCTAGCTAGGGCTTAGTCCGGGGGCTGGTGTGTGTCTGAATAATTTTGGTTAGAATTTAGCTAATCTCTTTCACAACCTGAGTGTGTGCTTTGGGGATAGAGAAGGAGGCTCTTTTATAAAAGAAAATGCTGGCTGATGATAAATATTTTATAAGGAGCTTAACATCAGTTGTGTCTTAGGTATGTGAAGGGATGTGGACAGAATCAAGTACTCCCCCAGAAGACAAAGGAGAAACTTCTAAATTCCTGAGCTTTAGGGGATTTGGATTTGAGATAAGTGCTAAGCTTCCTGTTCCTATAAAGGTTGAGGATTTTTTAATGCAGAAGTTGACCTCAGAGCACGGGCTGAATTAAAGCATTGAAAGGTATGTCGTTTCTGGGCTGAGCACCTCAAAAACTGGTCAGTAGCTGAACTGGGAGGTTAGAGAAATGCTGTTTTGAACTTATGAGCTTAATTTGCCTTAAGCTACTAATTATGCACCCACAGTCGAGTCTGCATAGGATAACAACTCAGAACTCAGCCTAGCTCTGGATCCAGACATGGTCTAAGTGCAGATGAGTGGCACTGAGTTTAACTGAACTATTGAGCCCTGCTTCTTCATTCAGGAATCTCTACATTACATGGTGTATGTCCCCTATGCCCCCTTTCGAATTCAGTCTTATTTTAAAATCAAGATTTAAATATTACCAAGAACGATATCCATGTCTAAACAGCCTGTCTTTCAAGAAGTTACGTGGAACATGGATCAAGCTTGCTCAATATCAATGCAGTTTTTAGACTGTGTTAAAGACAGCAGTGCTATTCCATAAGAAGTGCCCAGAAGATAGAGAAAACTTCTATAGAACACCAGTCTGGGGCTTGATAGTCCTCAAATGCAGAGGTTCAGGCAGTTTGTTCTCCACTTTAAGTTATGTTGTTCCTTTAATTGATTTTTTTGACTTTATTTTAGAAATCAGGTAAATAGGGATCAGAACTTGCGAAAGGTATTTGTGTGGGTATGTAAAAGACCTACAGAAAGGCACTTAAAGTTTTGGGAATGTGGGTCTATCTCTACCATTCAGATGGTGCAGATCCTCAAAGTCCCTTTCTCATGTCACCAGATGGATCTCCCTTTGCTGCTTGTCTCTGCTTGTATTGTACAACCATAGCAAATAAACTTATTTAGTGACACGATATAATTTTCCAGATTTATGCTGTGTTGGAATATTCCCCGTGGTATCTGTGCATGTTCTGCAATTTAGCCTCTGAAGTAATACTCTGGGTTTTGAATCGCAATTACTTTCATCAAGCAAACAATTAAATACAAAATACTGTTTGGTGAGTGCCCCAGCTGCATTTATGGTCTTCAGGTTTAATTTCACGTTGTGAAGACTATAAGGTTTGTTTGCCAACCAAATCATGAATTTGAGAGTGGAGTTGTTTTAACTGAAATATGAGTACGTGCTTCCTGTATATCAGGGCAAATCTTTACTAATGTGTCAATAACAAACTTGTTTTTATATTGTTCTGACACTCTCTGAAAACAGTTATAAAGAGCTGTTGCTTGCAGATATATAACAGATATGTCTTGCTAACATATGCTTGATCCTGAACAAAATAAAAATGAAGAAATGCTTCAAGTCTCAAGGAACTTAGGATTTAAATAGGGCAGTTCAAAATGCACTGAATGATCCAGGTGTGACCAATGTAAGATCTTGTGTCCTTCCACATTCACGTCCATATATTCAAGCTAACATAGAGCAAGTTACCATTCTTTAATACAAATGAGATGATGAAAATTATTTTTCTCTGAAAGATATTGAAACTTTTAGTACCTCTTTTAGACCGCCTTCAGAGCTTTAATTTTTACAATCCATGGCTGCAAAGAATACAATGAAAGTTGGCTTTGCTTTCATTAATATTTTAGAATTAGCTTAAAGATTCCAACCATCATCTGAACTTTTAATATTTCATTTCCTTAACTTGCTAGAGAAACACGTTCCTGTCAGCCACCAGAAATCCTAAGGTGGCCGCTGGAACTGATATAACTTCTAATATTCAGCCAACGTTATTGGCTTTTCATCCAAAAGCATGTAATGAGTGGCACGCAGTTGGTAACGCTGTTAAGACAGTTGCTCTGAAGTCGAGCTTTCCAGTCAAGTGAGAATGCTACAGAAATTGGAGACCTGTGTGGCTGAGGAATTTGGATATATAGGTTAAAAACAGCTGATGCATCAAATGGGTCAGTTTTCATGTGGAACTTTGATGCTTAAGAGACTGAATCAGTTCACAACTGTTGAAACACATATTCCTACAAAATTAACTGTTTGGAAGCTTGGCCCACATCATCTCCCCCCTTATTGCAGAGGTGGAACAATATACAAGAACTAGCTAGTGACTAGTGAACTGGGAATGCTCACAACTTTCTTTCTGCTTTTAAAAATGATTACATGATTACAGATTTTGATTCAAAAACTTTAACTGTTTAATGAGGTGTCAGGTACTCATAACAGGCATTATATAAAAGTACAGGTCTCAAAACTGTTTGAAAGTAAATGGTAGCCTACAATAAAAAAAATTGTTGTCTTATGAACAAGTCTTGCTAGTAAAACAGTAATTTTAGCATGAAAAGTTTCTTCGTGATGCTATAAAGACTTGGCTGTCTTTAGTGTTTTCAATGATTTGATAAAACACATATATGGTATAAATGCAGTGCTCAAATTCTAATTTTGCTTCCTGTTCTTTTAAGAAATAAACAAATATGATCAAGTAATTTTGACATGTGACTTGTAAATACAGAGATATTTATTTCCCACTTCAGAGTATTAAAAATTTGATATAAAATAGTGCATGCTTAAAAAATATAATAAAATGTAGTTCTTAATAATGGTCATATGCATGAAGAATAAAGAAAAAATGTAGAACGGCAGAGTGACCATTATTTTATTTTTCTAGAGGTGAAATAAATATGGATGAAGGAAATGAAAGAAAGTAGAGGTAAGAAATCTGTCTAGCTATATATCACCATTCTGCTAATCATGTGTTCTGACCACAGCTTAAAATACCATTAAATATCATTATCATTATCCTTAACTTACAGGAAATCCTTAACTTGACTTAGGTGGATATTAAGTACAAACTTCAGTCCTTTATTAAATATGAATGTAATAACTCATTCCCCAAACAAAGCAAGTGTTTTATCAGGACTAGTTAATGAATGTATGAGGGCAGCAGTTACTGGTACATCATCCTATGTGTCAGTCATGGCTAAAATTTTTGTATTTGCTGTAGTGTGTTCTACAAGAACAATTTGTTATAGGAATATAATCTCAGTTAAACCTTCACAATGGCAAGCCAAATTATTTGATCTTTCAGATATCAAGGTCCTGAAAAACTATTTGGCCATGTCTGAACAGGGAAGAAATCCTGTTAAACTATTTAAGCAAAATAATAAATTATGCCTTTGTGAACTCTTTTTCTTACTATTTTGAAATGTGTTTAATGTCTCATTAGATAGCACAGTGACAGTCCTACCCTACATCTTGCAGCAGAAAAGCACTACAAACATAAGAGGATTGTATTATCATTAGGATTCCTTCTGCATTAATAAGCTTAAGAGGTATCTGAATTACATAGAAGAAAATTAGTTACATTAGAATATTCTGCACTGTACTTGGAGTCTAGTTTGGTATCCCTCCCTGAAGCCAACTCAGATGATGCCATTTAGAAGTCTCCCTTTTGTCACTGAAGATAATTAGGCAAGGCTCTATGTAGGCAAGTTTAATACTGTTACTAATGAATGAAGACCGTAATATATGGCATGCAGCTGCTGCGAAGAATATTTTATTCAGTCAGCATTTATACTCTCCTTAAATTGTACTGCTATCCAGTGTTGTGTATGAGTGTAATTTCCCAAACGTAACTACTTATAGTGATAGTAGATTCTAGGGCAAGAAAAGAGTATGGAGATCTGTACAACAGCTGTAGAAAGTCACTCAGTTATGCAGGGATCTCTGCAGTTCATATTTCTCTGAAGCATGTCTCTCAAGAAGGGGATGTAAGCATTAATGACTCTCCACAGTTCCATCCTAGTGAAAGAACGTTCAGAACTGATATTCATCCAGCCTGCATGGATGAACGTGGAAGGGTTTTTATGGATAAACAGATGTTCTGTCTTATGTGGGATTTTAAGTTTGATCTTTCTAGGGAAATGGACAAGAAATATTAACTTGTCAGATAAGCAGTTTTCCACCACAGGCAAAAAATGTTGGAACCAACCCCTGAATCTTGTTTTCACTTGAGCAGAAGAATCTCAAAAGCTGCAATTTTATTTAGATTCTTTTGAAAACAGCTTACCTGAAAAAACAGTGGAGGTGCCACTTCTTGTTTACAACATTTTTAGATTTGCCATACTTCATATCTGGGCATCTGAGCAGAAGAGAAAAAACTCAGAGCTCTTTAACACACCAGAAGAAACATGCTTTCTTTTATGTGGCAGAGATAAAATGGCTTGCCTAGTGTTAAAGCATATGCCACTTCACTATCTGGATAGAGAAATACTTAAAAAACATTTCAATAGGCTACAAATAGAAGTTATAATGTTACCATTTTAATGAATAATGAATTACCAATGCTTTATCAATGATTTAAAGATCATGTCAAAGTCATTACAGGGCAAGTCTTTGTTTTGTAAGGCATTACTGCACGTAATATGTGAATGAAATAAACATACAAGATTTTAGATACTTCCTTTCAGGTTCATACTTGGTTTTCTAGAAATCAATATATTGCATCTCACAGATTCATTGTATAATGCAAAATTATAGACGGATGAGCATAGGGTGGGGGGAAAGGGGGTAATATTTTCAAAAAGCAGTGGTCAAATGGGATCTTTTCTATCAATAGTTATCCTCCTAAACAAAAAAGTATTTGCTGTTCAGATTTTATTTTATATTAGAAGTAAAATTTCCATAAATATCTACATAGCTGAAGAACCTTTATTTCATTTGAAGTTCCAATTAACTGGGGAATGTATGTATTATTGAATTGCAATGAGATTTTAAATTCCAGGTAATTTTTAATATGTAGCTACTTTTCAAAATGCATATTTTCTCTTGGAAATTTTGCTCATAGATGAAATAATTAAAAAATGTCACCCTAAGTGATTTTTTCAGGACTCCTAGTTTTGCAGTGCCAGAACATAACTATCAGGTATTTTCATTCTCAGTAACATGTTCCTTGTTATATATGAAAAGTCACTGCAGAGAGGATGTAGGTTACTATTATTATCTTTTTGAGTACCACATACTCTAACTTCTCCCTATTCATAGAATCGACAGTTCAAAATTCTTACCACCAGTTTGAACAGCAACAAAGTCTAGGTGACTGGAGTAAGCAACT
>Ga0181612_156011_pt1 | contig 18782 bp, 8 predicted proteins | sample HoacroProtozoa21_FD_119630 | JGI IMG/M metagenome (GOLD analysis project Ga0181612, IMG submission 119630) | Hoatzin crop microbial communities from Cojedes, Venezuel. Combined Assembly of Gp0051906, Gp0051904, Gp0051908 | reverse complement strand
CTCGCACTGAAGCAGGAACTTGCTCTTGAATCTGTTCCAAGGAGTGGGGAGAGTGGGATCGGGCATGCTGTTCCGAATGGATACTGCAGTGCTCTGCAGTGGTCACTTAGAAGGGGGCATGCAGTAAGATGCGTGCAGCACAGCCTCTCGCCACAGGTGACAAAATGGGACATTTTAGAGGCTGAACCTGTTTACGCTAATAATAGGTACTATTTTTGTTGAGTGCTGAACTGAATCATTAAGAATACGTTCTTTTGCTGAACTGCTCTGTCCTATGGAACAGAAACCTTGTCATGAGGTATTTTGATTAGTTTGGTTTTGCTGTGGCCAAGTTCAGGTTAACAGCTTGGCGGTTTTCTCTGTGTGTTTTTCAGTACTGGCTGAAAGAAAAAAATAAATGCAGTAAACTTTACATTTTAAGCGCACATCCTTTTGCATAGGTGTGAACCTTCATTTGCTTGCTTTAACTACATTGAGCCATTGTAAATTTGTTCTGTTGCATATCACTGCTCCAGATTGTGCCAGTCTGAATGAGAAGATTTATATTATTATGTATGCCCTAATTTGATACAAAAAATCAAAGAGAGTTAACAGCTATGTCCTTCAGTGATTTAACTTTGGCTGCATGCGTGGTCTTTTCTGAGAGATGCTGAGCACTTGCAAATTTCTTTTTTTTTTTCCTTGAGTGGAAACAGTGGCTACTTGAGACCTTTGAAAAGCACGTCACAAATCTACTAGAAAATAGCCATCACCCTCAGAAGCTCATTTCTTGGCATAATTCAGAACTATTAAAAAAGTAAAGGTGATTATCTCTGTGCAAATGCTCCAGTGCACAATGAAGGGTGTAGTTTTGAGTGTTTCAACAATCAGAATGATTTTGACACTGAAATGTGCTATAGCACATCCACAGGCTGCCTTATCCCAGAAAGCATCACCTTAAGTTTAATAAAAAACCTTGAGCAACAAAAGCATTTTAAGCTTGAAGTTCTTCTAGCTAGTTCTTTTCACCATTTGGATTGAATGGCTCCTTTTTCCCATGCCTGAGCATATTTTCCTTAGCAGTGCTTATCTATAATGATGTGCGCAGTGATTCAGGCCTATTAAGGAGGTTATTAGAGCAATGGAATAATTTTCATTTCAACTTACTCAGAGGCGAATACAAATGCCTATAAATAAGCCAAATTCAATTTCTTGATCTATCATTGCAGAGGCATCTAAAAGCCAAAGATACAAAAAAGACTGGATGATAGCAGACAAAAGATGTTTTTGTTTACTCTAATTCATGACATTCTGCTCTACAGAACACTAAAAATCAAAAAAAAAGAAAAAAAAAGACCACAACTGCAGTTAAGAGCTGACCAGAATGGGGGTGGAAAGTTGGAAAAATGAACATGACTAGGTGTATGTCATTGTTGGAAGAGTTTCTGTAAATCACCAAGTTATGGACTCCTTGCATCTTTGGATTGTCCCTTTTCTTTAATTTTAAGGTTGACCAAATAGCCTTTAGCAGGTCCAAGGAATCTGCAGTGTTTATTCTTTCTGTGAGAGCTGTTATTTAAGATGCAACAAGGCTCATTAGTGTGGAGGCCTAAGTACCAAGAACACTTGTAAAATCATAAGAGTCATAATGAACTGACCTGCGTTCCCTTCAGGGTGGAGCGAACACCAAGAGCTTCCCAATACCTATTGATCTGATTTTGGAGAGTTTCCAGTGTGATAGCTTTGTCCCATTTTCAGAGTACTTGCTGTTGCAGACTGAGGGTTTGAGTAACATATAAAGTGCCTAAGTGATTGTAAGCCCCAGCAGGATGAAATTAAACCTTGGTAAGACTGAGCTCCCTCCTGAGATACCTCATACTTTGAAATAGTAAGGATGAATCTGGAAAGGATTATTAACAAGACAGGACACAGATGAGACTAGAACTTGGCCAAGAGACATACAATGTGTTGATGATCAGGAATAAATGTCTTGGGTGTATTAAGAGTCTGTTTTTGTAACATCCTTTAAACAGGATTAAAATGGAAAAATAGGCAGATGCAGGTAAAGAATCTAGCCTTCTCCTCTGAAAACATCAAAGACATGCTACCAGGTTTTTACTGGTGGGTAATTTGTCTGGTGACAGTGATGGGCCCTTGATACCCATTCGTTTTGCACTTTGATAATTCCTCTGAAAAGTTTGGGCAGTGCAGCAGTGGCGTGTAATCAGTAGCTCACAGAGCACCAAAAATCAGGGAGATGTGGACTCAGGAGAGCCAGTATTCCCTATGTGCAGTTGTACTCCACACACTTCCCAGTTGCCAGTTGTGATGACTGGGAGGCAAATCAGATATACACTTTTATGTATTAACGCGGAAGGTTTTTTGGGGTTTTTTTTTGTTGTTTTTTTAAGTCACTCTGTTATTTGTATTATCAGGAAATATGCTGCATACAGATCAGTCAGAAGATGCTGCTTAACTCATAGTACTCTGGGGGGATGCACAAGGAAGATGAGATTTCAGGCTGTAGTTCTAGGAACTACACAGATTTGCAGTCCAAATATCCAGTTTGGGTGATGTTGTTGAAGTGGGATCTCTTAGAGTGGAATTCTGTTTTCATGTCAGAGCTCACAGACTTCTGCTGAGTTTCTGGTACAATCAAGAGGCTCTCCTAGCAGTTCCTAAGGTGGAACTGGGACAACAGAGTCAAATACAGGCTATAGTTTGTCTCCGTGTCTGTGCTGTGATTTCAGTGGAGTTGGGAAACTTTTGAATTTCATTGTGTATTCGGCAATTAAATAGTATAGTTACTGGAATGTTTCATTAACCGCCCTTTAAAAACCTTTTTTTTTCAATCTTTCCTTCTTTTCTAAAAGCAGATAAAATATTTTTAAGCATGTCTGGCTTTTAAATTCTTGTGAGGGTGTATTTAGTCAAAGAAGATGTTGCATTTCCCTCAGAAACGCATTCTCTTTGGGTGAAGGTTTAATCTGAGTGGATGGAATTGAACAGATTATTTAGAACTGCTTAATGAGTAAAGATTGATTAGTCAGGTGTAAAGGTACAGTACTCTTCCTTTCTCTGAAAGCCCATTTCAGATTGAATTCCTCAATTCAATGTAAAAGATTACTTGATCAGTTTGTAGTGAGCTGTAGCTAAATTGTACGTGATGAGACAGGGAGTTCTGTGAAGCATCGGTGTGTGTATATGAGTGAGAGAGGAAGGAGGGAGGGATTTTAGCTTGTTTAGAAAATAAAATGCATCATTAATCTAAATATGCCAGTAGCAGAAGCTGAAAGAACTGTCTCCCAAACAGCATGTCATGAGCCTGCTTTGTTTGCTGCTTTCTGCCAGCTGCAATCACATTTTTGCCTAACTGCTGGTTCGTTTCCTGGCACTTGGATGGACCGGGCACTGCCTCTGCCAGAAGAAGACATTGCAGGGAAAGACTGTCTGAAAAACAGCCACTGAAGGAATAATCTGCTCATATGCAGTGTAGCAGGAATGAAGGGGCAGACAAGAGAGATAGCAGTTCGTCACTGTTCCCAGCTAAATCTGAACACTGCGGAGAGACTTCATGCCCTCTGCCTGGAGTCTTAGAAGAAGATGTGTGTGTGTTCGGTAGTGATGTGGCAAAGCTGGTGGAAGAAAAAGATTTGATAAGAAAAATCTGGCTGCAAGAGCTGGTTTTGTTTCATTTTTATTCCTGTTGGGAGTGATCATTAGAATGATCACCTTTCTATTTTGCTTCCCTTCTTCAAAAGCTGGATACAAAGGTAGTTACAGGACAGAATATGAATACCTAATAATTTCATGTGTTTTTCACCGCACTGTTTTGCATACATTGTGGTTTTCTCCCTTCCCTGAATATAGATGTTTTTCCTTTAAACACTCTGCAAGGGGTTGTTTTGATTTTCTTTCTCTTTTTTTTTTTTTTAAATAGCAAACAGGTCATGCGGGAGAGAGTGCAAAAGCTAAAAAACATAAAGCAAACAGCAATTATGCATAAGAAATGCATGGGGAAATACACATAGACGTACAGGAAGTTTTTAAATAAACCAAGTGTAAATACAGTGGAAGCAGAAGAGGCTGAACTGCTGCCAGGCGAATAATTATGTAATTGATGTGCTTGTCTATGAGCCTGCTTTTTCTGTGGTTTGATATATAGCTCCACTAATGAGGTAGGTCTCAGTCCCAGAATTTGGTCTCCTGTTCCACGTGTAAGCTTTAGTTGTACTGAGACAGCTCTGAGGAATATGCCTGCAGCCTTTTGGAAATGAAGCGCAGCTCTTCTGGGTAGCGCTCACTGTGCCTTGCTGATTTCTGCGCCACACTATTTGCTATTTCACATTCAGGGGAAGATGGCAGTAGGAGTTGGTATAAACAGAAAATTAGAGTCAAGTTGTGCACACAGCGATTCGCCTCTCCTTTCCAACAGGAGTCATGTTTATTTACGTGTATTTCCTGATTGCTTTTGTAACTGAGCTTTCATTGTGCCTTCTTTGCAAATTAGTCATACTCTTCATCTCATACCTAAGTGGAAACTGATCTCATGGGCAGACCGATATGCTGGTGAAGTCCATGAATGTCAGAAAAAAGTATGAGGTTTATAGGTGTGTGACTGCAGGAATCAGGTTGTTTTGCTGTTGTGCCACACCAAAGTACCGGTGTTTTGAAAGACAGTTGAGTCTGAGCTGAATAATGTATTACCTGGGACCAATGAGATGACTCTGGTTGAAAATGGCTTTTACCATTCTGTTTCATTTGAGGATTATCAGATTTTTTTTTTCCCTTGCTTGCTTTCTTAGTTTCTGCTGTCTGAATTTTCTTTGTGTCTTTGTGCTTTCCTTGTAACTTTGTTCCCTCCTCATGCACATGTGCGCACACACACACGCATGCATACACACTTCACAGAAGAATGTTGAGTTTTCCAGGGTCCAGAGCTCCATCATTTTCTTTCAGAGGGGCAGGAAGACAAGAGGTTCCTTAGGTTTTCTGTTTTCTCCTTTGTCTGTATTTGCATCTTGCCATTTCTTGCCCCAGACAAGAATCCCACAAAGCAGTCTTTCTTTGCTCATAGTTACTACTACCTCAGAAGACGTTAGTATTGCAGCAGCCTGCTGGTGAGGGAAACTGTCTCTCAGACCCCCACTCAGTGAGCAGCGTGTCTCTGCCGCGGTCCTAGGGCTTAACACCAACAGACACGTTTTAATGAGTATTTTTTCTGTAGTTGTTAAGAGAGTGATAATTAGTAACAAACAGCAAGACTCTGACATCCTCCTGTTTCCTAGCATTCTGTCTCTTGAATCCCTGTGTATTTGTGTGCTAATTTATGTTCTCGAGTGACAATTAGGAGGCTTCAAATCTGGAAATGCTGCATTTTAATAGGTAAGTTTAAAATAATTAAAAGTGTTTTGCAATTGGTATGCTTTAGACAAAAGCACGAAGAAGACTGGTTTAAAGATACAGACCAGAAGTTCCAGGTGTATATCCCAGAGTTACACGATTGTGCAATATGGACCTGAAAAAGAGATCCAATGAGACGGGACAGCATCTGTTCACTGAGCCAAAAGCACCTGCTTTTCTTCTCTGCCACTTACACATCAAAGCTGGCATTTAAGCCTTTACTGGAGGTATATCGCTTAGTTTTGAAAAGGCACAGTCTTTAAAAAACAGGTCACAAACCATTAAAAGAGCACTGTACTGCCAGAAAACATGGGTTATGTGCATACAGCCTCATATGGGAAGCATGCCACCAGGGTCACTTAAGTGTTACCTGACTCTGGAAGTGGGATTCAGTCGCTTGGAGATGTCTTGTACCCTTGTAGGCATTGTACCATACCCTGCTGCCCACCAACTTCTGGAGGTCCTTCATTGTACCTGGTAGCCCTGTGCAAGTTTCTTACAGCCCGAAGGAGTATAAAGCAGCACTGGGCACCTCTCTTCAGGCCACTGAATTTGGTGGCAGAAGGAAATGGCTGGGGGACTGCTGGAAGAAATGCTGGTAGCTGGGCAGCAATGAAAGCACAGCCAGAGCACAGGATAAAGGGGGAAGTGAGTGAAGCAAATAAAAAGAATGGTGTAGGTGCCGAGGAGCATGCAGATAATTAAAGAAACTTAAAATATAGGAGTGTGATTTTTATATATTGACATGTGTTTCTTGACAGAAAATCACGGTAGCAACTTTTCTCCTGCAGTAACAGAAAAAGTAGTTCAGGCTGGATTTGTCTTTCCATAGATCTTTTCCTCTGTGTAATATGTTGCTGTTCTGTGGGTTAGGTTTGTTGACAAAATTCCTCTCCAAAGGGTTTACGTTCTGCGAACTCACTTATTTGTCAGTACTGTACATGACTAATATGAACAAATTGATGGTTCAAAGTTGTTTTGAAGTAGATTGGTCTTGGCATCAAGACATATTTTTGAGGAAACACAAAGCCAAAAATAGAGGTAAAGAAAATATATGTGGCAGAGCCATGACTGGAGAGTCATTAGCAATGATGTCACTAACTAGGCCATGCTCGGGGAAAAAAAAAAATCTAAGTGGGAAGAAATCTAGCATATGTGTGCTGCAGCGGGAAGCAATATCTGGGTAAGCTACTGAGAAATATCTGCCACATTTATGAATTGAAACAAGAAGGTTATGTATTTAAAAATCTGGCTGTAGAGAGCAAGTCGGCTTCGTGGCCAGAAGCTGAACACGAGCGCTGCTCAGGACGGGGCCAAGGCAGGGCAGCGCTGCTCAGCGGGCCGGGCAAACCTGCGCTTTGTGGCAGCCCAGCCTGGGCAAGAGCCCCTCAAAGTCAGGGGCAAGGAGGGAGTGGGTGAGGACTGAGGCAAGGACCCCAGAGAGAGGGTTTTGCAGGCCCGCAGCCGCAGAAGGCTGGTGCTTGTGCAGTGCTTGGCTGCACTGCCGCGGTGGCTGCCAAGCCGTGTGCTCCGGGCCCGGCCGCAGCACCGGCAGCTGGCCTGGCTCGGCCCTTCCCTGACCTAACGCTGCCTCGGGCATCTGCCCGGTTTGGCTAAGCCTAGAGCTGGCTCTGACTTACGCAGTGAATTACTTACTGTTGCTCTTAATGAGTTGTCGAGAGCTAGGTTAGCTCAGATCTTAGCCAGCAACATGTGGTCAGTACATTTGAATTATTGTTTTCAATTGTGTAAAGAAAGAAGACTGTTGAATACATTGTTTAAGCTGTGTTTCATCTGGCGGTAAAAAGAAATTTCCTTTTCAGCACTGCTGTATGCCTTAATGTCCTCCTTTACTTCTTTGGTATTTTGTAGCTATAGCATCGCTTACAAAATGATGTCTTAAAGTTTTGCAGCTTTTTACACAATAAGACGGTGATTTCTTTCACCAAAGGAGGCCATTGCACTACAAACTGACTTCTCCTACTGCAGCATCTGGAAGTGAAAAAGAAAACCGACCCATTGTGTTTTGTGAGTGCCCCCGGCCGCTGACATTGAGGTGCTGCAATAAGAGCCTGGGAGCTGGCATGCCGGTGCCTGGAGAAGCGTCAGGTCTCGTCCAGGCGCGTGCAGTGGGCTGATGTGCCAACGCGGTGAGCTGACGTGCTGACGCGGTGAGCGGGCACAGTGCAGCGGGAGTGGAGGTTGCAGAGTGACGGGGAGCAGGAGTACTCAGGGTCTCTCTGGTTCTGCATTTAGCTCCAACTCTTTGCAGCAAGTGTCTTTGGTAGCTCTTCTCAAAAATATCAGTCATTTTGGCTGAAGACAGTGTAGTATACGCTTGTACAAGGCCCTGGGGTCATCTTTTTTCTTTTCCTAGCTCTAAATGGCAAAGTATGTGGGACACACTTATATACTTGAAACAGGCGTTGCAAAGGCTGGTATTAGCAAGATATTGTGACCGAAGAATAGTTATTAAGACTTTGCCGTGAGGAAGAAAGGTGGATTAAAACTTTTGCAGTTAATCAAGTTAGTTACATAGGACATTAAATCAGCATCCAATCAAGATCCATAAATAAGTATGTCACAAAACATACTTATTTAAACATCTTGTTGTAGATCAAAGGAAAAAAAATACTGTTGGGAGTACTGCTTGGGAATATAAAGGCACTATGACTGTTTCAAATCTGCTTTGTGAGGGTAGTTTTGATACTGTTGGGTGCTAATGTTTCTTGACAAAAAGATGTGTAGATGTTGTCTAATATTTGTGTATCAGTGGCATTACTAACCTTCTGAAATCAGAAAAATTAGATCTGCTTCATGTAACCCCTTTTGAAAAAAAACCAAGACAAACCAACCTATGTTTCTTTAAATTTGTTATGCTGTTATTCTTTCATTTTTTCTTGATACATTCCATACATTCCATACCTTTTTTCCTAAACTTGCAGAGGATCAGTATGAAGCTGACTATACAGTATTTTATCCTTTCTGAATAATCATTTAAATTTACTCAGCTTTGTTAATTTTGATACTTACGCCTTCTCTGCATCATTTGTTACTCTCTGCCTGGTATTTAAGCATTTTGTTTGCTCCAGCTGTATATTGGGAGAAATCTTTAAAATCCTTAGATGGCCATGGGTGTTTGACTGATTGATTACCTTCTCTTGTCCAGTTTTCCCTTTTTTCCCCCCATTAAACACAAACATTGTATTCATGCCTATTCTTTCTGGTAGTTACCCTTAGTTCCCTGCTTTGAGAAGCTATTGCAGAAGCGCTCATTGCTGCAGCCACTGCCTCTCTGACATGTAATTTGTCAAGTTCAGGTGGTTTGGGGGTTTGTTTGGCTAATATCATGGTAATGGATAAATATCACTTACAAATTCTGTTTTTGTCCTTGACAAGGTGAAGTTACTAAGACTTATTTGCAGCCTGTAAGAGGAGATGTCTGGAGGTGAAGTCCAGTGCTACTAAAGCATTAGTCTATCTGTCTACTTCTTAGTGATCATTGCTGTCGGATGGGAAGACCTGCGATACCTGTTCCTATCTCATCATCTAAGAATTTATTCACATAAGTCTTAACCAGCATTGGTCTGAGCTGGAAGGAGGAGGGAGACTTAGATTTACACTGCCAGAACAAAGACAGACATGCCTGGGAAGTTCACGTTGCAGTTAAACATGCAAAAGAAAAAAAAAGACCATGAATGCAAATGGTAGGTAGGTATGAAGACAAGCTGACTAAACAATGAGCTCTTCAGTTTCCACTAGCAGAAATGTCAGTATTTGGACAGAGGACGTTTTGCTTTCGTTTTCCTTTTGTTTTTATAGTTAATGTTTTTTAAAAATAAGGTGTTTTCTTGTTCTGTTCACACTGGTTTTGAACTTTCCATTTCAGTGCTTTACAGAAGCCTTTTTTCACCGTCAGCACTGCTAAGGGAAGTTTCTATAATGTGATCTTTTCACACACTAGGATCCATGCTGCAGAGGACAAATCTGTTGCAGTAGTCCTCTGAATTTTGGGGGTTGAATAATCTCCCTAAATGGAAGAAGTAGTGAGGCTAATGAAGTCTCCTTAAAATACATTAAGAGCTCTGATTTCTATATAGTTAAGTTTCTTTAAATAAACAAAAAAGTGAAGAGATACAATTTTAATTAAATATCAGTAAGATTCTTATTTGTCTATACGTGAATCTGGTTGCATAGCATTGCTTATACCTGGAGAATGACTGCAGGAATGTCAGAAAAGTAAAAGTAGAAAAGTTGAAACCCATTTTTTTTTAATATTGCTTTTTCTTCCTTACCCACAATGAGTATTTCAGTCCCATGCTATGAATTTTATTGTAAGTACCCATTTCAAAATATTCTTTTACCTACACTGATATAGTCTGTCCTCACATATTTAATTTCAGGCCTCCAACCCTTTGAAAATGCAGTGTTTTCAGTCCTCAGCATTCAGATTTCCATCAGTTAAGTTCCCCTTTCCAACCTCAAAACTGAGACAAAAAGTGCTATAGGTTTTTTTTCTTTGTCACTGTTCTTGTGCGAGACTTGAAAGTGTAGTCATTTTAAGATTTCATTTTTTTTCATAAGGCTTTTTTTTTTCTTTTTTTTTTCTTTTTTACCCCAGAAAAAGCTCTGAGATCCAGAAACATTTTCTAAGGAAAACTGAGGTTCATACGTAATTACTTAATTTTTTCTTCCTCCACAGTGTCCTCTCACCCCCTGAGCACTTCTGTCTAGCTGCTTGACATTCAGATCATCTCTTATCTGAGGACTTGTTTTCAGAGAAGAGATGGATGTCTTCCCCTCAGCCCTGTCACTGACCTTGGATGAGCCCAGCACCCTCACTGTTTTAAGAGATTGCTGGAGCATCCCACAGCCATTGAACACTTTGTCATCCATCCCACAGGCACTAGCCAGAGCATCAACAAGGTGTGAGGATGTACAACTTCTGAGGCAGGATACTAAATAGGTGAGGTTTTATTTCAAGAAGGACTTGCAGAGCTGTGTATCCTCCAGTCTAATTTGTAGTGGTGTTTGCAGGTGGGAGGGATGGGTACATATCAAAGTCAAGAGGGAGAAAGCAAAACGACCAACTTGCTAAATACTTTGAGTTTTCCAACCCGAATTGGACCTTCCATCCCAGTCAGGTTTTCCAGTTATGTTTATGAGAAGTTAATCAAGGCCAATACATGGAATTTCTGGATACATTCAAGATTTTTATTACTTTTCCACGATATGATTCCAGGTTACAAGATTAACTATGCCTGTTAAAGAATCCCAACAGAAATTTAAGACAATAACTGTACTGTGTTGTCAGCCTTGTCTTTTCCCTCTCGGTTGTTTCATGTGTTTCTTTGAAGCTTTTCTTTTTTAAACTATCTTTTACATTGAGGAAATGAAACTTCCAAATTAAGTGTGAAATAATTCCTTTGTATAACTTCTTACAGTTCTGCTGTCTTATGGATATGCGTGTTCTTTGAGAGATGAGCGGTTGGTTTTTCTCTGAAAACTCATTCTCTCATACTTTGTACGTGCTAGGCAAAAGCCCTTGTACCTTTTCCCTTTCTTCTTCTTCTCACTCAGTGGAGTATTAATGAATTATTCATCCAAAACACTCCGAAGACAAAGCATAGAAAGGAGGAATACCTGCATTCCCCAAGACTTTAATTTTGCAGTGCTTTTCACTTAAAAACAAAAAACCTTGAAGTGATACATGCATCCAGGTCTGCGAACAAGCTCTATCGAATAAATAATAAGTCATCCTGGGAAGATACGTATGTGGGCTTTAAGTGCAGGAGCTGTTGACTTCAAAGCACAGCTACTGGTAATAAGTATGCCATATTAGGCCTTGTAAGTTGAATATAAAAGAGCCAATTCTGTATGAAGAAGCTGAGCTTTTTTATTTTGCAAACCTATAGTTGTCTTTTCTCTTGATTTATTCTCTTATTTGTCTACATTTTTTCCTTATTTCCTTCGTTGTGGTGCTTGCATGTAGAAATCTGTGATTGTTAGTGATCGTAACAGAGAGAAAGCCAATAACTATGTCTGCTTGAAATCTCTGTTGTTCTTCTGGGACCAACATTACCAATACAGCATTAATTTCAAAAGAGAAGTCTTTTAGAGAGTTTGGTTTGAGCCTTTATGCTTGATTGTGTCACACATGATTCTTAATGTTTTTAATATTTTGTTAAAACAGGAAAATTAGAAAATGTGAAAGAAAAAAAAAAGGGGGGAACTTAAAGATTTTTCTCATATTGCTTTAAAATATTTCTGATTGCAGCCTGACTTCTGTTAGTCTAGAGAGCTATTGTGGAAGAAAAATCGTAACTGAGAATAAAATAAATTGTGAAGTTTTTGCCTCGGTGCAAGTTTTTTTGCATTTGCGTATAAATTAGTCTCAGGGTTCAAATATGCATTGTAGAGTTTGGAGAGTTGTCAGCATTCGTACCACCTTGCTTTTTTTTTTCTGCTGCTGTGCTTCAGAAGTTAAAATAAAGGCATGGAGAATTGTATTTCTCCTAACACAAATAAATGAAGTCCTTTCAGCTCATAAATGATGCATTTGGCCTTTTCAGTTTTATGGTCCTTAACTATTATTCAGGGTGATCGTGAAGAAAATTTCTAGTACCTGAAAGGGAGTCCTGTTGCTATTGAATCTTACTGCAAGTTACATTGCCTTGCTTCTCTTTTTTTCTTTTTTTTTTTTTTCCCCCTACTGAAAAAATGTCCTGTGGTAAATGTGAAAATATCAGTAGAGGGCTTGTTTCTAGACAGTGCAGAAAGTTATTTTCCTTCTTAGTGTAATCTTACAGTAAGTACTTTTCATTCATCTCATGAATTTTGTTGGCTCAGAGACTCAAGATTCAGGAGAGATCTGCCATTGGAGCATAATGTGATGAACCATTATAGTATTAATTTGTATATTTAATGTGATTCATAATATGTCCATTGTCAGTAGTGATCTTTGCAATTAGAATTATAGTACAGTTCCCATAAATGTTTTCTTTGTCTGGATCCAGTCCTCCTTTGTCTGTTCTCCACTCTGAAAAGCCTGATCTGAGCTGATATTAAAAGACCAAGTTCTGCTGCATCTTATTTTAAAGGCTAAATGATTTAGGAAAGATGGAATAATGTTCTTTTAATCTAAAACACGGAAAACATTTTGGTTCATTTTTAAGTAAAAAAACAGTATATGTCAAATGTGGAGTGATTTGGATAGGAAAATGCATAGAAATGGCAGAACACTTCATAGGAATTTTTGTAGAAAGTTTCATTTTTCATTCTTCAGCAATATTTTATTAGTATTTTTAATGGAAATTGAAATATTATTTTTTTCAGTCTAGGTTGATTCATTCTAGAGGGAACAATTTTTTAGTTGTCTGGTCTGTCATTAGGTCCATAATACTCATGGTAGTTGTTTCTTTTGGTAGATTCCAGCCACTTTTTAGTCAGAGAAGAATGCACAATGCTGTTCTGAGCAAAAAGCCTATAATAATGATGATACAAGTTGTAACCAATTTTCTGAGATGGGCTGTAACAAAGTTACTCATTTCTAAATGCAGTTAGAGAGTAGACATCAAAGAGAAGTAAATATACTAATACTTCAAATCTGTTTAGGAGAAAAAATGATGTTTTTACTTAAATATACCTATATTTTCCATTAATATGGAATGTGATTCTAATATAATGTAAGCTAATATAATATAAATTGCTACATGTGTACTGGTAGCTGGGTTAGGGGTTGCTTGTAGTTTGATACTACAATAACGCCCATAAAATGATGCTTTTCTCCCTCCCATACTCTTTTATGGATGCAATAATCTGTAACCCTGCAGAGCAGCCTTGGTTTATAAATGACTACAGCCAAAAGGCATGGAAGGTGCAGAAATGTTTGGTTCGTGCTTTGTCCCAATAGAGAAAACTGGCCTTTTAAGTCCATCTTACTAATAACAGGATTGTGGGATGAAAGTAGGCAGACAAATGGAAAATATACAGGTTTTCTTTGTTCTTTGTTTATTGGATGTTAGAAAGCTGATTTCCGTTGTTTGTGTAGTAAATCTAGGAAAATAAATGCATACAGAACAACCTTCCTCAAACATAAATGCCTGAGCCCTCATGCACAGAGCGTGGTGTGTGATATGGCAGATGCATAGAAGGAGTTCATCCACCATTTCTCCTGGCTTAGACTGAAATTAGCATTAAAATCTCTCTTGACAAAGAAGAGGTTGGACTAGAACCTCAGCTAAAATTTTTGAGGTCTACACATATGTCTAAAATGACATTAAGAATATCTTCACTACAGAAGATATTTAATCATAAGAAAGACTGTTCTGGACTAGCTTTTAAAATCAATTTGGGGGATGTTTGGAAATTCGGCCCCATAGGTGGTATCTTCCCATGCTGTTTAGGTAAGGACTTAATCCTCAGAGGCTGATTGTGTTCAGATCCAAGGATTTGGCTCAGAACCCATTTTACTTGTTAACGATGCAAAAGTGCAGGAACTTTGCAGGTTCTTTGCAGCCAGGAACAACTGAACTATATACTTGTGGAGAAATCAGCCAGGCTCCCTCTAGTTAAACTGCAGTAGAGGAAAAGTTGTACACATGGAACTTGACTCTATTTCCATTGAAGTCAATGAATTTTCATTCCAAGAAGAATAAGATCTGTTGTGTTTTTCCTTTCAACATGGGAAATGAGCGTGTCTCAAGATTTTTGAACTCTCTGAAGCATAGTTGGAGATTTTTTTCCGTTTGGTATAATCTCTGCTTCCACTTTCTGAATCTTTTTGTTTGTTCAAAATTATTATTGGCATTGTTAGAAAAAACACATGCACTAAATTGGGTGAGGTGGTGGTGAATTTTTACAGAGCTATTTAGTTGCCTGACATAACCGCAACAGTACACTTCTGTATCACTAAAGGCATCAGACAGAAAATTATTTACATAACTTTAGCTAGAACTAAAGACACTGGATTTGTGATTTCAGAGCTGGTTTTATGACAGTATAAATTCATGGCTCTGCTACAAAAAAAATCTGAAACTGTATTGTTTCGTTGAATATTGCTTGTAAATTTTGTGTGGCAAAGAACCAAAACATCCCTAGGAAGCTGTATGTTTGCTTTTCCTTTTATTAACAGGCTGTTGGCTAAATAAATTTCCATTGTTGAGTGACTAAGACAGTCAAATATTTACGATGCAGACATAGAACAGTTCCTCTTAAAGTCTGCGTAAGAAACATCTGGCCAAATGACTGAACGTCTTTTATAACAGGGAATTTCTGGGATTAATGGTCAAGGATTCTGACTAATTGCAGGCACTAACTCTTAATGAGTGCCAAATGTGCACCTGTTCGCCTCTCTCTCTAGCTCCTCCATAAATGTGTTGCATGGATGATGTTCTGATGGGTGGTTGTTTTGTACTGTAGCTTGAAGGTCTTTTTTCCTGCAGCTCCATTTTATTTCACACATCTGGGCACATCAGGCACACAACAGGATGTCAGCGCTGTTACTCAGCTGTAATCTGGTGGCCCTACATATGCTCTAAAGTGGCTCCTTAGGCTATACTTAATAATTCTTGTTGTACTTATTGCTCTGTATTAGGCAATATAGTCAACTGTTTTGTCAGTATTTGTCAGTTCATCAGAATTGCAGTGGTTCTGTTCTGAGATGCCTTCCCTGCCCTCCAGCACGTAACATTACAGTCTAAACAAAGGCAAGAGATTACACTCACAATTTGGGGTCTGGATCACTACTTTTCTCATTTTAGATGGATTTAATGCCACTGCAGGGAAGCGAGCACAGGGAGAAGGTGCTCTACAAATCACGGTCCCTGCCTGGCAATGAAATTTGCAGAGAATAGGCCTCAAATACCCCTTCCAAGCCCAGTCAGTGCCCTGATTGCTGAGTTACCTGTGCTAAGCTGTGCCTTCGCCCTCAAGGTGCTAAACAGGCTTACAGAGGGAAATTCCCTCATCTGCACAGTCCCTACAGACCAATTTAGGCCAGGGCCTTCCTAGGTGTTTGGGAGACTTCCAGCAAGCATGCAGATCTGTTGCAATGTGTGTATACATATGCAGGATAGCCTACCTATGCAGTGAGTGTCGCCGTACAGAGAGAGCCAAGTGCCACCCTGCGCTTGCAGTGTAGGCTCCCGTGCACCTGGGTAGCAATAGGTCTCCTGGCTGTAGGGATCTTCAAAGGTGGAGCAGGGTTGTGAAGACATCACTGCTTGGGTCCTCAGGACAGAGACAGAGTAGGACAGGACTTCTTACTGACAGCTTTCCTCAGGCGCGAAGTAGCAGGAAGGCAGTCCTGTGAAAATGTTAGGCTTTAATATTATAATGCAGATATGCTAGAGAGATAAAAGTGAAACAAAAAAAATCTAGAAAGGATAGCCTTATGGGCAAGTCGCTTGCTGATAAGGAAACTGGTGAGCTGAAAGTAGTGGCCCTTATCCTCAGTTTAGGATTACAAGAAATGAGTTGTCGAACTGAAAATCAATAAGGTGAAACTTTCACTTAACTCTCTAATGACTTCTTAAATCCATAAAAACTTCCTGTTGTGAAATGTGGTATGGTATATTCTGGGGTATGACATTCAGGATTGCATACTTCGCAGTACCTTTGTGCACATCTCCTTTCTCTTTTGTACTAAGGAATGTAGGCCTTACTGTACTTTATAATACTTACAAAATACTTAGTCACACAGGATAATGATTTGTTTCTGAAGCCCAGACAAAACAAATAAAGATTCTTAGCACCTGTGTAAATGTGATAAATTATGAAGAGCATACTCGGGTCCTAATTTTGAAAAGCCGATGTATTGCAGTGATGTTTTCAGCTTGTTGGTGTCCAGCTGCTCTGGAAAAGCAGCAGCTGCTGTGCTTCATTGCCTGCTTCTTTCCTGAAAGGTGCTTTATGATTTAAATCACTTATATGGGTGGAGAAAAGCATGTCTCTAATTCAGCAACAGCCATTTACATTGACTCAACACCAAGAAATAAAACCAATTGAAAAGGATCACCACAAGAACAGAGAAGAATAAACTTCACTAATAAAAAGCTGCTGAAAGCAAAATAAGAAAAAGATTATATGCTACCGGGGTTTAAGCCTCTACTTCAGATCATAAACAGCATACACGCAGTTTTATGCAATTAAAAGTAATGAAAAGTGTTGTTTGGTGGTTTGTTTTTTTGGTGTTTGTTCTGTTTGGGTTTTTGTAATGCAAGTTTTTGTAATATGCTTTGCTTATAGGTGTAGAATAATCTCTTAAATCAGAGAGCAGCATCTGTGTGCTATGTGGGCGTTTTAAGCAAAGAGCGGACTGTCACTGCATGAAATCCTTTTGCCTTTTTTGGCTGGAGAAGAAATGCTTCCAAACTCAGTGCAAAGGCAAAAGGGCGACCAGACTGTACAGCCTTATATTTGTGACTCTTTAAGCCATGTTCTTTTAGCAGAGTGTGGCATGGCTAGTGGCTAGCTTCCCCCCCCCTCCAAATCAGATTATCTAACAGTTAATCTGTTTTGTTGATGTGCTGAGCGACAGCAGCTCATTCAGGAACAGACTCGGGGCGGGAGGGGGGAGCACTTCTGAGAGCAAGCTGTTTCAACCGAACATTTTCCTTTTAGTGATTCGTAGGATTAAATTTCAGGCTGTTGCCTATGGAACTTGGCATTAACAGCCAACACGTTCATCACGTTAGCTTTTCTCCTCAGCTTCCCTGTGGAAAAAAATAGAGCCATAGTTTATCACCATCATTCTCCCTTGACCAGCTTACAAGGCTGCGATTACCCTTTTTCGTCACCTTTTAATACTGACCAAAACCTAGGTGCTTAAATTCACAGTCCCCTCACCTTTCTTCCTTGTGTCTGTTTGTGTTTCTTTTCAGCATATACAGAATAGTTCTGAAATGAGCTGGAATTGATCTATGCTGCTTTTAACCTCCTTCCTTTCTAGACATGTAATTATTATTTCTCAGCATAGGTGTGTATGTAACCATCCATATTCAAGCTATGCAGCAAGCCTATTTCCTCCTCACCTAGAGGAAAGGTGGGAATACATTTTGTTTTGTTAGCATTTGTTGCACTGCCTTTCTCTTGTTTCGTTTAAGTCCATTACTCTGTCGATCCTGATATGGCTGCTGAATACCAGTTTATATAGTGCTTGGTAGTTTGTATAACATCTGAATGATGAAGCTTCTTGTAGTAGTCTTTCTCTCTTTTCATGACATATAGGGGGCAGGGAAGACCTCAGTCTAATTAGAGTGAATGAATCTGTCTCTTATACGTGCTGCTCAGAGGCTTTGCTGTCTTTTATCCATATTACTGTCGCAGCTGAGGAGCACATCACAAGGGCACCCTGGTGTGGACCCCGAGTGCTTTATCTATATAGATTACTGCAGTGTGTTCATACAGAGTGAATCCAGACTCTGCAGCTTCAGCTTTCACAAAGCCTCTTCACAAGGGGAAAACAAATTATGTTAGCTAACATGTAGCAACCATCAGCAGGTAAAAGCCTAATGAAATTAAGACGATGTGCAGTTCTCACAGATTGCAGCAAGTGCTATGGGGAAACTGAGAGATAATCAGCGTCTGGTAATAGGCACTAAAACTACAGATACTTTGCCTTTTCCACAAATGCATTTTGCTTTAGTCTATGTGTAAATGGTGTAAGAACATATTTTGACATCACAGAGACGAGATTTCAGCCAGTACAGACAGGGCTGAACTAATAATAGTGTAGGGGACAAGCCAAGAACTAGACAATCTTGCCAGCAAAACAGGAAACCTCAGCATGGAGTCACAGGGTCATAGTGTATATATTTTATTTGGGAATGCAGTGTTTGCTTAGCTGGACCTGCTAAACTTGTCCTAACCACTGCAGGGAAGTGTCCTGTCTCATTATATACCTATGTTGTTTGTGTCTTGATATTTCTGTCCTTGGAGAGTATATAAATTGCATACTTCCCACCATAGTGTTTAGAAGATCCTGAAGGCAATAGATTGGGAGATGCCAAGTGGCCTTTTGAAAGGGCTCAGTGGCGCAAAATGGTGGGAGAAGCTCTGATTCTGGTAGTGAAAAAGAGGGCATGGTGTCCCGGTATGAATGTGATGGCTTCAGGGACTGTCCGGGGCTGTGAGTAGTCCAGGAGCCACCATAGTCAGGAAAGAGTCCCCTTGGGCTACTGGATCAATAACAAGTGGATTTTTAGCTTCTAGACAAACAGCTAGAAGGTGTCACAAATAAACCTTCTCTGTGATCAAAGGTGGTGGTCCACCATCTCCTCTCTAGTCCATTTCCAAAGGATGGCAAACGTCAGTGGCTGGAACAGTCCAAGTTCTTGAATCTTGTATTTCACAGAATCACAGAATCACAGAATAGTAGGGGTTGGAAGGGACCTCTGTGG
>Ga0181612_155085_pt1 | contig 18782 bp, 9 predicted proteins | sample HoacroProtozoa21_FD_119630 | JGI IMG/M metagenome (GOLD analysis project Ga0181612, IMG submission 119630) | Hoatzin crop microbial communities from Cojedes, Venezuel. Combined Assembly of Gp0051906, Gp0051904, Gp0051908 | reverse complement strand
TAAATCCTGCGGCCTGATGCTACTCATCATTCACCAGCAGCAAAGATCTCACCCTTCATATTGAGAAAAATGATATTTAGGATGAGATGTGTCGCAATGAATTTTATTAGTAGTTGGGCACTGCCAGGTGTTTTCTTACCATTTTGTTGCAGGTGTTGAACAGAGCTCCAAAATGTTAGAAAAATCTCTGGATCTTACATACACAATCAAAAAGGTCAGTTAAAAAAGCAATTTCAGATGTTAAGCCCCAGTTGCACGGTTATTCTAAACTTAATTGCACTTCCATAAGCAGAACTTGATCCAAGTCTGGGGGAAAAACCCCAGCATTTACTGAATTGTCACAAAGGGGCAGCTACTGAAATGTTCATCCAGTTTTCCCCAAGACAAGCACCCATCAGAAGAGAGTCTCAAGACCATTAAGAGGGAAAGCAGGTTTTATAAATGGTGAAGTGGAAGTCATTAAACAATATCATGTAATGCTACACATAAGCAAGATTAGCTTTGGTATATTTTTTAATTCAGTACTGAGATTCATGCAGCTTTCTTACCTTTCTTTGGGAAAAAGAGGTGATAAATGGAAAAATCAAGTTTTAGCTAGGAATCCCTGCCTTCTTCCAGTATGAAAACCCTTTCCAAAGACATCACATTGTTCACTTCACTCAAACCCACCAAACAAACACCTTTTGGTGACATTGTATATTTTAGCTTCCCTGGCATCTACAAGAGTTTCTCTGTGTCAGTGACTCCTACGTCAATCTTAAAAGGTCCAATGCAGAAAAGAACAAGGCCAATGTTACCAACGTATTCAGTCACTGATGGATTGCAGAATTTTTTCAAACAACTGTCCTTTCCTGCGAGGTGCAAAGGAGCAGAAACTCATGCTGTCAACAGAGCGAAGTTATTATTGTTCTAGATGCAGATTAACTTCACTAAGGGATATTTATTGCTTCACCTGCCTTGAACGATAACTGCAGACTCTTTGACAGATGGCTTGTAGCAGGTTTCATCTTCACAGAGGTCCATAGCCTTGTAAATATTGTGACAAGTCAAACCGGTCCGCTGTGCAGCTATAGACCAGCTTTTGGGGTTATCCACTGCTCGGAGGAGCACCTCTCTTCACCCAGCCCATACCTTGGCTGGCAGGAGGCTTACATTTAGCAGACCAGCTTGTACTTCAGCGCTTTGTAAAAGTGATGGGGCCAGGACCTGACAATGACAGATCCCACCCACAGTTTTCATTGCTCTGAACAATGTGTAGGCACTGTATAACCATCCCTAATATCATCCACTGAATATGCCTGATCATTTTAAAGCAAGCAAACTCTGTGAATGTACTGGTTTAATTTAACAGCAGGCCATCAGAAAAACAAATCACAGCAATGCCTCCAGAAGGATAACCTTGAGGTAATCCCACCTCGAGAAGGAACCTTTCCACCTTGTTTACAGCAGACCCTACTGCTATGGCTCCGGCAAATGAAGGCAGCTCATTTTGCAAGTGCCAAGGACAGATAGATCGATGACACTGAACAGTTAAAACCTCCGTAGCCAGAGAGCAACCATCAGGAGGTAATTCCAGGAAAACATACCAACAGCCACAGACACCTATCTGGGCATTGTATTTCTGTAGCAACACCACAAATTTTGTTAGCTACCTATATTCCTGAGAATACAGTTATACAATATCACTTCATTGAATTACAACAGTGCTACACACTGCTGTTGAAGCAACACGACCAGAGGGTTGCACCATTTACAGGTTATACTGCATAAGCACCATCACGGTAAGGTCTGCAAAAGTCACTGTATTTGCCCTAGTGTATCACTCCCCCCTGATTAACAGAATGGCAGGAAAGATTTAAACCCCAGGCTTTTTTAAGCCTAATAAATTGTGTTTACCACCAAGGGACTCAACCAGTACAGCGAAGGTGAAGCTTTGGAAATATCCTACCTTGCGAGAAGCATTTTTGTCTGTGCTCTCCACATCACCGTCCAAGAATGGCATGGCAAATGAGCTGAGATCCTGCCAGGACAGAGAAGAAAAATTGATGTCTCATATTAATGTCTTTTTCCTTCCATCAGAACATCCCGTGATTTTATTTCTGAAGTGCCCACCGCTTTACCCATAGTGATTGCCAGTAAGCAGTAAGCACGGGCTCTGATGGTTCTCCTTGGCTGTGAAACCAACAGCAGATGTAAGTAACAAGTGAACAGGGAGCCCTTAGCAGCGCTTGCACTACATCACCATGACAAAACACCTGCACAGCCAAAGTCAAAAGTCCTATGCTAAAACTTTCAAAGTGAGGTACTCAAATCCCACAGAAAATCTGGCAGGAAATTACACCTTAGATACAGCCACTTGCTCAGCAAATGGTCTATCTTGTCTTTGGTGGGGTGTATAATCTTAGTTTAAAGAGTATTTATGGCAATAAACAAAACCTGAATAAGAATATGTCAACGTTCTGAAAAATATGGAACATATATAACAAAGAGGGAGAAAACTGCGCTAGAGTACTTGGAAATAACCAATTCACTTGCACAGATTGGAGAGGAGCACCCAATTCTGCGTGACTAAAGACAATAAAGCCATAAGAAAAGCACACATGCTCATCTTTAACTAACAAAAACAAACTGCAATTATATTCTACCTCCCGCCGTCTGTTCAGTTTATGCTACTTCGTGTTCCAGCCACGGGGTTTTTAGAGCTCCTTTCTACATGCATAAGGAAATTATGTTAGTGTCAAGTTTAGCATCTGTTTGATCAGAAGAATAGATAATGAGGAGCTCTACGACCAAAAGCATGGAGTTGCCTAATGCTGTGTGCTGAAGAACTGAGGCTTGGATCCCAGACCTTGATCTAAATGTCAGAAATACCTCCCCAGCGCAGAACCGCCCAGATGCAAGGCATCACCCTTCCCATGTAATGATTCAGTGCTTCTCTACCACCACATCTGCATCCCATTTCAAATAGTTCAAAATATAAATAAATAGCAATTTCATGTAAACCTAATTTGAGACTAAATACGCTTAATGAAAAATTAGCACCGGCCGGGAAGTCTGCAAGGCTTGCTTGCCTTCAGAATTCAAAGCAGCCACAGGTCTAATCACATCACTTTGTGTAATCATACTAAATCAAAAATATGCTCAAAAATGTGTATAACAGGCATAATCCTTACAAGTGTTTGAAAATATTCTGGTTACATAACGAACAACAAAAATAAGAAACAAAATATTGAATTACTGGAACTGAAGCACATGGGAGTAATTCACGCCAAGCTGGAAAGGGGAAAAAAAAAAAGCAGCAGCAGCCAGGCTTGGCCAAGCTGGCCCCAGATCATTAGGCCACAAACCAAAGTATTCATGACAAATTAGTACGCTCCCAGCTCCATCCATGCACATTCAATGGGAACTACAAAGGCCCAAACTACAAAGCAGCAACCCAACTGCAGAACATCACCCTCACTGCCATGCTTTGACGCCTGTATTTCACATCATCTACGTTTGCAAATGAAAAAGTATGGAAAGATCTCAAAACCAAAACAAGAGGCAGTTTATTTAGTTTAGATTTTCACTGTTATCAAGATTCGAAGTAGGCTGAACCAGGCACCGCAGGACCTTAAAGAAAAGCTTCTGTATTAATTTACTTACTCTTATAATTAGTTAAGAGCAAAATGACTTACATACTCCATATAAAAATTATTCAGCCATAAATGGCATTTATAAACACTGTCAATAAATAGATTATCATTATTATTATGATTCCTACTTCATACGTTACTGCAGGACTTAAGTAAAGAATGTCTGTGAACAAGTTTAAGAGCCTAATGGAAAGTTACATAAAAACATATCCCCTTGTGTTTAATTTAGCCAAAGGATTTACCAACATTTTCCTCTACCCATCTTCGGTGGTGCAGAAGCTGGAATCTGATGTGTGCTAACTCATTTTCCATGGAACAAATCTAGGAAATAACCTCTTCTGAGCTCTACATATTAGCGTCCCTATATTACGACTTCTTGTAATCCACAGGGAAAAAACCTGCTGTTTAGGAAGGCTGGAGACTGGTTGGAAGAAACTGGGTTTAAGAGGATACATATGTAGCAATCAGGGTTGAAAAAGCTGTTCAGAACATCTGGAACAGCCAGGAACGAAAGCATAACTTCCTTTTTTGAGCAGAAGCCTTCAAAAACAGGAGGGGGGAGGTAGCTATAACTATTTTTCCAGGTGCTAAATTTCAGTTCCCAGTTACAATTACAAGCTTAAAAACATGTCTACATTAAATCCTGAAGACTAAAACTACCATGAAACCTAGCTGATGATTCTATTCTACTTTGTAACCCTGAGATATTGTGGAATTATGCTTAGTTCACCTGTCTTTACACACAGAAAAGGAGATCTCTACTTGTAAGCAGAAATGACCGGAGCTATACCTCTCTGGACAACATGAGACCTTTCTTTGTTAATACAGTGCTGGAGAACATTTCAAAAAGGTTAATAATTGTACTTTTAGTCCTGTGATAAAGTCTGTAATTGTAGCTGCTACCTAACAATTTTTTCATCTTTCACTTCTCCATGGGATTCTATACCTGAAGGCATCCATTTACAGATGGAAAAAATACATATATCAAATGACAGGCTGCAAATACTGCTCTCTTGATTCCAAACTGTAGGTTAAGCAAGGAAATATTAGATGGTTATTTTCTCTTTGCATGTGTATCTGCAGAACTACAGCCTAGGTACCTATTTCGTCTCCCTCTTCATCCAGAAGCACATACGACTACTCAGTTGGTGATATGGTAGCTCTCAAAAAAAAAAAAAAACCCAGACCAAAACTTCTCCAAAAGCGTTGCAAAACACCACAGTACTCTTTGATAGGCCAATGGTGCAACCCTAGCCCTCATCACATATCTGGCTGCTCTGATCTTACGGCAAGAGATACACATTGAAGGCTTGCTCTGCCATCGACCTGGCATTGAAACCATTCTTGGACAGCTTTCTTGCTCTCCAGCTCTGCTTTACTGCACTTGGAATAAGTGCCCTGGAAGATCACATGGTTCTGGAGAGACATTTAAAGATCTTCCACCAAAGGTGTACAGTGACGTCTTGGTACAAGGAAGAGTCCTTCTCATTTGAGACTGCAGAGCTCTGGCTGAAGAATCAACATCTCTCCCTGTATCCGTCAGTCCTGCGTCATATCCTCGGACAGACAACTTCTGCAGAGACTGCAGTCTACGACCATCGCTGTAAGGAGCAAAGGCCACCAGAGATCTCAGCTCCTAGTGCTGCTAACCTGGAATGAACAGTCTGCAAAGTCTCTTTTGCAAAGTTTTGTTAGCTTTCCTGCCATTCTCCTGCTCTTCAGTCAGCCCTTCACATCGCTCAGTGCCATCTGACAGCCAGACATCACTCCCGCCATCCCCAGTTAGAAAAAAATGACCTCTTGAGCAGTCTACATTTACTTTCGTGCCACAAAGCCGCTTCAGATTTATTCTGTTTTCAATCCACTTTTATTTACAGGAGGTTGTCATGGCAGCTCCTGTTATATTTGCTGAAGAACATGGCCCCAGGGATATCAAAGCTTTTTCTGGAGGGCAGCAGAGCTGTGACACAACAGGGCTTGGTGCTCCTGCTACCAGCCAGGCTCCCTGCTGGGGAGGGCAATCTCCCGCAACACCTACTCAACAGGCCATTTGCCAGGACTTTGCTTATTGATAGCACAGGATCTAAAAAAGCAACTAAATTGACTTTACTGTTTTTAACAGACTTGTCTGCTGCTTTAGCTTTTGTAGGGTACAGGTCAGGATAATTCTGTCTGCAAGCGCACTGACCTTCTCTACCACTTCTTTCCCTATTTCCTCTGGGGGGAAACAGGTATCTGGAAAGTTACGGATTCTTCACACTAATTTCTCCTCCAAAGGTGAGACTAACTCTAAGGGGATTCTTGTCTGGGTTACCCCTGCACCTAGAGGGTGATCCTAATTCCAGCTCTTTTTCCTTTTACAGCCCTTATATCAGAATACTTGGGATTATGTGAAAAGAAGGAAGAATAAAGTTTTTGTTCTTTGATATCTTTGGAAAACAAAGAATCTTTTCTCAGAACTGTTTTGGAGAATGGGAAGGAAAACCACTTTTTAGGATACAGAAAGAAAATATAGTGGCTGGCATAGCACAGCCAAATAGAAACAGGAGCAAGATCTGGTTAGCCAAGCCATTTTTCACCTTTTCAAGCCAGTTTCACTGTTCCTTTCCTTACTGGTGAGGATTTCTGCCAAAAAGGCTTGCCCAGACACACTGGTCTGGATGCTGCTGCAGTTGGAGACCTTGGTGTCAGAAGAGGGCTTCCAGTAATTCTGTTGTGGAGGCTGCAAGCTTAAATCACAGACCACTAAAGCCTCAGATCCAGTAAACAACACAGAATAAATAGGATTCTTTTTTATTATTGTTTTGTTTCAAGGCCACTTTGGCAGCCAGGCTGATAAAGCTTCTCTGCAATGGCTCAAGCCTAGGAGCCAGCAAGGCACTCTGCGGCATGCTGCGATTGACAGATCAGAGTCAAATTTCCAAGGTATTTTGGGTGGAAGTAGGACCTTTTTAGGCTCTGCTCAACAGTGGTCCAAAATTTCAGGGCTGGGTATCAAAAGAATATTTCACAAACAGCTCCTCGCTACCACCCTTCGCAACACCCTTCAAACGCAAGGCATGGTCATGAACAACACAGTCAGGTGAAGTCCTGTGCCCATGGTGGTGGGTCCATGACGCATGAACATGGTGAACTCATTGGCAATGTTTCAGAGGTGACTCAGGTCACAATGGCTTAATGGCAGCCCTATGGTCCTTCTCTGCTGAACGGCTGAGTTCCTTAGCTATGAGCAACCTCAGAGTTATAGCATAGGTAGCATTACACAGTCCTGACTGCTGGTGGTGTCACCTATAAGCCATTATTTTTCTGCTTCACTAAGTTCTATATATGTTAGGATTGCACCAAATTTAAGGATGTGAAATGCCTGCCAGACATTACAGTTTCTTTTTACAACTTAACTCAAGCAGGAGGTGACACTGTACTATGACAGCTTTTCAATATGGGGAGACAGCTCCTTTAATAAAATAAACAAAGAAAACAAGATACAGAGAAACTAAGCTGAGTGCTGACAAAAGCCCTGATCTCACAAAAGATTGCTAAAAGCTGTACTCCGCAGCATCACACCTTAACAGGACTCCCAGGGTCTCCTCCGCCAACGTTACTGAGCTACAAGCACTTCAACTATCCTACCAAGGACAAAGAAAGTCGGGATTTTTATGAAGTGCAGCTGTGAAGGGTGTCTTTCAGCTCAGTCTGCACACCAGCAGACTTTTTTTAGATCAACCTTGGATTTGTACCTATTACTAGCCTATGTATAACTGTGAATAGCAAATACACTAGGTATGCTAATAGCCTGAGAGCAGAATCCAAAGTTTGAACTCTGGGGAATAGCGTGCACAGCTTGGTAGCTCTGACTGAATAGAAAAATCTCTTTTTTTGAGAACAATTCTATCTAGAAGCCTTTGAGGATTTATATCAAATCATTCAATTATTGCACAAGGAAAGCTTCAAAACTGACATACGCAGCAATTTCTGTCCTTTTGTTTTTGTTGTTTTAATATACTAGTCATAGTATAGTATAATAAGACTTGCCACATTGCTTTATTCCTTTAGGAGTAGGTTGCTCATTGCTTTGCTTTTCTCCCTCCCCCGTGCCATCTAGACTGCAGCATGTGTTTTGGAGACAGATATATAAGTCGTACTGTGAGACTGAGGATGCTGGTGACTAAGTCTCGGTATGACTCAATGGGAGTGGGCAGTAACAGATGTACAAGGCTGCTTAGATTTGTGCAAGCCAGCTTTGTACTTCACAAGACTATTCCAACTTATTTGTTTGCTATTACTTTTATGGCTATTTATATTAAAAAAGAACAATTGAGTGGGTCTGGAGAGTTTGAGATGATAGAAATGAGATACAGAGACTTGATTTTGTCTGCAGCATGAACATTCCAGAGCCAGCATGGTCCAGAAGTCACCGGGTGACTGAGCAGGACTAGCTGTGCGCACTTCGATGTCAAGGCGGATACAGCATCAAATTTTAAATAACAGAGGGTAAATCACCCTAAATCATGTGCCTGGAAGAAATGGGAAATATTCAGTTCCAAAAGGTATAATCTAAAAAGTCAGGGGGTTATGGCTGGTTGAAATCTAACCCAGATCTCGGTATGTGAAAATCACCATCCATCTGGTGATTATTCAATGTCCTATACCCCAAAAATTGCACACAAAAACTTTGCGTAAGAAAACCACCCCACATGTAATTTGAAGGCATTTCTTCCAGATGCAACAACAAACAGGCGAAGTACTAATGAGCTACTGAAGCCACTTCTACCCTGTTCTCACCCGTGGGTTGCCTGGCTTGGTCTGAAAGAGCTGCTGAACCTGAGAATTTCTAGGGGAAGGGGATAAAGAGAGCCATGAAACCACTAAGTCCTGGATATTTTCCTGAAAAAAGCTGTCTTCCAAGCTGTTCCTCCTGAGTTATCCTGATCAGGGGATACTGTTAGCCTCCAGCACATCCTCCTTCATTTCTAAACCTCTTGACTGATCCTGACAGGCATTAAGCTCCAGCAAATTCACCTTTTTTCTTCTGAGGCTGTAGACAAGGTTCATCAACAAGAACTGCCAAGAGACTGTGGATTGTTTTTTGGTTTGTTCTCAATCTCAGACTCAAAACACCAGAACACATTCCTACTCTGTCCATGGAAAAAAATAAATTTTCTTTCAAGCCTCATGCTCTCCTGCCAGGAAACACCACCGTATCTTCTTGGTGACTCAGCCTTTGCAGATGAGCTGAGCACAGATAGCCTGGGTGGGATGCAATCAGTTCTGCTGGAGCCTCATAACGTTTGTAATGTCCAGAGAGCTCAGGACTCTATGGCAACACTGTGATGAAGGGTATTGCTCTCCACCTCCTCAGCAAGTCTCAGCCCATCATTACAGGCTCTCTGTAATGCCAGAATACAATCCCTATGCACACGACAGCCTGGTTTGTCAGCTCCTTCACACCACGAACCACACAGCGCGGTGGCTGGCAGCATGTTTGTTACAACGGCAGATGGACAACCTAGCAAATGTGTAAATAACAAAATGTCATTAAAAAAAAAAAGAGAGAGAAAATGAAAGAACAGCAGAGAAAGTAAGCCAGGGAGGAGAATAAAATTCTCAATATGCCGTGTGACACCACGATCCACACACTAACTCATTATTAAGTGCTATTTCCTGGGTGATCAGCTGAAGACAACCTTTCTCTGGTGAGACACTTCCTCCAAGAAGCACTCAAAATTAAGAGATACAAGGTGAAAGCAGAAGATAACATACCACAGACCTGGAAAACGTGGTCAGATGAGCAATGAGGGAATTAAGAAGAGACACAAGGTGATAGCAGAAGATAACACACCTCAGACCTGGAAAACGTGGTCAGATGAGTGATGAGCGAATTAAGGAACAACCAAGAGACATGGCTACAGGGAGGGACTGCAGGAGACTGGAAATGTTACCCTTCAGATGGCACACACTCCGTGCCAACAGAATTGCTTTCCAATACTTTTATGGTTGTCTTACATAAACGAGACATGAGATCCCAATGTATTTGCAAAGAAAAGCACGCATTTGCTATAAAACATAACTTCAGACACAGTGAAATAGCAGAACCGCAGGAAACAAAAGATGATTTTGCCATAATGTAATGAAAATACTTGAGACACTGCAGCATGAGGGCATCTGAAGGGGATTCAAAGCAAGAATCATCATGAGGCTTTTTAAATCCTCTTTACACTTCAGCTGCTTTAGAAGTCACTGCATTTCGCATTTTTTATGTTTTTCTCTGCTCCCTACAGGTCAAATCTTTTTGAAAACCATTTTCTCAAGGAAGAGTAAAACAAAACAAAATCAGAACTGAAAACCTCCAGCTGATGGCCTTATCCGAGCAAGACTTGCAGGGTTCTCCCTTGCATATACATGACTAAAAAAGGTGACACTCACACCAGGCAGAAAATCTCTGCCATGAATACTTGGAAGGCAATTATTTTTTCCAGTTCTCTGCATTTAGAAAGACAGCTGCCTGTTGCCTCCTCTTTACATTCTTCTCAGTTAATAACCATGAATAATCTTAACAATTAGAAGAAAGCTTATATAGCTGGAAAGCCCGGCAAGCGAGGGACCTGCTCTCACCAAGCAGTCCCCCAGCTAAAAAAGAAAGGAAAAAAAATGTAGAAGCAAAGAGACAATTAGGCAGGGAAAGGAAGAACAGCATGGCTTTGTGCTTGGTGTGCTGAAGATCTGAATGGGAGGTCAAAGGGGACAACACATGGAGCTCATGACAAGGGAAGATTCCCCTCTTGATGCTTTCCTGCCACATTTTCCTACATCACTCTGCAGCTGCAGAGAGCAATCTCATATATACAAAGTTTACAGTCACTTTTCTAAGCTTTTTCTTACAGTTTTAGCACCACATGTAAAAAGAGACCAATATACACAATATGCTTTATTTCATAGGCTAAACTATTTTTTTTCTTTTCCCCAAAAAATGGATGTCTTCATTCTTTACCCTCTGAACTCCTTATTTAAAGGTGCATTTTGGTGAAGCTGGCAACATAAAAAGCCCTCAAGGACAGAAGAAAGCTCAGATTCTCAGAGATAATCTAGAAAACATTATTACATTCATAGTACAGTACTCTGCCCTAAATCCACCTTGTGTGTCCTTCATGTCGCATCCTTGGCTTTGACTGGAAAGATTTGGTACCATTATTATTTTTTCCAGTTAGTGATGCCATGCAGTACTAACAAATTACATTACATCTTTCATCCTGGGGGAATCCAAACTGCTTTACAAACTACACATCCAGTTCAGAATAGTTTCATAGGTGGAGTTAAGCGATAAGACTTTCCTTGCCTGCTCTGGCTTTCTGGTTTACTTCTGGGAAGGCATCAAGGACAGGATATCTGTCAAACCTCACATTTTTTGGCCAGCCTAGAGAGCAGCGATAAGCCAGCATCTCCAATGGCCAACGCGCTCCTGTTCCCCTGGTACAGGAAAGGTTAGACAACTTGCTTAAACTTTGCATGATCCAACGCAGGATAAATGAACCATGCCTCTTCACTCTCCCTCTTTATTGCCTATAAAGTGGGAATAAAATAACTTTTTTTTTTGGTTTTTAACTCTATTTAGAAAGCAAGCTGTCCAGACAAGGAATTCTGTCTTACTACAGGCATGTCTACATGGCAATTGCAAGTGTGGTTTACACCAGCTCGCTTTCACCCAGCTCTGAACAGCAGCGATAAAAGAGTAGCCATGACAACACGCGGGTTAGCGTAGGCGGCAAAATCCCCATGGGAGGCTGAGTAAATACTCCAGCAATTTAGCTTACTTCAAACTCCTTGCTCCTGTCGTTGTAGGCTGTACGGCTGTCAGGACTCAGCCAGGCTAATTCAAGCCCAGCTTCAATCATGTCTTTGCTCGCAGTCTAGACACACTATAGGCATCCACGCAAAGGGTAGAAAAACGAGGTCCTAATCTCTGTTGGCATTTCTAAGTGTTACTAAAATATACATTTTCTTTACAGGGCTGTGGCTGCTGTGCAGAAAACACGGTTAACTCTTTCATAAGGTGAGTGCCCACTGGAGTGAAAAAGAAGTAGCCACTGTGTCCAGTCGAAACAATTAGAATTTAAATTTCAAGAAAACAGGTCAGGTATACAACCTCTAAGAAAAGCATGTTTGTCGATAGATCTAAGGGAGAAGTCCAAGTGATAGTGTATTTCGCACTTCCAGGCCTCCTCACACCAAGCCCTGACCACTCATTAAGGCTCTCTCAAGGGATATGCTTCAAAAAGCATCACAGCTCTGCTCGGGAAAAGGTTTTAGAAGACACCAATGACCATCTCTGGAAGAAAGATGGGTAAAACATTTACCCATCTGGAAAACCTTGTGAAGAATGAGACAAATGGAAGAACACAACAAAGGGATTAGTCACTCTCACTTGAAATAGCCATCACTGAAAATAAGTTTTTGCACTGGGTCCAGTTTGGAAATAATCCTCACATGGAAAGGGAAGGACAGAAATAACACACACTGAGGTTTTTTTTTCTAATTACTGTACATGCAATGCTAAAATTTTAAGGCAGACATTTCCCCAAATAAACTGCAGGCTTCTTTCAAGGGTAATGGCTTTCATTGGTATCTACTACATTTTTTTTTCCAGAAATTGTTCCTAGTTTAGATCCAGTGCAGGGAAAAAAAACCTTACAAATGAGCGATATTTACTTCTGGCTCCTTTAGTAAGTGCCTTCTGATTTTAACCATCTCACTCTTCATGTCCCCACGTATCATGATTACAATGGACCTATCTGAATATCCTGCAGAGAAAAGACAAGCAAATACACTTACATTCAGTTAAATACAGTTGAAAACTTGAGCTTGACATCTACATATACATGTTGCCAAAACTAATTTCTGCCCTGTGCAACAGTTCTGAAACCCAGCAGACACTGGTGAGCCAAAACAGGCAAATCCACATGGGATTTGGCTGGCACTTTGTGCATCAAAATGTGTCAAGAAGCATTTGATCCTGCTTGGAGAGTGTGGGAAACACTTCCAAATTAGCAGGACACCCTGGACACGGTGACAGATGGGCAGAGAACGAACCTGGTGTGGGAGAGGCCATTTGATAAGTGGCTGTTGCTCCAAGCCATGTGGCAGACAGTCCAAACCCATTTGTCACAAACAAATAAAGCTCATGCTGGAATCACCAAACCAAGGTGCAGGGAGAGCCTCTGCCTGTGGTTCACCCTGCTACGGAGCGTCATCAAAAGCACAAAAGAAAAAAGCACCCAAGCAGGAAACAAAACAAAGCAAAAGACAAACAAACCTTTTTTTTTTTTCTTTTTCTCAAGGTGAATTAGATCCACAAGCAGGAAATCTACCAAAAATTAAGTTCATGAAAGTAATATGGCCCTAAAAAAATACTCATTATTTTTTTCTCATCATGAATGTTAATTTCTATCCATATGTATTAAATAGCTGGACAACTATTACTATGCCTTTAAATGAAAGTTTTATTCACATTTACTTTGAGCTCTGTTAGGAATGGATATTTGACTTAGAACTGCAATCAGGCACTAAAAGTCTTTAAATACCTATTAGAAAAGCATCTTCTGCATCAGAGCAAGGGGATAAGTTTATGAAAACATACATCAGCACCTAAAGTGAGAAACAGAAACAGACTTGTCACTGGTGACAGCGTCCTCCCAGATGTAGACGTGCTAGAGCTCATCTCACAGGGCATAATTTTTTTCACACACATATAAAACCTGCTCTCATATAGGACAATATGTATGTTAAAAGTATATAATCATATCCCGTGTGTATACAGACATGATAACAAGCTCTTATAGTTTTTTAACTGCCATTTCTTTTAAATTTAAGATTATTACATATTTCTTGGCTCCAAATCAGCTCATCACTGGACCTCCTTGGGTGGCTGAACATGCTGAAATGACACAAGGATTTTCTTCTCCTGATGGAAAACCAGGGTCTGTTTGCTGCCTGAAGCAAACTCTGGCGACAGGTGATTTCCACCAACTCTGTGGTTTGCCTTTAAAGGTACAACATTGCTTTTAATTCTCCTAATTTATCCTTCATGACTGTAAGACTTCCTAGTACAGATTGAAGGGTGGGTTTTGGGGGGTTGGTTTCTGCTGTTTATTTTAAACTGTGGCATTTTTCAAAATAAATACATTTTTATTTCACTCCCAGTAATAAAAATGGACTAAATTGAGGTGCAAGAGTCTTCTTTTGCTGGGTTTCCCATTGCTTCCCTTTGGACCACGGCTTGGTCCCATGTCAGCAGGACCCGTTTCATCCTCCTGCCCGTCGTTCCCTCTCCTGACAGACGCTCCTTGCCCCACCCCCCCCGACTCTCAATTTCGGCAACTTCAGGTTTCTCTCACCTCCCAAAGCTGCTCGAAGCCAGCGCAGCCTCTGCTCCCCAGCCTCTCCTGGGCTCCTGACTCCACAGCCCTTACAGGGGATATAGCCGAGTGTGAAATCTCTTCCCCAAAGGCAGATACTCTGATCTCTCCTGTGGCCTGTAACAGCAGCTAAAACACGGTGACCAACAGGCAAAACACACAAGATTCTGGCAAAACACCCTGCATCTTATACTAGAATAAATTTCAGTTGCTATTCACCAAACCCCTCCCATCACCCCACTAAGGGAGCACCTTTAAACCCTTCAGGCTTCAGGTCTGATCGCAGGAAACAGTCAGCCTCGTCGTTACTGGACATTCATTATCTCACAGGTCCATTAATTGCAGCGCAAATTGCACGTGTGCAGCATTAAGTCTGTAGCAGAAAGTGAAAAATGCTAGAAGAACGCATGAAGCCTGTAATATGCCTCTTTATCCAGACAAATCTCATCAAATAGCAAATTAAAATCGATAAGCAAACCAGGAGTTCCCAAAAACCTGCGATTTGGGGTTTGCCATGCCTAGCCACAGCAGTCGGTTGCCCAGCAGTTAGGGCTGCTCTGACATGAGCAGTATGAGCAACCAGGCATTGCAGGATGCAGAGACCAGATGGGTTTACACTGAAATTAAATAAACACCCCCCAGAAGATAATCTCTCTTTCCAAAACACTAAGGAAAAGTTATGCAAGGAAAAAAAAAAACCTCAAGCTACATTCTTTAACTAGATAAAAGAACATTGTGTTCAGCCTTGGAGTATCTATTGTAATTAAATACTCTAAAAACAGGACAACAGCCCTGTGCCAGCCATGCATACAAAAGAGAAAAAACACGATGAAAAAAACCAAAATACCCGAGAACCATGCATTTCTTACACAGCCTGAAGAACGCCTGCCTCTCGGCAGTGCACTCGGGCTTCCACCTAAATGAATGCAAAACCTAGTCCCCCTCCTCGGATAAACAGATCTTAAAAAAAAAAAAATCAAATCAAAAGAAACCCACAGACAATTGAGCCCCGCTCTGACTTACAGCTCTGAAAAATCCTGCAGTCTGGCTGGAAACGTCCATTGAAGAACTGCATCCGAAGCTTTTCCCTAAAGGCAAGCGCATTTAAACATCTCGGGCTCTGCTACTGAAGCCGACGCTGCAACAGATGGGGACCAGGGCTGGGTGTGTTCCTCCTTCCCATCGCGGCGCGGCGAGGGGATGGCAGGAGCGGTAGGTAACGCAGGAGAAGGCAGGCGATGGTTTTCTCCCTCGCTGCAGGCTCCCTGCCAAAAACGCTTTAAGCATCGCAAGATTCAATGACACGACTGCAGCAACCTGCCACATTAACTCTGACGGGGGCTGGCGACGCGCGCGGACGGTACAGGCAGGTAATTAAGCGCCGTGATGGGTACATTAGCTAAATGTTGCCGGTACACCGGGGAAGTTGGAGAGTTCAAATAACCACAGACGTTTTTAATGTGATCAGGAGAAAGAGCAATCCTGTTTTCAATAGCAGAAGTTTCAGATAACCGAGGCTGCATCTGCATCAGTCTCTAACACTTGGGGGAAGGCAGCACAGAGCAGCAGATGCATTTTCAGCTGCTGGAGTATCTGCTGCACTGCAACAGTCCTATTCCCCACTTAACCACAAGTCCAGTTTGTACCTGTACAAAAGTCACATTATTTCTCCGAATTTAAATTTTCCCTTCTGCAGAACGAACAAGGGAAGACTTAATTTACTTTGTAATTTATTACAAAGATCTCAGTGGGAAAACACAGTGCAAAGTGTAACATTACCATTAAAAATAAAGATAATAACACAGATTTTGAAAGGGTATCACTTGAGCAAGTGCTAGCAGAGCAATGCAAATTCTCCCAGTAGGAGCTGAAGGATGTGAGGATTTGAGTTTTCTTTTTCAACAAGAATTATTCAAAAATTCCTCTTTATAATCACGTTCAGCTCTGATCACTCCACCAATCAATCTCGCAGTTTCCTTTCCTGGCGAAGAAATCACCCCCCAGACCATGGGGCCACACCCTTGGCCAAGATGCTATCAAAGGCTGCCACAGATGAGGTCACCTCTGGCAGAACAAAGCTAACATGAAGGCAGCAAGATCACCTCCGTGGCTTCCAATATTTTAACAAAAAGGCATCAAAAATACCCAATGAACCGACACCTCTCTGGAGAAACAGGTGGCCGGATCCTGAGCCATGAAGCATTGCCAATCCTTTGTCGGCCATTTCAAAATAAAGTTTGTGATGATGTATTGAAATACTCTTTAACATGGAGGGTTTGCTTTAACTGATGGCTACGAGTCACTAAATCACTACAGTGAGATGGGCTTGGCTTACACATCACTCTCAATCTATTTATCCTAATCATTGCAGGATCCTGCACCTCTTTGCAACTGGGTGAAACCAAACCCTTAATTCTGTAGAAAGCAAACAATAACTATAGTTGAAGGCAGGCAGGAGTTCTCCTCCAGCAGCATTAGAGTTGAGGTCCAGGTGATGCCCCCTCATGTGCCAGGCAGAGAGCACGTCCTAGGAAATGGCCGCTGCCCTCCCCTCCCTCACCATGCTAAGTGCATCTGATAAAACAAGTCCCTTTGGAGAAAAAAAAGCCAAAAATGGTACATACTGTTCACTCACAAATGGCAGCTGTTACTTGAACCATTTTAAGACAAGCTCAGTGGCAGCCCTTTTTAACATGGACATGAACAAATATTTAGCATTTAGAAGGTCCTTCCTCAGCTAAATGAATATTTTCTGCATGCAGAAGATACAAATAGTTTAGGAAAATAAACAAGTTTCCCCTTAACTTCTGTTTCAGGGGTACCAGAGAGACCAGCCAACCAGCTGGAACAAGCAAAACACGCTTGTGTCTCTCCTACTTGAGCTGTAGGAGAAAGGAAAGCATCTGTGGCTGACCTAGAGAGGGCAAAAGGGAAGACTGGATTAGTCTTGGAATAAAAGAGCTTCTCCTACAAGCCAGACTGCAAAGCAAGATTCAGCTCGCATGCTTCCCGTATACCTAACTTCAAAGGATTATTCTGATTAGAGTTCAGATCAAATAAAAGGGGTATTAACAGCCGGGAATAAGTCCCATATCCCTAAATCATCCCTTTCAAATCACTCACAGGGCTCAGTTTGATATAGCCAATTTCAAGAAACACCCAGACCTATTAAGGTGTTTTTTTAAAATCAATCTTCAAAACTGGTTCTGGTCTCAAAGTCTCATTTGGCACAAGTTCTACCTTGAAAACATGCCTTTTCCTCCCCCACCTTTGGATAAGGAGTACGAAGCAGGAGAAACAGATTGCACAACTACATCTCAGATAAGCAGAACACTTAATGGTTTAGATACCGTTTCATAAATATTTGCTAAACTAGTTTTTGGATTCTGTCCAGTTCCTGACATCCATGACAAACATTTAATAATTTGCCATTTTCTTTCACCCTTCTGGGATGAAAAATAGACAAGGAGGTTTTATTGTCATCATTTCTTACCATTATTTAATGACTACTCATATTTATGTTGACATTTCCTGACAAAGAAGCCCAAGCTGTTCTTGAATCCACAGGCCTGAGGTGTCCAAATCACATTTATGTAAATATTTATGTATTCTTTATTAATTCATTAAAAATTCTCTTACAAGTGAAATATTCCCAGATCAAGCACCTGTGCTCATATGTGGCTGGCTAGGCAACTAGTGAAGATCTGAGAAAAACCAAACTGATGTCTAAACAAATACCTTGTTTCAAATTGGGATTTCAAGTGCAGGTGCTCTACTGCAGACGCTGAAGCTCAGGACTGAATGCAGCAGCCTCGGTGACAAAAAGCAGCAGTGAGTTAGTGTACAACAACTTGCACAATATGCCACAACATGAGAAATCACCCAGATAAAGTTATTAAACCGAGTTTTCAACCGTACCTCTTTGACAAGTTCTAGGAGTCTGTTTGAATAGAGATCCAAAATTCCAGCTGTTTCCTTAAATCTCAAGGACAGTTTAGAAACCTTCAGAAAATGCTTTATAGATAACCAACTTTCCATGCCAACAGATTTTTCAGATCTTTTAAAATTCTTTTTTTTCAAATTCTTAAGTCTTTGCATTTCGAGCTCAGAAGTCATTATTCATTTTATAAATACATGTCTTTAAAAAAGATATCATTTTGGAGCATTTCCAGATCACTCACGTATTTGGACTGACCATATGATTTTCACACTTTACCAGGCAGTAATGCTGGAGAAAAAAAAAAAAAAAAATCACCAAAAGCCACCTGTGCCTTTGACAGTGAATCACACACTTACTTATGGTTCAAAGACCAGACTATGAGGAAAGCAGATTCATGACTGTCACATTTTCACCAGCATAAAGCTATAGAATTACTTGCCCAACTGAAACAGTCAGTGCTGTACCAGCTGTATCTTGTTTTTCCATTTGAAGAGTTTAACGACTCTGGTTTGCAAAAATTCAGAGCCAGACCCTCGATCAGCTTCAGATTTGGTTGCACACAATTCCTGCACAATTCCCTCGAGCTTTTCCAAAATACCAACCCTATTTTATCTTTTTGGGCCAAGTACAAGCCTGAAGTATCATAAATTTCAAATTGGCAATAGAGCAACCTTCCACAATTTCCCAGAGGAGACTGAAAATGCCTGGCTATTGGTTGGTGTTATTTATATTCTACAGTTTTCCACACAGATCTGGTGGTTTTGTAAGTACTACATAAATTAGATGACTTCACGGGGC
>Ga0181612_183284_pt1 | contig 18783 bp, 6 predicted proteins | sample HoacroProtozoa21_FD_119630 | JGI IMG/M metagenome (GOLD analysis project Ga0181612, IMG submission 119630) | Hoatzin crop microbial communities from Cojedes, Venezuel. Combined Assembly of Gp0051906, Gp0051904, Gp0051908 | reverse complement strand
CTGTTGCTAAAGGGCAAGGGTTGCATGAGGAGTTGCTAGTTATGCTTCTGCATCAGAATTTTTTATTTCCTATAGCATTGCCTTTGATTAATTACTGTTCACTTCGCAGAACCTGAATGTGATTTGGGTGGACAGAAACAAGTTTCTCAAATCTCATATATGAAGCTCACATGATAAATTTTCCTCCAACTCTGTCTGACGGGAGTTTCAAATCTAATGAGACCTTTCTGAGATTTCATTGGCAGCTACTTAAACTCAGAAGGCAAGGGAAAAGAAGTGGTGAAAGCAGGCTAACGTGGAAACTTGATAGAGACATTTCAGAACCATAGTGGCATATCACTCTCCAATCTTAACATTTCCCACAGTGGAGATGAAAGGAGCTTGTGCGAACGTCCGTCAGAGAAGAAGCTGATACAGTGCACATCATAACTCTGCCCTGCAAAGCATGGCCATGCAGAAAGTACGTGACCAAACAGACGCAAATCTTTTAAGAGGAACGAGCAAGCAGGAGTGAAATGTGTCCAAATTCCATTCCTTCCAGCTAGACCATGGAAACGTGAATCAGGGAGCGAAAGTGCCTTTACACTGACTCACCAACCTGTTGTCCACAGTGCAAGAGGACCTGAAGAGCAGCGTTGAGCATCCTGGCTACCATACAGCACTCTTGGCCCATCCAAAAACTCCTCAGGGTGGCTGCTGGGGCATCCACGTGTCCAGACTGTGCTGGATGCTACTGCAGGTTTTCAAATGACCTGTGAGCAGGGCACTCATCCCTCAGACTTGGCAAAGCAAATAGTTGCCTCTTTTCTGGTTTATTTTGTGGCACAGAGCACTCTACTTAATTCTCTAAACAAACATGACAACATTTTAATATTGTCAATATAATATGCAGAGCATGAGCAAGCTGGTCCTGTACTGTTTAATCACTCGAGAGCGTTGCTAGTGTGCTTGAAATTTTGCCTTTACCATCAGCAAAAAACTTGCTTTATACAAGAGGATAAAGCAGGACAAAGAAATAGAGCAAACCTGCATCAAAAACTAAGATGAATTACCAATGCCTCATAGATTAGACATGAGCCTGTGGACTTGGAGGTTGGTCTTCAGCTCCTGCAAGCTTCCTGGAGGTCTCAAGAAAGTCTCCGTTGTTTATATAATTCTATCCTTTTTAGTGAAATGACAGTAACATCCTTCTCATTTTCTGTCCTGGCAATTTCAAGTGTGAACTCTTTGGACAGAATGGCTCTTATTTCATGCTGGTACCGTAGGACTCCAATGTCCATTGCAGTTTCTTTGAACTTCTGTAGCGTTATCATTCACTAGCTTTTACCATAGATCCTCCTTGAACATAAACCTTGGCTCATACACAAGCTCTTGTCATTCTTTCAGTGCTTCCTAAACATACTGAATACCACTTCTAACGTTGTTTAAGAGTCTACGAATTTTGTACTAGTATTCCTTTTTTTCTGAAGGTCATAAAAAAAACAAACTGCATCTAAAATATCAGCGTAAATTGCCCTGGATCCACATTTCCTTGAACTGTGTGTTTTGAACAGAGCCAAGTAAATGTGATCATTTAATGTTCAGGGTATTCATTTTTTTCATCACTGTTACTTTAGCTCATATCTGGGAAGGAAATAATAAGAGATGCACCACAGCAAGTTCATTTGTGGAAACATAATGATAAAAAAAAATGTTGACAATAAAAATTTTTAGTAAAAGACTATTTCTTTTTCAAAGAAAGGATAGCTACTTGCAGATACTTCCAGATATTTAAACAGCACTTTCTCCAGTCCCTGACCCACTTTCAGAGAGTTTTAAAAAAACTGTAAAAGGGAACAGAGATGTGTTTTTCATGGAATTTGACATTGTATGTCCAGTACGTGGTAAAGGAAAAATGTCTACTATCTACTTGAACCTTTTTCCTGCCGTGTCAGTCTGATGAGAAAAACCGCACCCCAAAGACAAAAAGAATGGGGGGCTAAGAACAACACAAGAGATTGATTAACCCTGTGTTGTTATCTAGCCAGTGTCAATAACAAAATGCTACCGGGCTCCTGCATTGTTTCCTTCTAAATTTCCAGTCTCACACCTGTCACTTCTCAAGATAACTATCCATCACGGAGTCAAAGTGGCAAACAACTGTGTGGTCCCTTGATAAGGAATAGTGACACAATTTGTCTCCTTCTCCTCCCACAGATTGCAACTAATGGGCTAACAGCAGGTTACAATAGCACAAGATGGATTTGAATGACTGTCAGTGCTAGAAAGCAAGCACAGCTGCCGAATAGCCTAAAGAAACACTTCAGTTTAGAAGAAAATCTGAAGCAACGTACGAAATGGAAACCTAATCAATCCACTTTAAAAGGATTTAATGGTAGTCTTAAAAGTTAATTATTGCACATATTGGAGGGTTATTTATGACATGCACTACTCTGTTAATGGCAAACTATTGTGGAAGCCAAGACACAGCTCCTGCACAGCAAATAATATTATAGTGGAAGCAGGCACAATAAGAATGAGAGAATTAAAGGTTACAAAATGCCTGTCTGGGGTCACATGGCATTTTCCAAATGCATTCCATGGCATGACATTTAGAAATGTTGAGTTTGTAACACAAAAATTTGAAACTAAAAGTACAAACAACAAAGCTAGGAACTTGGAACAAATTCAGCTCTGATCCAACAAAGTTTCTTCAGAGCTCATTTTATCTAAGGATAGAACATCAATTCTCACAACAATAACTTCTCAAAATAAGTTCAAGCCCCCCTCTTTCCCAAAACACCCTCTGCTAAAAATCTATGCGTACAAATCTATACTTCTCAAAGGGAGTGGCTTTTCAATCAGACAGGCCCGAGGAACAAGGTTAAAGTGGGCTGAGAGGTTAAGCACATAGCAGTGATTTAAAAAGTCAACAGCTCGTAGGATAGTCATCCACAAGCCAGAAATTACAGACACAGTAATTTCAGTCTCATGGTTATTCTGAAAAGAAAGCCTAATACATTAAGACACAACAAGTACAGACCCAAGGTAGTCAAATGACCTTAACTCACCACCAGAGTAAGACGGTGAGTAAAGCCCTAAAATCCAGTCTACCTTCATACATGACTTTTTTTTTTCAAGCTCACTTCAGGATCTGGAGAAGGAGTTGGAACAACTGTCCTGGTTTTCAGGTCCCGAGCTGGTGCAAGCAGCCCCAGCTCCATTAACACCAGCCCATTCACGCCTCCACTCAAGGGAGGACATTCCCCTCAGCACCTCTGTAAGGGAGGTGGGAAGGGGTTAACTTTGAGGGAGAAAATAGGACCTCTGTTAATATAGGAACTTGGTGCTGCTGCTGGATCTGCCTCTGATCCTCCTGTTCTCAGTTGCCAGGGTCCTGTTCACCTCTTTTTTCGGCATGACTTCTACTTAACACCTTCCATTTCAGACGAGGGCTGTGTTGAACAGCAGCCAACAACATCTGGATTTCATGATACTGACATCCATGTAGGAAGGTAGGAGGCTTTAAAAAAATCCCCAGGATGGCTTCACACCTGAAAATGATTGTCCTCCATTTGCTAGTCACTCTCGCGCTCCAATGCCTTTCATTCTCAAACTACCAAAAACTGCAAATGAAAAGGGTTTCCTTGGGGAAAACAATGTAGTACAGATCCCAGAAGTATTCTGCTCAGGGAGCACGGACTGAGGCAGAATATTACCAAGCTGCAGAGAGCAATGAGGTAAGCAGGTGATTTGGGCAGGAGGCTCAGCTTGGAACCTGTTGTGAGAAAAAAAACACAGCCCTGCCTATTTTAACACTAAGTAGTGCAGTAAGTCAGCACTTTTGCAATGCATCATTCCAGAGAAAGAAGTGGGTGACCTTGAAGAGTGAAGATAGAGTAATGTGATGAAATTTAATAGGACAAAGTGCAACAGCATGAACTTGGGGGCTAATAGCAGGAATTCCTGCTATCAGCTGGAGTTCATCAGTTGGAAGTAATACAGCAGGAGAAAGACTTCGGTATACTAATTACACACTGTATGATTACGAGTTAGTGATACTGCAGCCATAAAAAATGCTGGGGTGAGGTATTCATGTAAAAATGCAGAAATATTTCCTCTGTCGTGCGAAGCACCATTGAAATTACATCAGGAAAACCGTGCACAGCTGCGACCGTCCAGAAAAAGTGTTCACCGGGACTGGCACGTAAACAAGGACAAACTGCTCAGGCAGACAGGGAAACCAAGGGTCTGTCTCATGAACGGGAATGAAAAGGGTCTGGTTTCTTTCAGTTTGCAAAGCCAGGGCTGAGAAGGGGTATGACGGCAGTCTATGAACAAATTAGTAGTAAAGAACAACTGCTAGTGAGGGACAGTGTCAGCACAAGAGCAAATGCATATAAACTGCAGTGACTAAATCAGAGGACTAGTCCCAAACTTTGGAGGATTCTGCAGACTCTTTCAGTAGCAACAGAGAAGTCCGCAGGCTGAACTGCTTTCCAGACAGACATTTTTACACATTTCCTAAAGTGACCGCATGACTTCAACATATAATTAGGTCTAGGACCTGCTGCCCTAGACCTGATGATCCAGGAAGTACTTTTCCAGGGATAGATCCAGTGACCCAGCAAATGGGGGACTGAACCCTCACCCCTCCCGCGATCACAGACCTGAGGTTCACACCTTTGCTGAATTATGTACTAGGAGCAAACAGATATAAATCAAGTTGCATCCAGCCGTGTTTCACTGGGCACCCAAGGCTGAAGCTGCCCTCCAGGAAGTTTACAAGTTCAGCTGACGAGGAAAGTAAAGACAGCATATTGGTTTCCTTTCTCCAGCAAATCCCTTCCCATCTTCCAGTCGTATTCCCCCTGTTCTAAGAGTTTTGAGCTTCCCAACAGCCTGGAATTACAGCTAAGGTCTAAGTTCAATTCAGCTTCAACTGAGTCAAAAATTAAAACTCCTGGGAGATGATAAATTTGTTTTTTTCTTTTCCTGAGTCCCACTTACTACATTACTGTCTCAGTTCACTTAAAGATGCTTTATATAAGATATCCTTGGTGCTTGCACTCAAAGGTGACAGTAAGATTCAAGTCCTTGCCTTCTTGTCTTCACCTAGTCAAGGCAGGACAAAAAATGTGCGCCTGACAAAATGGGGGAGTAAAAACTGCCGTGTTGAATTAATTTAATAAAAATCTACAGCATTGAAATAATATCAACAATCGTTTTCCTGTCTGCCTTTACAACACTATGCAGAATAAAATTCTAGCTTGTTCGGGTAATAGGACAATATAAGCAGACTGTGTAAAAGCAAACCACCCTTGTTGGGACATATAAAATAAATAGCTATGCTCTAACTCTCAAAATCACTATTAAAGCTATGTGCAAGTTGTGACGATATCTTTCTGATACATGGCAGAACCATGTGATTAAAAAATGCATCATATAATAAGGGGGTATATCAAGCCAATTTGACCACCAGATTTTGTTCAAATTATTTCTGCCATTCCTGATCACAGAGAAACTTCAGACAGACAGCAGTTTTTGATTGTATGTAGAAGTCATAAACAGCTTTTTTGCCCTTTCAAATGCCCGTTATTCTTCCCCAAAGCTGGCAATAATTATTAACTCATGTTGAAAAATTACCTCTTTTAAGATATCATTTATCTCAACTTTGCATAGTTAAAAAAGGTATTTTATGTCATTGGGAAAGGGAAATATGGTGTCCTTACACAAATCAGTCTTGACTTACACCTTTTGAGGGACTCGGTGCACAAGAACTTAAAATTACATTTTCTGTTCTCTATGAGTTATTTTATTGGAGTTTCTTAGGGCAGCAAAGATGTTAAAGTGCTGTTTCCCAGACAGAAATCCCTCTCAGAAAGGAGCATTCCTGTTTTCTTCTGTGTCCCAGACTCTCGGCTGAGACAGGAGGAAGGACATAAAATGTACTAGGCCTGTGTAGAATACATAGCATGGATGTGCAAAGATAACCTGCATAAGTCAATTATGTCTTTGCTACGTGTGACTAATGTGGCTATCTATCATACCTCCTTTCTGACAAACCTTCATATTGCACTCACTATCATTTTCTTTCCCTTCCTTTCAGATATTTATGCCTGTAGCGATAGCCAGGTGAACAGTACAGTACAACAACTGCAGATACATGAGTTATGTTTTGCACTTGTTTGATCAACTACCTGTTTTACAGACAGGATTTGAAAATTTATATTACAGTCTTAGGATCCCATTTGGTGTTCCACTTTTCTGGACAGATGTTGAAAAACCATAAAAAGGGGATTTTTTTTTAAGTGTTATTACCAGCAAGCTATGGCAGTGTTAACATCATCTCTATTGTAGCAATGGAAATTCCAGGAAAGCATCTTCTCTTTCTGCCTCTTTCTCTCTTTAAATTTTATTTATAACCTTGCAAAATACTTGCATCCTCATAACCCACCCTTGCCGACTTGCCAGAAGATTAATGATATCTCGGTGTTCTTGAGAACAGAAATGTGTCTACCACCTTGGTGAATAATCTCCCCTTTCGAATGTTAAAAGTGAGACGAGACCCGTGCCGGAGAGGAAGGAGGGTGTGCCGTGTGGAACTGCCACGCCAGCAGCTGTCACCCCGCTGTTAATTGCAACACGCTCGTCCTGCGACGCTAATCAGCACTTCCACTCCTGTGCCTCGCTGATTGTTTGGGACAGGGGCTGGCTCCCCGTCGGCAGCACCGAGATGCCAAACGAATACCCTGCGTCATGCAGGGGAGGCTGCACCAGCAACAAAAGGCACTGAAGGGACCTCGAAAAAAACATCTGGTACCAGCAGCACACCCACCGGGCAATATCTGAGAGCAGGTCCCAGTGTGTTTTTTTTCTGGAGGCTGTGTTCTCTCAACCTTTCACACAACTTCCCGCATTACCTGAAATAATAATATACCTGAAAAGTGCATTTTGTATTGATTTTTTTTTTTTTAATCCTTTGTAGCCTTTGCAATAACATGGTCGTTGGGGGGGTTTGCTTTTTCTTGCCCAGGAATGAAAGGAAAATATTCTTGTCCATTTTCCGTGTTCTTGTCTCTATTCCATGTTAACAGTCCCTGCTTTTTCATTTTTTGTGGATGGTTTCATTTTAGAAAAAACATTTTTCCTGTCCTTCTCTTTGTTGTGAACCTGGTTCCAGTTTCTGCCTATCTCTCCGTCGCTTCCTTTGACCTTTCCCTCTCTGTTTCTCTCTCTCTTCTTTGTCCATGCTGGCAATAGCCTTTAGCTTCTGCTCTTTTATGAACCTTCTGCTTCTTCTCATTTCAACTCTCTGGACCTGATTTGCAGCTGCTGCGTTCTTCCTACAGTCATTTACACATGTGCGACACAGGTGTAAAATACTACCATTTTCATTTATGCCACTTGTAAATGTCAGCAGAAGAGAAAGGAGAACCTGTCCTTCCCAGAGTGAATCAGCAGACTTTCGGGAGTGTCAGATACATATGAACAAAATCTGTGTGAGTCACCAATCATTCCTAATCCGTGCCTGATCTCTCACAAGCCGTCTCATGCTATTGCTTAACCCTCCAGTTCTCCATTGCTCCCAAGGGCTCCTTTAATCCAGATTTTTCTTTAAACAAGAGGATGTTTCACTTTGATTTGGGGGGATATTTTTTCTTTTTCGTTTTTTTTTTTTTAATTTTTACAGCTTCCAGACCCCAGGAGAACTGAGCTAAAAATACGCACGTGGAGTCAGGTATCCACGAGTCGTGTTTACCCTCTCAAACAGTAAGCAGTGTAAGAGTGACTGGAGATGGAAAGAGAAATATTATGCATCTATATCTATTTAATGAGAGAAGCTGCACCGTATTTTTACACTCTAGAGCTTTTCTGAATTCATCGAAATACCTGACGACCTCACATGATGAGGGATTTTGTGAAATTCTGACTGGTTTGGGGTCAGATGTACTCTGAGAAGACTCCCTCTTTTTTTAGGCTAAGTTCAGAAATCACTTATAAAAAAAAAAAAAAAGAACAAATACAGGAAGCAGGAGGTGATCTGTTAAGTGACGAAACTCCAGCATCAGATTGCCTCGAGTGCCGGTACCAGCCCCGCTCTTGCACTCCCCGCTCCTGCTCGTGGTGTGCAGAGCAGGAAGGCAAACTATTTGGGAGGGTTCGAGGACACGGCACCCTGCCTTCTGCTCCAGGTCTGGGGACAAAACAGCAGTGCAGAGATCAGTAAATCAACCCAGCAGCCCACAGGAGAACATTACCTACCATACAAGCCCACGCTATGAACTTTTTTTGCCACCGGTTCGTTGTCAAGCTACAGCATCCCTGTAGATGTTTAGCTGTTGCAAGTTTTACCGCAGGCTGCTTTGCTAAGCTGCTTCTTCATATGTGTGCCCCTGTGATAAATTTTATCAGTGCTCAGCTGGACAGTTTCACACGAGGCAGCTGCACAGCGGCTTTTTATCTGTCATGGCACCCCAGTCCCAAAACGCAAGATTTTTTTAAATTTTTTTTTTTAACTTAATTTATGTTGTGGCGTTTCTGTCTGTAGATGTGGAGTCAGCAGTTTGTGCTCCTGGAGGAAGCTTACGTGGAAACAGGGAGCCTAGCCACAAAGTGAAAAATGGCTGGGATAAAAGCAATAACAAATCGTAATTAAAAAGTACGTGTGGCTGTCTGCTTCTAAACAACAAAGAAGATTTCATGTCTGCTTTCTCACTTGTCTCACCAGTGACACTCATGGTATATACAGCTGCCTTAAGGGGCAACTGGATCATGTTCTCTATATTTTAATTCACTTATTTTAAGCAAAAACTGCTTTCAATAACAATTTCATTTAAAAGGACTTCTGACTAGACAGTGTGGAAACTAAAAATGTAAAGGGATTTTGCGTGTGACCAATGATGGCTTAATATCGATCTTCCCGTTCTGTATTTAACATTTTTTTACATCTTTATTTGAATTTGATTTTTAATGCTCCTCTAGAAGCTGTACAACAAATGGGACTTGTCAGAGTATTTACTTAGTGTTTGTTTCTTTAATCATTCTCTGTTACAGTTCATAAATTAAAATATCTTCCTGCAAAGTTCCCTGAGGTTTGTCTGCCAATTGGGGTGTTTTAAACAGGATGAATAATATCTTATAGCAAGTTTCTAGTGTCCATAAGAGAGAATTTTAAAGATCCTCTGCAGGATTAATTTCACTTTTTCATCCTACTTCGGTTTTCCTCTAAATGGAAAATATTCACTTGCAAGTGATTTCTTTCAAATTTCCTTTCTTGAACTTTATCATCCAAGGAAGTATATGACAAGTAAAATTTTGACAGCCATTCATCTATCCTCTGGATTTTAAGGCAATGACCATGTTATATGCTCATTACAAAGGAAACAACTATTTAAATAAAACCGGTTTATTTCTTTAGGCGTCATCCAAACGCAGAACTGTCGCCAACATTATTCTGAGATTCCATCAAATTTATGAGGTCTTATATCACTGGATTGAGAAAAGATTACCACCCATTTGCTGAAACTCTGTAATTTTTTTGTGATTATTTGCTCAATGTTGATTTTTAAATTGGATTCCTCCAACTGCCAAATTTGTACACCTAAGACATGTTATGGCTCTGAGGTAGTATACCAAAATATATATTCTTCAGGTACCAATATGTATGTGTGTGTATACATAAATATATTTAACTCTATAAATATTCCTTTAAAATACCTCAATATTTAGCCTATCCTAGATATGTATTTACCCAGTCTACCTCCCATGTTTACCTAAGTGATTAGAAAAGTCTCTCGGGCAAACAGTGTAGGTTTTATAACCTTCCATGGAAGTTTCTGTAAATTTGCTTTTTGAAGAAAAAGCTCACTTTGGCTTCTTACTCTGTTAATTTCCTTTATTTTTTTTTCATATACATAATTTTCCTCCTTGTCCTTCAAGGGAAACTGGATAAATAAATGAAAAAACTATTCTCAGTGTTCGGATGGTTTTGGACCAGGATTCAGCAAGGGGTTTAAACTTTAAAAAACTGGCCCCACTGACTGCGTGGGGAATTAGCATGTGCTCAGAGGAAGGCTTGTACTTAAGTTCCTTTCTGAAGCAGGTGTTGCAGTGATCTCTTTCGCTAGTGGACAGCAAGTAACTTAAGAATGTTATATTAATAGCAATGGAAGAAAATTAAAAATTAGGAATGTTGCTGGAATATACAAAAAGGATGCCTTTATTTAAATTTTGGTCCCCTTGTTTAGGGATCAGTGCTTCAGACAAAGAGCCTTACCTGATTCAGCTGGTTTTTGATGCACAGCGTCCTGGAGTCATCCCTACTTTCCCATCTAGTGAAAGTAAGGCCATACCCCACAGGGAAGAACCTAACAAAACAAAATGTCTCTTAAACTAGCACCATATTGAGCAAATAAAACATGAGGGCTTGCTGTTCAAAATATGTTTAAGCAGGAATCGTGGGGAAATGTGAACATATATAGTAATGAACTCATGGTACAAAAGTGGGGCTTACCACAATTCAGTCTCCAAACAATAGCATTTTTTGTGGGCTTGATCCTCGGAACCGCTGGGCACTTTAAACAATTTCCATTGGCTTCTAGGGGAGAAGAAAGCAGTCAGTACTTCACAGGACTGAGCCACATGTTCGGAGTGAGTACACAAGAGCCAGCCAGGAGCTCCAGCCAGAATTGCTGGCTGTATCTTGTTATCCGCAGTGAGAGCTTGGATATTAGACCTTGAGTGCTGAGCCTATTGTGAGTGTGGAGAAGTTAACAGTATTTATGGAAATCAGCCTGGAAACCTTCCCTGAGTTCACCTTCAAGCCCTACCAACTTAGATTATCCAAGTCCTTTAAGATACCTTGAATAATTATGGACAATTAAGGGATATGAGCTAAACCTGAAACCTTTGCTTGTTTTTTTCATCAATAAAATGCTCGACATGGCTCAGATGGAAAACAGCAGGGGGGGAATCTGCATTTTATGACAATCCTGTTTGTTAGTACCCCTTGGCAATGCATTTTTTAATAAGTTCGAGCCTATCAACCTTTGCAAGTTGTAATAGAAAAGGATCAAAAGTCCCTAAAATCTGACCTTAGGGGAGAAAACAAAATTTTGAAAGACATTATTTGTAGAGGCCTCGAAGTAGGCACTAAAAACTGGGTTCCTTTTTCTGTATTCAGCGTCTACATGGTGCAGTATCTATGAGCAGTAAAGGAGCAGTTCGTGAGTTCAGGAGCCTATGGCCAAGCTTGTCCCTCAGTTGCGGTCTCTTTCCTCTAGTAATCAATGGGAACTCTGCAGCTCCTGAAATCAGATCATGTACCTTATGAATAATAATAACTGTTATTATAATTTTTGTGAGCTAATCCACAATCTTGCTGTTGTTGAGGAAAGGCAGCAAGATTTTTTCTTTTTGTCAACAACCAAATACGTAAAATATGAAAAACACATATAGTTCCAAGCAGAACCTACTGCATGAGAGCAGAAAGGTCCACTAGGAACCCTGCTAAGCTGATTATATTTAATTCAGAAACAGTAGGGTAAAGTGAACGGTAAGGAAGTTACTAACTGTAGCAATAAACGTTAGGCACGTACGACTCATATTTTCAGAAATGTTTTGAGACTTAGCCCACTGATGTTTGTAAAGCATTTGTGTGATCATTGAGTATCAGAGATAAAGGAATGCAAAATATTGCAGTTAAATGTCAGACACGGCTGAAATGCAGAACAAACAAAACACAGAAGATTTGCCCTATACTTGCCCCTCAATAAGCAGTCATCTATTTGTGGAATATTTATATTTTTCTTATTAATATACATGTGGAAGCTTTATTCTAGAGTGGTTATTTGCAAACCATCTACAGCCTATGATTTCTAATGCTTAGAAAAGCATCAGAGAGTAAAATTGCACTACATTGAATTCATGGCTTTTGATAAAATTTTTCTAGCTATACGGCACAAGGTCTTCAAGTATATACAGTATTTCAGATGTATCATCTTAAAAAAATAACAGTATATTATAAACAAATGCAGCTGTGTTTGGAGCCCCTTCTGAGCTGCATATGAAGTCTATAAAGCAACCATCTTTCACTTCTTGAAAATTACAATGCTAATTAAAAACTGTCTGCCTGATTTCTGGTTGTATTAATAAATGAGGAAGACTTTATTCCACTGAAATGGTTTTCTGAGAGATGGCATATATGCTCTTGCACAACAGGATCCAGATAGAAGACTCTGAAGTTATTGTCTGTCTTTCCAATACTTCTTTGTTGTTACTTCCAAGATTTTCTTTCCAGTTCAGGACCTTGCAACATCTAAAACTTTTCAGCAGCGTTTTAAAGATAAACAGATTGATTCCAGATTGTCTGCCAGTCATGCTATATCCTGTGTTAAAACTGATGATATATGGATGAGAAGAGATTCAGGTAGGACCTAAAGAACATATGGTCAACATATCTTGTATTCAAAGGAAATAAGAATTTAAAATTCAGTAAAACACTTTTGCCTTTTCTGTCTTTTGGCTTAAACTGCACACTCTCCCTCCTTGAAGATTATAACATAATTCTTTTTACCTGTAGGTTTCTATCTTTGCAATCACTGAGGAATAAAAATCTTTTTAAGGAAGGACTGAATGTGGGAAGTGGTCCTCAGTGGTACTATTGTTGCAAGTGTTTATCAGGTGTCTCATCGCTCGGTCCTAACCAGACAGATCCAATCCTCAGAAAGTTACCTGTAATCATCACCGCTGCCTCTTGGATACGAGATGTTACAGTTTCGCCAAAGCATCCGATCTTGTGATATCATTGCTGGAAACAGCCATTGTATGTCTTCTACATTAGGGCTCCACTCAGAGTCTGCAGCATGACCAGCTCCATCATGTAAACCTTATAACCGCTTTTCATAAATTGGTGTAAATTTTTCTACAACTGCTACTATACTAGTTATAAAGTACTTTTGATTTTTTAAATAGCATTTTACTCAAAGCAGCGGTATTTGAAAGAAGAAGTTCTGAACAACCCCTCTGCTTTTGAGCACTCTGACAAACGTGCCAAGTAGCAGAGGTAATATGTTTACTCTTGTTTCCCTTCACTTACATAGGAGTAAGGGAGTGTGGGGATAAGAAAACCGAATTTTTGCACAAAAAGAAACTGTGGAGTTCTGTTTTCCTCTATTAAAGTACCAAGTCATCTTCTGCCTGACAACTGGGGCCACAGGCATACTTTCTGAAGTAAAAATCATCTACTGTGACCATCTGAGCTCATCCTTAAGAGTCTAAACCATGACCACACATGTGTAAACCACCATCAGGCTGATGCTATAGGTAACAAATATTATGACTATAATGTCTGCAATAATTGATATTTAGAGGGGATAAAGAAAAACTTTGTTTCTAAGCAAGAGTTCACAAAGTTCACTCCAGAAAAAGTGTATAACACTAAACTGCTTCACCACGTGGAAAAGGCTCACTCACATTTTGCACATATGTTTGCACATTTGTTTTGTTAAAACAAATGATGACATCATCCACCTATAGCAAGATGAAGCTCTGCTGTATGACAAACAGCTGCTTTTGTGTTAAATCATCCGTGGCCTCTCTGAATTTATTCCTCTTGTTTCAAGGCTGTCGCCTCTTCAGATCCATAGCTGTGGCATTCCATTCATGGATTTAACCTCTCCAGTGCAGCAGAGAGGTTGAATTTTATTCTCTTTACCTTAACTTCAATGAAAGGAGTTTACGGTGTTTCAAATCGAAGACGTACCCTTCTACACCCACAGCACTTGCTGTGGCAAAGGGGCCTGCGCTGGCACCTCATGGGGTCTTCCCAGCCATTGCACACCATGTCTCAGCCCAGGAAAAATTAAACAATACCAGAGAAAAAACCCTTGCCACCACTGTAACGAGGTAGGTACGTACTTCAGTACTTGCTAAAGACAGAATCTATTAGGAGGGGCAGTTCAGCTGCCAGAGACCAGGCTGGCTTCTCCGCAGTGATGGAGGAAGGGGTATTTTCAGCACATCTTGGGATGGCTGGTTGCAACTCACGGAAGAGCTCAGTCTGTCCCCGTTAGGAACAAAGGAGTGCAGATGACGAACAGAGCTCTGGAAAATCACGCGAATACGTAGAGTGACATATAGATGACAGACAGCTAATAGGTGATAATTGAAACTTTGCAGCAGTAAAATTTTTCCTGCATTTGTCGTAAGCATGCTAACAATTCTGCTGATATTTTCCTGTTTCCAATTTCTGCAAAGAGCTAATACAGCCCTCTGTACAGAAATCCCTGGCTACAAGGATTTTGCCAGCAAAGGTTATAAGTCTCACTGTTCAAAATAGCCACTGTCTCTCTAAGAAAGCTGGAGGTAAATAGCAAAACCACATGGGCAATTTTTTCGGAGCTAACTTTTGGCTTTTCATTAAACTCCTGCCTGTCTGTAACAAAGGTAGTCACGCAGACAACGCATTCCCAGTGATCTTTCGTTCACAGGGTCAGTTAGGATTTCAGGCCCCTGCTGTGATCACTGCATTTGATTTCTACTGGCTAATGAGACGATTTTTGCCTGTCATTTCATTTCAATCTAAAGAACACTGTTTTGGGATTGTGGTTTTTTTTTTTCTCCTTCTTGTGTTTCAATTGGAGCTAGAGTTAACATGGCCACTTCTATTTAATTGCTTCTGCTTGCCCAGAGAAGATGTCTCAGTGCACCAAATCCCCTCTACTTTCAGACCAGAACCAGTGAATATGTCACTGAAACTGTGAGAGCAGCATTAAAAAATGGGATATCACTGCAAAAACATGGACTTCCCCAGACATGTTTTTTATAGGTCTTACAGCAACAACATACTTCTATAAACATATTTGAATAACAGGAAAATAGATGTTCAAGAATTCTGGTATTTCGACTGTCTGGGACTTCCCATAACATTAATAAAATTAGACCAAGATTTAGGCCTTCGCACTACCAAGTAATATTTCCAGGATTCCTACTGTTGTTGTGCATTAACTGTGTATGATTGAAATACTCTTCTTCATTTTCCAAGGACGAAAATTGAACACAAATTTCCCAAAAGCCAATTTTTTGAACTCTGAACTGTATGACCCAAGACAACATTCTTTTTGCTTCTCTCCTAATTGTCAATCATTCTGTTCTCCAGAAATTTCCAAATATAGAATTATTTTGTCTAGTACCCACCACCTTTTGGCCAGCAAGACAAATTCCTCTCCCTGTAGCAACATTAATGAGGAATGCAATCTTGGCATGTGATGTCAAGTCCCTACCTCATTCTTATTCTCTTTTAAGTTACCCTCCGTACACACTCCAGTATTGAACTAGGTCATTGACAGAGCAATTAAAACCCTTTCAGATAGGCTGAAAGATAGCCCATATGGATGAATGTCTGAAAACACATGCTCTTTGGTGCAGTACCTCTGCCTGATGTTTATTCTCTTCAAGCATATGTATGAACTGGAGCCAAATTTTTCTACACTTACTAATCACGTCAAGGTCTCCAGTTTTCAGATGCTCAACTTGCGGCAATTAAAGGTGAGCAATTCCTTGTCTAAGAAAGCAAGTATCTCGAGCTTAGCTCCCAGAAAATGAGACCTCTAACATCATTTTTGTTCCTTGCAACTACTGAGCCCTTGGTTGTACCTGGTGTAGAAATTTTGGGAGTCTGTTACAGAGGCAATAAGTGGCAAAGAGTGAAATAACTTCTCTCTGTTTTTAGGAGATGGAAGTTTGATCATGGATCTATTCACTTTGATTTCACTACTTTGTCTCCTTGTATCTCTACGATGCAGAGGAAATGTTTCTACAAGCTGCATGTCCCCCATCTATCATGGGATGCCATGAGAGCTTTCCTCTCCACCCAGGCTACGAAGAGAGGTGAAGTTCTTCAACAGCATCATGAACAGAGCTCTTGTGTGTCTTCCCCACCCCTTACCCTCTGCTGAAGCTTGCAGTGTCTCCCAGTCCCCACATACTTACACAGAAACACCACAGAAGGCAGTGTATACAGAGTGTATTTCATTTTCACTTTCATTATCTAAATAATAAAAAACACTTGGGCAATTAGATGTGTATTTAAAATCAAAGGAAAACATAATGTTTGGGCTGGACCATTTTAGTTTGTTATTTACCAATATTTGCAGTTGTCCTTTAATAATGAAACTGTAGTACAATGGAGAGAGAAGAATGAAAAATGTAGTGTGGAAATATAAAAATATCAGAGAAAGCAAAAATGGTCTGAAGTGAGCTACCCACTTAAAAAACACGAGAAATGGTGGAAAAGTTTAAAAAAAAAATGAACAACAAAAACCCCATCTATTTTTCAACAATGTGATCCCTTCTGTCAGCAAGTCTAGGCTCAGAGACTGGGTATTTCCTCCATTCCCTCTTCCTGCCAGGGTTACGCTCCAGCAAAATGTGATTCTGCTGTACCTCAGTAGAGATGATTCAGTCATTGCTCTTGCCATGCTCTAAGAGGTTCTCTGAGACCACCTGAAGAAAAAAGTGGTTTTTTTTAAAAATCAGATCATTTCACAGAACTGATTTGGCGCACAGGCACTGAAACAGCCAAATCAGCACAACCTCTTCTAGAAGGAGTGGGTAGAGAGCTCTTACGGATAGTGGTGGGTTCATGAGAGACTCCTCACCCTCCAGCACATATATGCTTGAGCATCAACTGACTACCCAAGTTACTGCTTCTGTGCTCTAAGCTCAGGAAGGATTTTTAACTCAGAAGTTTATAAAAACAATGCATTTTTAATAAAGCGACATAAATCTGACACAATAAGGAGGAAAGAAATTAAGGAGGAGAGAGGGACCAGTGTATCCCAGGATGCTAGCAGCAATGGACCACAAATGTTTCAGATCAGAAGATTCAGGTCTTGGCTTGACAATTTTTGGCTGCTAATGCTACAGGCGACTGCTAATGGATGGTGCTGGTAAGAAGACCACTTTTCATAGATGTCGTATTTCTTGACTGTAATGCTTTCAGCTAGAAAAGTCTCTTCCCTGCCCAGAACTTTAAATACTACTGGAAAATAATATCCAGAGAGAAGACATTGGAGCAACTTTATTTTGTTAACTGCCACAAAAGTTGTCAAGTACTACAGATACTAGTATAAGGGAACATAAGAAAAGGCTTAAATATGTTCTTTAAAAATAACAAAGAATATCTTCAGTGTGAAAAAGACAAATACGTGTCTTGAAAGCTATCCACTGAGTTCAAAACTTTGATCTTTTTTCTACAAATATGGTAACTGGTCTTTGATACTCATGAGAAGTCCCAAAGGGCCTTTCTACAAATAAGTTACTTTTGCATTAACGATTTATTGAGTCACGACCTTTCCATCACAAACAAGTGTCTATTTGCTGTACCTGTTGGAATCCAGAAGAATAATGCAGGTGATGCCTTTGAAACTGAAATGTGCTTATTAACACTGTCTCACAAAGCCAGCGAGTGTTGTTAGTAAGAATTGACAGTGTATGGCTCAACCGCACATACTCCACTGCTGTCAAATTACTCAGTGTAAATACATCAGGAAAAAAGGGCACCCAGCTAAGTGAATTCTTTGCTGATAGGAGTTTCACTGCCTGTTATTTCTGTATTTTTTGCAACATGATCCAAAGCTCATTAACATCAGCATAAATGCACCCGTCCATTTCCATCCAAACTCAAAAGCCAATAAAGATTGGAGGGCGTCAAGCACAGATACAGGATCAGGTCCCAACAGCAGTAAAGCAAATTATACTAATTAATCTTTTCAATCACCAGTCTACCTTTGATCAGCCAAAGCAGACCATTTTCCCCACCAGGGTCAGAGAATTTTAACATCACAAATCTGTCAATTCTGAAACTCAAAACGATATATTGATTGTGGCAAAAATGTCCTTAAGGTGGCTTCTTGGGTCTGTTGGTCCATTCTGAAGCTGTGAAGCACCTTCATTCATTCTCTTTCTCTCTCTTTGCAATTATGCACTTAGATTTCATAAAACATAAAAAAGACCCACACCTGGAAACCCCAACATCTTTGCACAACGTAATTCTTGTTTTCTATCAAGCCCCTGTTCTCCATCATTCTATACCCAAATCAATGATATTACCACTAAGTAAAGGAAACTGGAATAAGGTCTTTTAGAACTACATATAAAATAATATTATAGCCTTAAAGAACTTCTGATAAGACTGCATTGGCTACCACCTTGTTGAGGAGCAGAACAGAAAAAGCTTTAAAGAACAATAAAAGAACAATGAAAGAACAATTTGTAAGTGTTGTTTTGAAACATGTAAATAGTGCTGTCAATTGGTGAGGATTTTTTTTTTCATTCTCTACATTTACATTTTCCAACTGCAGTAGAACATTTCACTGCATGCTACTATCAATCATCCTTAGCCTAGAAATGTACTGTACATTAGTAACGCTTAATTGGCATATTTAAAGTAAATAGCTACTTAGTTTTGCTGTAAAATCTTTGGGAACAATTTTATGATACCACAAGGCATTGTTTGTTCCAAGAGCAAATATTCAAGTCTTGAATGTTAACTCTGATATGAGACAATTAGAAGTATTGAAATAGTCAGCTTGCCGGGCTACTGTACAACTAAATATAGGTCATCGGGATATCGCCTGCCAATGAAGTAAATGTCTCGGCCTGAAAAGTATTTGGGCAGAAAGAAGGAAATTGTAGATGTAAAAGAAAAATAATAAATGATTTCTCTTTGACGTGACCCTTGGAAAAAAGATAAAATAAACATTTATAAAAATCAGAAAAAAAGGGGGGGGGGGGGAAGGG
>Ga0181612_147467_pt1 | contig 18783 bp, 9 predicted proteins | sample HoacroProtozoa21_FD_119630 | JGI IMG/M metagenome (GOLD analysis project Ga0181612, IMG submission 119630) | Hoatzin crop microbial communities from Cojedes, Venezuel. Combined Assembly of Gp0051906, Gp0051904, Gp0051908 | reverse complement strand
AATGTGAATATTTAGCTTTTTTGAGTATTTATTCTCTACACTCATGACTTCTAGAAATCCTTCAATATCTATCACCTTAGAAGGAGAAGAGAAAATGAGAGATATTCTGGGGAAAATTACTCCCTTTTCGTAACATTCTTCTTCCCCCCACACATACATTCTCAATTTCCCACACACATTTTAAGGCACTGCAACGCAAGTTTTCAGGAGCTAAATCTACAAGAGAAATCTAAAAGAAATTACTTTTCAAAATAATCAAGACAAAAACGAAAATCTTCCCTAACTAAATAAAATGGCCAAAAGTTCTACGTCTTTTGTGTCTTTTATGAGAGGAATGATTAAAAATGTACCAAGAGCCATGAATGCCGTTTTACTGTCATTTCCTTCGATTAACCTTCACCCGACCTCAGTCCCTAAGGCAATTTCAGTTTCTTTTTGTTCTTCCATTTAAATTCTGCAGTACACCAGGTGAGTACATCTCCGCCACTACAGAACATTCGTGGAGAACAGATTGGTTTTGGAAAGGATTTCAGAGAAACTGTTTGTTATGAAGAATCATTTGCAAAAACCTTACCAGGGAGAATAACAGGTCACATTTATTCCAAAACTGGGATTTTTACGATCCCTGTGGAGTTATGTAATGACTTTTCCTAGGTATTATTTAAAAGCAAACCGCACCAGTTTATACCAGAACAGGACCTCGGTGCTGCTGGCTGGTGGAGGCTTACCAGCCCCGTCATGTTGGCAGTTCTCACCAACGTCTCTGCTCTGCATCTGCAACGATGTCTGCTTCCAAGTGAGTTAGAAAATGTAACTTGCCCACTGGAATGGGAAAAAAGCCACCATGAATAAAAGCTTAAAAAATAGATTATAAACCCTTTGCAGAAGGCATGGCAGCATTCAATATTTGCTCAGAAATCTTATAGTACAATACTTTCTTATTTTAAAACTCACTATTTTTTAATGAGTCCCACGATCTTGGGGATTGAGTAGGAATCATGAAATTTTGCATGCTTAGACTCTGTTCTTCAAACTTTAAACTGCATAATGAAAAATGGACAAACTAGGAAAGGGAAAAAAATATCTACAAAATAGTATAAGATCTGTAAAGTATGCTACTGATGAAATGTTAAGGAAGTCTGACCTACTGAGTTCATCAGACTGACTTACGGGATGAGTCAATCCTCAAGCATAAGAACTGATATGATGCTGAGGCTTCTGAGAGCAAATTTTTAATCTGCCAGGAAAAATATCTTTTGAGATATTGAGATATTGATAATGAGATTCAACAGTCAAATAAAGCCAAGAATCGAGGTGCAAAGTTTTAGTTCTCGGGAACCACCATGAGCCACCGTACCAGCTTACTCTGGGCTGAAGAGACATTGCATCACATGTGGCCTGTATTATTATTCCAAAAAATGTTCTATCATATAAGTAGAAGCTATGGATTCAACGGAGGCTTTGCTTTTCACTGCTGTCAGCCAAATTTGTGATCTGACTGGATTCTTAACATCTGAGTTCCGTATTATTCTCCCTAGATGAATTTTCAGGATTAAAAAAAAAAAAAAAATTGTCCAAAGCTGTGACACAAAGCATCAACACTTCTTGCAAACTGCCATCCAAAAGAATTCAGTTTGGATCCACTGAATTTATGGACATGAATCATTTTGAAATGTTTTATTTCCCCTGCCCTTTTTAATTTTCATTTTCTTCCTATCGGTAGATAAATATTAAATTGAGATTAAACACAAATCTGTTGCATTTCATAATGGTAAAACAGCCTATCGTGGCAATTTCCAAACTCTACAGTTGTAAAGGTGATTCAGTAACTCCGATCCTCTCCTGTTAGCAATTTTATTCTCCACAGCCTGACACTCCCTGATAACGTGAAGGAGTTGCAACAGATAAGTCCTGTTGTTCTCAGTCATGATCCTTTTCTGCTCTTAAATATTTAATAATATTCCTAAAACAATTAATATACACTCTCAAAATTCAGCTATCTTCAACTGCGTTTATGCAAGTTCTGCTTCCCTTTCATTTCTAGATACATCCAGCAAGTGATACCACCTCGGCACATTAGACTGGGTCATCTAGCCTGTGGCAGCTTCTGCACAGTTTTCCATCACATCTCTACCGACTTCTCTAGTAAAATGGCCAGCTCTTGACTGGCAGACGTGCTCACCTGACAGAGTACAACGCTTAAATGGAGGAACAAAAGGATCTGAAACCGCCTCAGGGAGGGAGGTCAGGTGAAGGTTAATCAAAGGAAATGACAGTTCGATGGTATGCACAGCCCTTGAGATTACATATGTGTGTTTTGTTGGGAAATATTTAACTGTTTTTCCTCTATTTAGAAAGAAACCAAAATACAGTGCACATAAGAAAAAAAGGCAGACGAATCCACAGATGTCTCTTAGCCCAGTAGAGCTCGCGTTGATGGGATGCAGACTAGCTGGTGCAAGGTGAAGAAAGCCAAAAGATGACAACTCTTTGTGTGGTTTCACTATTACAAAACATTTCACTATCGTAAAATACAACAGAGTAGCTGTGGAGCCAGGGAAATTCAATACAGCTCTCCTTTATCTTGCTCCCATATTTACTCCCAGTAGTTAGTGGTCTTCCCTCAAAACGGGTGCTAGAGCTAAGGAGGGTAAACTATATCTGGAAAATACCGTATTGTAGAAGTATGTAGAAGTCTACAGAATCTCATTTGTGCTTTGTAAGACACTTGGTTTGGCCTTATTCCTGCCTCATTTGCATTTCCTTTCCAGCATTTTTCATACACTTGGATTTTTACTTTCAACAGTACTTTCAAACACTGTTTTTAAGCTTACATGCATGTAGAAAGGGATTTTTTAATGCACTCTCCTCAAACATTTAATCATTAAATTTATTCCAGTATTTGTCCTCAGTTAATTGAGGAATTAGAACCAATGCCACATGACTTATCAATCACAAATAAGTAACACACCTGAGTTCTGATTTCTAGTTTTGATTAAGAAAGCCAACTAGTCAGTAGAACTCATGAAAAATTTTGACAACTATATTTTTATTCTTCCCACAGAATAAAAGGCAAAATTCACTGAATGAATTATTAATTATGAGTTATTCATCCACTCTACTAAAAACTAATCTGTTTCTTTTTTAAGCATCAAAAAGGTCTTTCAAATAGAAGTTGCAATAATGAAATATGGCAGCAGATCTTGAAGTGTGCCCTTACCCCGTCTGCAGATATGTAAAAGGTTACACTACCAGAGTTATTAATCCCCCATCACTCTGACAATTGATTTTGAACACAGTCTGTTGCAGTCTTTATAACGCAAGATCATAAATGTTCAAGACTAATTTATTGCTCTTTGTTCCACCTGGCAAAAATTTACTGTCAAACCGAGTTGTGTTGACGCAAAGATGCAGATGAGTGTTTAAGTCTTCTCCGCGTTAGTAAATGGGTTTGTAGTACCTGTGTGTGGTTAGAAACTTCCACAAAGGAGCAAAGAAAGAGGAAAAGATTATGCTGTCTTTAATCAACAGGAAATATTTGCGCAAATAGCAATAGGTATTTATTTCAGAATTAATGGGGAAAGCCATTATTTTAATTTCTCAGTGTTGATATTTTCGGTTTGTGCTCTGCTCCCTGGTGTCTGTCAGGTTTTCAACAGTGCACGTGTAAAAGCACTCACTCTCTCGGCAGGCTGGTGGACCTACCAGGCAAGGGGTCCCCACAATCCAGTGAGCGATATGCAAAACCTGCCATCCTACGTGGCTTTTCAAAATTAGTAATTCCAAAGTCAGAACCAATTCCATTTATACTGGAAATTCCTGAACGTGCCTTTTCTGCTTGTGGCCATCGCCACTGCCCCTGCCCATGCCAGGGAAGCTCCAACCTCCAATGAGGGACAAACCAGCAGAGGAGGGGAGGGGGGCGAAAAGGGAGAAAAGGATCCACTTGACGCTGATGTAACACCTTCATTTGTAAAGGAGAAGGGTTGTTTTTACAGAACAAAAAGAATATATTACAACGCAGCTTATTTTAAGAACAAAATCCTGTCCCACAGACCAAGCATTTCATAATGAATGCATTACAAGTTTTCTAAAGCCTACTACAGAAGCAGGGAACTAAAACCCAAAAAACAGAGACAGGAAAGAAAACCAGAAGAGAGTTTCGACATGAGAAACATGCCTATCCAGAAGTCTGCTTCCTAAAGTCTCCAAAGTAGTTTTTTCTCAGTAAAAAGATGAACCCATAAAATTACTGTTCTTTCAAAATAACCACATAATACCTCTTTAATAACAGTTCTCAACCTTACATATTCTACAGTCCAAGAATACAAACTTCATCTTTCCATTATCTAGAGGCAGAATCATTTAACTGTCCTGGCAAGTTTACTCCTTTTGAATTATCATTTTTACCACGATGATGAAGTAGGAGAGCTATCTGACTGCTTGCTAGAACTGCTGCATTCATGACTTGTAGACATCTGTATGATATTGAAATTAATTTCCAGTATAAAACAGTTAACAGAATAACCCTAGATAAAGGCAAGTATAATATTAATTTCATTCTTTTTGTTGGCAATGCTGTACAGCTCATTGCTCAAGTAAAGAGCACTTTTCTGAGCCAGATACAAATTAATTTTACCATTCTTCTTCAAATACGAATTTTAAAAGTCAACTAAAGGCTACAACAGCTTTGAACATTCCAGTGACTGTTTTAATTACCTATCATACAGCTGTGAGACACTGCAAAAGGGAGGGGGGGAAAGAGAAGGGAGAACAACACCTGGTGTACCAGCAATTGTTTTTCTGACATAAAGAAGAAAAAAATAGTTTCCAAGCACTCAGAACAGCAAAAAGCTCAGCAAAGTAAACACAGATTTTTTTATCAGTACATTAATGTGGTGTTTTTATTCTGGACTATGACCTTTCATACTGTCAATAATCACTTTCACTGTTAAATAAAACCACTGAATCTCCAAACGTTAAATATATGAATTCTGACAGCATTTAAACCTTGCTTTTCAACCCAAAGTCGACGCACACGCTGCAGTAAGTTGCTAAAGGCACACATGGGGCTGCTTTCTAGGGTCTCCTTCTCCAGCAAGAAAGCTCGCTGCACTTTTACAGGCAACCACACAAAAAGGCATAATTTTTGTCATTCCAACCCTTGATAGAATTGGGATCTAGAGGCTACTGGGACTTCTGCTGGCCTTTGACACCCTGGCTTCCAGCCCCTCAGCAATCAGTCAGTGCCGGGGTAACAAAAGACCGCTCAAACGTGCGGTTGTCATCCCCACGCTACATCTGTTGACCATGCTGTTTGGAAGTGTTGACCCCAGCATTTCACCGTAAACACCGTCGAAATCAACAACAACAAAAACAGAAATCAGAAAGGAAAAGGGATGTCATAAGTCAGGTCAGAACATTTTATTTGCACGTGTGTCAGTAAAGATAGAAGGAACCACTGAACTAAATTAAATCAAAGCAAACCTGCTAATTAAAACAGCTAAAATTATGTTTGTGAAGATGTGTGACTGGTTTCCTGCTTATCTGCAAATAAGCCTCCCCATAATATAAACATGTTTCTATCTCCACTTCATTTATAATAAGTCTTTAGGCAGATTGTAATTAGTATTTTGAGTTCCTAATAGAAGATCTATTGTGTTGCTGGAGAAATCTTTTTCCTGACCATCAGAACTCTTATTATTTCAGCTTCATTCTCAAGGGTTCCCACCTGTTCTCCTCATGCTGGTCAAAGTCTTGTAGCCCATCTGCCTGAATCAGATTGTTCGGGTATGCGTCTGAATACCATCAGCTTCAAAACGTGCTGCTTGTATTCAGCCACCAATGCGGGCATCGTGTTCAACTCCACCTACGAGCCAACGTAGAAATTATTACCAGTTCTGCTTGGGTTCATTCCATAGTTTGTTTTTCACTCCTTCTTGAAAGAATGATCAAATTATCAAGCTAGGAAGCAGAAGAATGGGGTCAAACCAAAAGTTTTGCACAAAAATAAGACTAATAAAAAAATCAACTTTTTGTTTCTGTTTTACTTATTCCCAAGTTCACAATGCATAATTTTATACAAACCCAATTACATAGCTCAGTGATTTACTGGCAAAGCTGTCCAGGAGAAATTATCTGGCTTTAGCTAATGTGTTTGCCTATTGACAATCAAAACAAATCCATAGAAAATTGCAAAATGGCCACAAAGAAAAAAAAAGGTCGAGTCAGAAATGTATCAGAAGTGATACAGTATGCAAGCTGAATAAATCTCACCTTATATTCTGTTTTCACTGAATAGTTGATAAACCATGGTCACGAGTATGGAGTCAATCTCTCAGCTCATGCACCATTTATTTATCCCAGTATTTAACTTTAGGCATGTAGGTAGTTTCATTGGCTTGGAAAGCACGGTGTTTTCTTTTTGCCCTTTTCATAATTTTTTAAGGATTAGTCTGCACAGTAAACGGATGCGCGCACTGACTTCAACAGGATTGCTCCGATATTTACAGTTACCCCTGGGTTGAAGCAGGTTTTTTAGATTCAGAGCTATAAGGCATGAGGCCACGGAGCTGCATGTGCATCGCATTAACAAACGGCTGCCCAAATGGAGTGCGATCCGATACCGGTGTCTTGAACATGAAAATTGTAACCAGTAACACTGCAATAACGCCTGCGTACTACTTGCACTGACTAATATCTTTTTTGTTATTGTTGAAACACTTCTGAAACAACACAGGATGCCTTGGGTGGAGCATAGGCTCTTTCTATAGTTAGTGTAAAGTGAAATTTCTAACATAAACAAAAAAAAAGTATGATTTTTTTAATAGTACGCCAAATGATTTCAGATTATTGTATATATTTTCCCTGGGATGACCACTGGGCAAAACCCTCAGTCAGACATTTTGTTGGGCATAGCCTAGAGTTCATTTACTCACTTACCTTAAAGCAACTGCCTCCTAAAAATACATCAAACTGCAAATATGTTAAACCCCAAATTTTGCCGTTAACTGCCTAAGCCAGCACTAAGTCCTACATCAGTCAAAAACCCCACTGATGTCAGCATGACTTGTGACAACAGGAGATTTCCCTCCCCTCAGTACAGCTATAAAACTGGATCCTTGGTGAGTATATTTGAATTCTGTGGATTATATATGATTAAACAGATTTGGATTAAATCACGGCGATGGGCTGCCTTATCAACAGCACGCTGTCGGGACCACGTTGATGTACAGTAATCAAGGTGACCTTACAGACTTGTTATGACTCTGATCAACTTCAGTGGATGGGGATTTTTTTTTTTTTCTTACTCTGCAAAGATCAGGCTGCAAGATGTAAGGAGCTCAAGCGCTGTTTTTCTGATGAATAGTTTTCATGCCTTAAAATTATGATTCAGGCAACAAAGAGCAATCTTTCTTCCAGGGGAAGCCGATCTCAGCTAAACTGCTTGAGCTCTGTTTCCTTCATCGGGATGGGAAATATGGCTGGCTGTGCCTTGTCCTAGCATGCAAAAAAATCCAAATAAAGGAGAAAAACATCTGCATAAAGAAATACACCAAAATCCCACCCAATCCAAGTTTGCCTTTCATTACTTCATTGCATTATCTCACCTATTCTATTTAAAATTAATCTGAATATTGCTGTGAAACCTTTTTTTTTATTACTGTGGTTACCCTCCATTTAACCAATAAACATATAGTAGGGTTAACAATAAACAACAGAAACAAATGTCCTCCTCGGCAGAGTAGCGAGGATACAGCTGAGAAATGGATTTGGCAACCCAATTCTACAAGAACTTGCAGCTAGCCAGAGCTAAAGCGTTAACTGCCAACACTCCAGACATCTCACGGGCTCCTGCTCCAGCAGAAGGGTTTTCGCAGCCTGGCAGCGCGTGCCCTGTGGATGCCGACACACATCCTCATATTTAATAAGGGTAACATTTGGCAGCCATCGCTACTGAGGTCATTCTAAGGGAAGGGAGGAAAAAGAACTAACAGATATAAAAAGGCAAAAAAAAAAAAAGACCCTGGCTGCCAAAGTCTGGGGGCTTGGCAGAGTAACAGAGATAAACTAATCAGCAGCGCAGCTTTCCTGCACCGAGGCTTTCAGATCTCTGCACAGAACCCGGTGCCTCTCCCCTTTGGGCTGAGCAGCCCAGAAGTTCCTGGATCCATACGTAAGGTTGAAGAGAAAGAGGGAGAAAAAGAGAATGTAGTGGTCACAGGAATACTTTCCTGAAGTTTACGGCAAGTTATACATCAGCTCAAAAAGATTTTTAGCCCAAGATACCAGATAAAAATTTCAAAAGGCTTACTGGGGGTGGAAAGCTGTTACATAACCTCTTAACACTTCCAGTAGTTTGTGCTGCATTACATCTCGTACAGACACGTGCAGCAAACATCATGCTCTGAACCTCTGGATTCCCACCCGCACTGAAGGACCTGGGCTGTGCGGTCAGGTTGTGGCGAAGCCACAGGTCAGGAAACTTCCTCCCCTTGAACATCCTTCCTCTAAATGAGTCCCCCACCCCGTCCTCTCCCCCACTGAGGACATTTTTAGTAAGATTGCTGTGCAGCTAATTACATTACCATGGCATCCAAGTACCACACAGTCATGAGACCTACTTCTGTTAACACCCCTTGGGTTTGTGGAGAGGAGTTAATAGGGAAACATCCTCACGTTTGGAGAGCTGAGGCACAAGGTCAAGTCGTTTGTCCAACAGCACTGCAGAAGATGCACAGGGCAGGGAATTGCTTGGTGCGGAGTAGCTGCTGGAATGGACTAGAGCCCAAAGCAGCTGTGTGACCACCTACTTGGCCAGCCACCATGCCCTCAGAGCCACTCTCAGGAGACAGTGCTGGGACTCCGAGAGGAAACCTTGAGCAAATAGAGCAAAATACTTGCTCAGCACCTGTACTCTGCAGCCTCCAGCTACACCATCAGTCCTCACACTAGCATCGGGCTGAACTGATGGCCCCAGGGCCTTGCCAGCTTCCCAGAGTCCTTCCTTGTGGAGTGCTGGTGCCTGCTTCTGCAAAGGCAACTGAGATGTTTGGGCAGCCCGCCCCCAGGCAGAGCTCGCCCTGCAGACGGGAGCAGTGCAGATGCCCATGTCAAGCGTCACAGACCGTGTGTCCTTTTGCTCTGCAACAAACACATTTCTGCGGCCAACATCAGGGAACTGGAGCTTTTAACTGGGCCAGCTTCACCAGTCCTCTTGCCCAGCCTTGGTATTCCGATGGTATTCCTTGACTATGAGCTTCCTACAGACAATGGTCTGAACAGAGCTACCACTTGCATGGATTTCCCATCTGCCCCAACTCGTGTGACCTTGGCTGAGACAGCTACTCTGATCCCTTTCAGCTCTTCAAGAGCAGAGCACAAACCCGAAGAGCTGTTTTCTCCATGCTAATCTTCCATGCAGAACAGAATTACTCTTTATTTCTAAAGCCTCTCAGCGAGTTCTCTCATCTGTTTTCATTCACTTTCTCTAACAGACTCTGGAGTCACGTCTGTGCTGCTGGGAGAGTTTGGTCATGACTTACTTCAGCCCGTGTTCATAGGCCTAGTACTGCTACTAGGTCAGTTTAAACCTCGAAGAATTGCGTGTTTTCATTGGTGTCACCATCTCTCACTGCTAAAACCTTTCTTTTTATATACTTGCACAGCATTTTCACCAGATAATTACTAAAAAGACACGGCAACAAAACTCGGAGTGGAGGGCTTAAGCCCCACTCATGGAAGGCACACCCTGCCCAGTCCCACTTCCAACCACACCACCAGCACAGGCTGTATGCTGGGAACAGGCTTAACCACAGCAGTTTGACAGGCTCTTGATTTATTTGATTAACATGAACTCACAGCGCTGCTTCCTGAACCTGCCAGCCAGCCGAACTAAGACAACCAGCTGAGTACCAGGATGCATTCTACCGCTGAACTATCTCGCTGTGTGAGGCTGACATCTGATCAAATTGAGAGTGCACTTCAAACAGCCAGGAGTGAAGGACTTTGGCCAAAGCTGTTACCCACCAGAGAGCTCACTTCTAAGATAAAACTTGTTCAAACCACTGCCAGAAAACATGGATGTCACGTTGTTGGTCTGCTGTAGGTTATTCAACATGCAAAACTTAGAGTAGCAGACAGATTAATTAATATAGATAACAAAAACAGTAGCATATAATCTTAAAAGAAAGAGATGAAACCACAAAGGACTATTGTTTCCCTGTGGTACAGCGGTATTGTTTTTTTTCAAACATCCAGTCTCGCTTCAACTGTATTTTTAGAGGAATAGCAACAGGCCAGATACAGCCTTGGATAGTCGGTGGTGGAGAGAGAGAGTAAAGAAAACCCTACTCCTGACAACCAGCATCTACCCTTTAAGCTGCAGAAGAAACATCTGCCTAGCTACTCATTAGAGATGGGATTTGCCAAACGCACTCCTCGATGCTCTGTTATGCCAGGTAGCACTACGTGTATTTTCTCCTTCCACGGGGATGTAGTCTAAGCCATTCGTATTTAGTTCTCCCGTCCCCCTAAATCTTCTCCACAAAGGACACTGTCGCCACCAAAGCTCTGCGACAAGGATGGTTTATATATCTGACAACCTTTAAACCCCCAAAGAAAGGGAGAGGGAAGTGGTAAAGCTCTCTGAAGAGCTCTTTGGTGGAACAAGCAGAATTATGAGCAGCAGGAGAAATATGAGTAATTAAGACAACAGTATATCTATATCTTACGGCTGACAGAGCGAAGCTGCAAGTTAGCTCTGGGCAAGGTGTTAGCAGAGGAAAGAACTGAGCAGGCTGTTTCTAATGTTATTGTTGAAAAGCCAGCCCAGGAAAAAGGCTAAAGGGACAATTTCATTAAAAAGAAGGAAGTAGATTGGCTTAAGAGAGCAGTGAGATGCAGACTGGTAACATTAAAGGAACAGGTCAACAGCTATCCGTAACAAGACAAGCAATCGTCTGGGGAGTCAGCCAACGTGGCACTCTTACTGTTCTTAAAAGAAAACGCTCTTAAATTATCTATCGGTGGGTTATACGGAAATTAAAGCTGCAGAATTGCAGCACCGCAAAAAACAAAGCACTAGGGTGGGTCGGGGCTGCAGGAGAGCAGACCGCGACTCTTTCCAGCGAGCAGCCCGAAACAGCGGCTGGTTTCAGGCAGTCCACGCCCATCCAGAGCCGGCGTGGTGGCCAGGACACGGCGTTCGCTCCTGCCCGTGATCCGACCGCCACGTCCCCGCACCAGCTCCGGTGCGAGGACCCGAGCTGCAAGGGCTGTACCCCCCAGATGCCATCGGGGCTGGAACCGCTGCACGGCGGGGACGGACCCGCTCCCGCGCCGCAGCTCCTCTGACAAGTGCATAAACTCCATTTCTCTCCTTCCTCCGGCGCTCTGCATGCTCCAGCGATCCCCCAGCTGGCAGGACGGCCCTTTGTGGCTACAGCAGCATAGTTTATAGCAGCCCTCAGGCTGTGTTTTCCATCTAGTATATATAAGTGAATTAGTGGAAAATTTGAGCTTACACAAATCACAGAGCCAGTGCGGAGTTTGTCATGGCCGGGCAGCTTTTTCTCAGGGCTGGAGCAACGTTAAGGAGGTGCAGTGGGCTGCATCCATGGTTCCTGCACTGCAGCTGGGTTTAGAGCTGGGAAGGGAACTGCTGTTAGTCGAGAGGAAACAAAAAAAAAACCAGACCAAGAGCAGCTCCCATATCTACATAGATCGAATGTATGGCCGGCACAGTCACCTGGGGCTCGCAGCCGAAAAGATCGATGCGCAGATATTCAGACGGAGCAGCCTTCCTCCCTCACCTCCCAGGCTCCATCTGTGTGAAGGAGGAGACGGGGATTACACAGAGTGCAGTATTTGTGCCGGAGAAACGGCAGAGGGGTTGCTCCAAATTCACGTTATGGTAAACGAGAGCAGCATTTGTCCGAACGATAAGAGCTGTAGCAAGGGCAGAGCCAGAGGGCACCAAGTGAGGGTCATCAGCTGCAACTGCTGTTGCCACCCAAGCAGAGGAGCTACACATCTGCAGCAGAGGTGGAAAGATGGAGGACGGCGGAGGCTGGGAGCTGCCAAAATTCTCTCGCTACAGTTCTCAGGTGATTTCCCCAGCACGCCTCTCAGAACATCTCGTACAGCCAAGCTTCTAGCCATGTTCTGACCAAGCGCCCCAGCAGCTACTTGTTCCTGCTATGCCTTTCTTTCTTTGCACTTACAAGTCCCAACCCTTCTCAAGAATTTGTCTGGCCCTATCAACAGAAACAGCACTAATTTACCTAGAAAATACACTTGGAATACACACTTTACATTGAAGCACAGGGTAGGTATTCCTTGTCTATTTTTCTTCCTTGCTTTCTCAGCCAGCGCCGCAGTGAGTCATGGACCATGCCATCCCCGGCCACTCCATCACTTACTTGGTATAGAGAGTCTGAAGCAAAGGGGTTTCTTGCTACAGATCGTTCTCTGCCGTTTTCTGTACTATACAGGATCATGTGAGCCTGTGCGAGGAGCCTGCATCGCCCTTTCCTGCACAAGACTGAGGGGAAGACTGCTCTCTGCACATTTCAAACCACAAACTCTAATGGCTGCTTAAAATACACACTTTCATTCAGCCCATAAATCAAAACAGGTAGTCAAATCCTGCTTACAGATCTAAATCCTTTTTACACCCTTGTGTAGCTCCATTATGTAGCTAAGGTGTCACACTACCGATATATTTCTGCCTCCAGCTTCAGCCAGATCCTAGCACTGATTGAGAGCACCAGAGTGTGCAGCCCTTAAAAACTCAAAAATTTTTCACATTTCTGAGCGCCAAAATGCATCTGAAATTGGGAAAAATGACCTCCTGTCATTTAGTTGACTTGCCAATGAGTTTATTCACTCACTCCTCCCGCAGAGCAGTTGTTTCATGGAAATGCAAAAATGTTGAATATTCCACCGCGACACAAGGCAGAGCTACCCGAGTCTCACCCCAGTGCCAAGCAAAGACAATCACAAGGCTGAAACCTCTCATCGGCTCCGTTTCATATAAAGGTGAGCATCTTTACAATTCTTTGGGATATATATTGTTAGAAAGTGAGCTCAGAATTTCATATTATTATCATATGATAGGCGGCATTCCTTTGATAAAGGGTCAAAGATCAGGAAGACAAGAAAAATAAGGAAATAAAACCCAGCAACGGTCAGATCTTTAGCTGGCATAATTGGACACCGAAGTCTACGGAATTGTGTCTATTAGCAGGAGTGGGTGATCTGACCCATATGCTTACCACTTTCAAGTAGAAAGATTAAAACAACACGCCTAACAGCAGAAATGGGTTATACTGCATTTCTGAGAGGTTTGGGTTGCCTAAAAACTCTGGAGAAATCTGCAGCCTGCCATCAGAAAGACTTCAAGGCTGTTTACCCAAACTCCCCAATAGCTCCTTCTAAAAAAGGATGATGAGCAACCATGTTCAGCAACACAGATTTTTAATGTAATCTGTTTATAGTTTTAGAACAATTTCCAGAATAGAACATTTTTCAAATGTCCTGAGCCTTTAGCTTTCTCACTTTGATCATCTCCCATCACGTTATGGTTCAGAACAGAACGTGATGGAGCCAGGCTAACGAATCTGCCAGAAATGACATCAGAAAGCGAAGTGACCTGAAAAAAAAAGTGCTTTATTTGAGCACCACGCTCTTCTTGAACATTTTCCTTCTTATTTTCTTATACATTTCAATTAATGTTTTACTTCCACTGGATTTATTTTGCTTGCATGAAATCTCAGAGCTTGTTCTCAGAAAAAACTCCAACTGAAAACAAAAGGAGCCTTATTTGACCAAGGGAAGACTGTAGGAGGTCCTCAGATAACAATAGCAAACAATTCTTTTTGGGTTGCACAGTTTAAATAGCGAACTCTTTCTTAGGAGGTTAACTCTATGTAATAATTGTGGATTTTGTAGCCGGTGGAAGGGAGAGATTGGTCTTTGACAGAGTTTATATTGCTAGCCTGATGCGAGCAGACAGCTGCAAAAATGAGGCGATATCAGTGATAAAAATATTCCTTCTACGTTTAGGCAGGAGGAATTGCACAGTTGCAAAGGGCAAATCCTGCTGGCCTACACACAGGCAAGCAGTCCGCACACACGAAGGCAGGGACGGACGGACACGGCATGACTGGTAGGTGGACATACCGACGTAGTAGGGATTTACTTTAAATATTTTTTAACACTTCATGTGAAATTTCACATATATAGCTCGCATTCCTTTTGGAAACTTTATCTACACAATAGCATTGATTGCACGTTTAATTCAAGCCACATTAGAATGGGCAAATAACTCGGTTAAAAAAAGTGTTGTAATGATAGCCCCCATCCCCCTCTAACTGGTGTAGAAACAGATAATTTCTACTACTAAAAGCGATGAAATTTGGTGCATTTCCAACTTGTATTTTAACAATGCATTACCTCCTGAATTGCTGCATAAATATTAATAGACAGCCTGATATGGAACTTTTGCCCGTAATGCCCTTGGAGAACCATAATCATGGCGAGTGGAGCAAAAGAGATGAGAGGGTGCGCTGAAGATGGTGGCTCTATCCCCCAGCTTCGCAGAGCTACCCTAGGTCAGGCACTTGCCACACAGCAGCACCGGTGAGCAAGATCTCCAAGCCTAGACTTTGTCTAGCAGGAGATGAAAATCCTGTAGACGTTAATCTGCCTGATACTCCTCTGCAAAAATTTCCGTTGATACCAAGAAGAGCTACACTGATTTGTCTCCAAAATGGCTAGGCTTAATTTTTGACATAGTGTACTTTTAAATTTCATCCGCAGATATCTGCTACTCAAATCACCTTGAAAATTATTATATGGCATTTACCTACCTGAATTTTATCCCTCTGATACAAGCACATTAAAAGTCACGACTGCTCTGGCCACTGTTTACAAGCGGCCAAGTGAAGCTCCTCCGAAGCCATGCTCTGCCTTCCTGAAAATCAGTCATTTATTCAGATCCCTAAATATGGGCTTTGGGGGCTGAAATTCAGGCCACCCTTTTGGAAAAGCTTTTTAGGCAGCCTTTCTCCTCTGCCATAGGCCACGTTTCTGCTTTCTGAGAAGATGACACTCTTGTTTTTTGTCACCCTAGTGCAAGAACCTCGCTTGAAACCTCTGAATACCGACAGTAAAAAGTGCAAGGAGGAAAGATCTCTGTGTGCAAACACCTACTGCACAGCTGTATTTTGGACACCAGTAGACTATGCTAAGGGTTAAGTTAATTTAACTTTCACCAAGTTAGAAAGCTATGAAAGTTTAATCACAGATGAACTCCAGTGGGCAGTTTGGGAGCTCACAGACAAATGTTCTCATTTTTATTCTTTATAGGCAGCGCTCAAATCATCGTAAACCACATTTAAGGAGGGAGAAATTTCATGAGAGGTGGGAGCTGTTTTATGTGATAGAATAAGAGAAAAAGGCAACTTACTCTTTTAAAATTTAAATCCAACAAAATTACTGGAAACGCCGGTGGAAAGAGAACGCTGAGAATTCATTATTTTGTTTCAAAGTTAGTTTATCATAAATCTGCCCTCTGACACGTAATAACTAGTAACGTTTCGAAGGTTATTTGATAGTAAGTTCAACAGTGTAGGTGACTGAACATGTGAGCTGCATGATAATGAGTCCCAGGGGAAATCAGGCTTTAGGATGCAGGGTGAAGCATCCCTAGGCTTGTATTCAGATGGAAAAAACATATTCAAAAGTTTATTGTTTATCTCCTCAGAACATCAAATAATACACAGTCCCTCGAATCAAATGTATAAAGCACGCTAGAAGACTGTTTGCTGGGGGGAAGATGCCTGACTTGATCCAAATTCAAAAAAAAACCTAGTAGCTTGTACACTGAAATGCATAGAGAGATTTTGATATAAAAAGTGGAGGGGAGTATTTCGGTTTGTTCTTTTACAGAACTAGAAGGCACAGCAAGTCAATTTGCTCTTGCATCAGGCTCTAGAAAGAGGAGCTAGAGAGCATTCAAACTAGTTGTTTTCATATCCTCAGTACAATAGAGTTCTTTAGGTGTGACAAACACAAATTGCGTTACTCATCCTGAAATTCATTCCCAAAGCAGGTTGGCTGTAATTGATTAATTCAGAGTGTACAAACTAATTTAAAGCCAATAATGAGAGGCAAAGATTTTATTTTTCAGCAGGGAGGTGTGGTACGCACACCCCACTCCAGCAGTGTAATAGAGCCCCACCTCTCAGCTCGTTAAGCTGTTAAATAACGAGTCTGATGCTGCCCTGACCAAAGTCAATGGTAGTTTTGTCATTAGCTGTGCTGGAAGAGTATGTAAGACAGAATTTTTTTTATATGAAACTCTCTGTATTGCAAACACCGAGGGCAGCAGCGTTCCAAGCCTGTAACTACCCGGGCGCTGGCATCGTGCCACCCCGCTGCAGAGCGGGGATGGAGGGGACGGGAGCCGGGTCACCCACCTCCTCCGGCCTTCCCCGGGCACGACCCATCCGCAAAGCAGATATTGCTGCTCGTCTCCAGCCCATGCACATTGCTATGCGTGGAGAAGTTTGCGGAGGAGGCGTTGTGTTTAAGGGCTCTTGTTGAGGTTGGACAGATCGTGGAGAACACCACTGCCAAATTTCTGTCTTAAGAGAAACATCTCGGCTCTTAGAAGTGCTCAGACGTGACTCCTGCTGTTTAGGTGTACAGCTGTACCTGGCAAGCACACCAGTTACCTGCTTTTAGCAGAGTTACGTAGTCTTCCCTGTATCAAGCGGCTGTTATAATGTATTTTGAACACCGAAAACAAAATTAGACTTTACTTTCAAGGTATCTTTCAATAACCAAAATCCATCTTCTGTACGTATTTTTAAATTGTCCTCCTTTTTTAATTCATTACCTAAATTGTTGCATACCCTATACTTAGGCAGTGAGAAGTGATGCAGCATACATCTTACTTAACTTCACTCCATCAGTCCTAACCCTCAATATTATGATGGTTTTTTTCAGAAATTTAACTGGCAGAGGTTTACCGACACACCACAAATCCTAGTTATCATTGAAACTCCCAATTCTATATTGACAAAAATCAGAGGTTGAAACGCTTTTATCTTGACAAGCTCTAAAATATCCAGTGAATGTTTTTTTATTCGCTTACTATATCAGTATATATTTCCAACATTACCATTTTCCGTACCTGAACTTCAGGAAAACAACAGCATTTAAAGATGCACCAAAGGCAAAGATAAATAAAAACAAGCAAACGGGTGATAACGCTGTCTAAAACGCTTTTTACCATTCCTAGCAAGGAATTGCTACGTAGAAGATGATCGAACCGAAAAACTAGCGCATTCTCAAAGGTTACGAAGAAAATGTGTTTAGAAGTGATGGCAAACTTTCCGGATTCATTCCTTGAAATATTCCGTTACCCACAGTTCAACTTTTTTACAGATACAAGGCGTACTGAGAAAATTCAAGCTATGTTACGATACCAAAGACAGGAAAAATGGCCACGGAGCTATTAATACAGATATTATATAAGAATGGACTAAAAAGAGATCAGTCGTGAACTTCTCTTATTATTCCAGAAAAGAGTTAAAAATGTGCGTTAGTCTCTCTCTGCCCGGCGCGGCGATATTAAAACGTGCATAAATCAGCGCGCTCGTTTTCCTCCCGAGCCCCACGCTCCCGGCTGCCAGCGATCGGAGGGATTCGCAGAGCCACGCCGGGCAGCTCTACTCGGGGTCCTTCCTCTGTGTGGTCTTTCCGAACTGTCGTTATCAGCTTTCTGTTTATTATTGTGCCTCAGTTTAAAGGGAATTTGCCAAGTGATCCCTGGACTCCAATCTTTAGGCCTGTTGTCAGGACAAATTAATTTCTGTGGAAACCCACTGTGCCTCAGATACCATCTAGGAAATGTAGGATTAATGGAGTCCCTGTACAACAAGCTTTGTAGTGCAGCTGCTGGGGGAAGGGAGCCGCTCTTGGAAGGGAGAAATAGCACAAATAAAGCCCTGGCACTTGGGGTCAGTTTGGGGGGACTTCACGCTTTTTTACTACCTCAGCTCACACCGATAATATTTAAAATATAGTGTAGTAACTGAGTATGGACGGGCAACATTTTAACAGAAAGAGCAGTGAATGGAACCTCTGTGTTACCAAAGATGAGGGATCTGAGGTCTAATTATCAATATTTTATATTTTATGCGCTCAAGCCAATCTCTTCAGTAGGTAAAAACAGGATATTAAAGGAAACCGTCTCCTGTGAATCTTAGTAGAAAATAATGAAACTCAACACATAATCTTTTGGAAAAGGGGTATTAAAGCTGGATTTCCTACCGGGCCAAGTCATTACAATGTTAGCTGACATTTGAAACTCTTTTTTTCAAAACGCGTATTATTTCATTGTTAAAAATGTCCAACTGCCCCCTTTCTTGCAATAAATATACTTTAGAAAAGACTTTCCTGCCTAGAAAAAAGAACTAATTTTTTTTTTCTTAGAGATGCTAAATTAGGTCTAAATTTAGAGATGCATCAGCGTAAAGTGATGTTTACCCCTTGTGTGTTCTCTTTGTCCACAGTATAGCAGAGAGAAGATAAGAGGGAGAAGAGGGACAGAGAGGGGAGAAGAGGGGAGAAGAGAGGGGAAGAAGAGAGGGGAAGAAGAGACCACTCCCATACGTTTTTATGGATGCTTTTCTCATTTTCAGGAGGATGACTCTGCCCATGGTTAGACATACAGGTTTAATATCTTAAAAATTGGGAATTCTTACCCTT
>Ga0181612_168288_pt1 | contig 18787 bp, 8 predicted proteins | sample HoacroProtozoa21_FD_119630 | JGI IMG/M metagenome (GOLD analysis project Ga0181612, IMG submission 119630) | Hoatzin crop microbial communities from Cojedes, Venezuel. Combined Assembly of Gp0051906, Gp0051904, Gp0051908 | reverse complement strand
GTTTTCATTTTCTAATAGACGCACAAATCCTTTTGGTGAATCTGGAGGCTCAAAATCTGAAACGGAAGGTAAAGCAAAAATTTGGTTTCAATGCAAAATAAAAAATAGAATTTGAAAATTATTTTTGTGTTTTAATTTGTAGATTCTCTCTTCTAATTTTACACTGGTTTTAGAATGCTTAGTTACATTAGCAATGTATTAGACAAGTTCAGTTATATCAGGCTATTTAAAAATAATTTATTGCATCTTTTGTATTTATGAAACCAAATAAAAAGAGGCGTGACTTGTTGTTTAGTAATTGTACCTCTAATTCATAAGTTTGAGCAATCTTTTTCGAAGTGACTAGAAGTTTGGAGTTTTCCTGACTGCAGTCCATCTTTGGTTTTGAATGGAAAACCCAAAATGGAGTTCACTTTCTTCAATACTTTTCTTTGTCTTAGATTCAATTCTTCATCAGTTATTTATTGTAAGATTTCTTGGCTCTATGGAGGTGAAGTCTGATGAAAGTCCAGATGTTGTTTATGAAACAATGCGTCAAATACTAGCAGCTCGCGCCATCCATAACATTTTCAGGATGACAGAATCACATTTATTAGTCACTTGTGACTGTTTGAAGTAAGTTTGCTTCCTGACTTCTACTGATGTTTATTTACAGAATTACCTTCTTCCACTTTGGTAAAATTTACTTTCTGGTTTGTTTTTAAAAACAAAATTTTAGGTTAATTGATCCACAGACACAAGTTACAAGACTACGAGTAAGTAACTTCACATTTTAAGATAAATACCCAGCAATGTAATTCTTGTCCTTTCAAAATAATGTTATTAGATGTTAGCAAAAATCATTGACAGCATGAGATCTCCAGACAAACTTCCACTGAAATTAGGAGACTAATGCATATTTTTAAAAATAGACAAACACTAGCAAATCAGGTTTAAGAGGAGTGATTTCAATAGGTCAGACAGGCTTTTGAAAATCCACACCATCCCCCCACCCCCAATTTGGTAGGCTAAAATATTAGGGAAACAGAATATTGTATTTTAACAATGTGTTTGATTATAAACATTTATGCTGTTAGTAGGGAGGCAACATTAAGATTGGAGTCAGATTACTTCCGAAGTCCACAAGGGTTTGCTTGGTGTTTGGTTTGTTGTTTTTTTTTCAGGTTTTTGATTTTTAATGTATAATTGCATTGAGAGTGTTGTACGGTTTCTGGTGTGGGGGTGTTATTTTTTAAATTTTTTTCCTAATTCGTTATAAAAATGCACTTGAAAGAAGTTGAATTTTTTGTAGGATATCAAATATGGCCAGGAATCAAATACAGCCAGCTTAATTCGCCAGTAAAAGCAGTCTTTATTTTTCATGTTTCAGATCTCTGGCCTCCCCCCTCCTTTTCTCCATGCACAATTTACGCTCTGCCATTTCATTTCTTTGGGTCTTCTTTTGAAAACATTTAGATTTGGGGGGACTCTGAATTGCTTTCGTTTCCATAAAAGGAGAATCATAAGCATGTGAAAGTGTCTTGATAGTTCACGTAGGGCTTTTTTCTTTCTTTACCTTTTTGGCATTAAGTTCAGAACTTTTACAGCTGAGATGGATACATCAACTGAGTGTGTGTCCAGTATTCTAAATGTCTACATGTAAGGTTAGGAAAAACTCGTCCTGTCAGTTCATAGCAGCTGTAGTAGGGGCCTTCAGACTTTAAACACTTATCTTTTAGTAAGTCCTCAAAAAAAGATACATTTGAAATTTCTAAGTCCTCCCTCTTTTATGAATAAGAATGAAAATAGTTTTATTGTAACAAAATAATGAGGCTATGTGGTTTATTTGGTGTGGGTTGTTTTTTTTTTTCTTTTCTTTGATTCTTGCTTAGAGAGCTGAACTAATTGCAGTCAAGGTTTTGGAGAAGTAGTGCCTTTACCTGGCACCAACTATTGAAAGCTTAGTCACAAATGTAATTTGTATGAATGATGTTTCTCTAAAGAAAATAAAAAAGGAATATATTCACATTTAGAAGGATGACTGAATCGCATTGCAGATGTGGTCCCCTTTCCTTACATGGGGTGCATTTTTAGAAGTTTTCCTGTCTTTTGAATAATTTAATCCTTGTCTCCTAATCTACTGTTTGTGTTTCATAATTACATGTTTGGTCAGGTTGTAATTTCCGGTGTGGTTGTGCATTTCTGGTATTGAAGTCGTTAATGTGCAATATATTGAAACCTCATACAGGAAATATTTAGAACCGGTTTTAATATCTCCATATTTGATCCCTTTGGCAGTTTCCTTTGCCCAATGTAGTCTTGTATGCTACGCACCAGGAGAATAAGCGCCTTTTTGGATTTGTGCTTAGAACTTCAGGAGGGAGAATTGAGAGCCGCCAAACTTCCGTCTGCTATATATTTGAATCGAATAATGAAGGGGAAAAGGTATTGGTGATGGTTATACTAGTATCAGTTTTGAACCTGACGTGGATTTGAGATGGTATATCTATTCAAGCTGTCTAAGGGATTTCTTTGGGAGAGTTATTTTGTTCAGGTACTGAAAAACAGTTAAGCCTGACAGTAGTAGTACCTGTAAGTGCATTAAAATGCTGTCGTATCTAATTTGCGAATCTGACTTAATTTTAAAGGCATTTTTATTAGAGACTTTTTGATTATTTGAAATCTTTTTTGTGTTTAGATTTGTGACTCCGTTGGACTGGCAAAACAGATAGCTTTTCATGCAGAACTGGTAAGAATCTTTCCTGGGGAAAGGATCCTTGTGAATGGAAGAGAGAGAGTATATTTAGTGTGTGTAATAGAACGTATTCTGCAAGATGCTCATACATATGCAGTAATGCTGTTGTGGTGTATTTTAAGGGATTGATTTTCTAGAATTTAAACCAGAGATAAAAAGACTGAACAATGTCTGCTGTGGAACAGTATTCAAGATAGGATTCGGTTTGCTACCTTTAACAAACATACCTGTTGTTTAAAAGAAGAACAATCAAAACAGTGGCATAACAGCTTTGAGCAAACTACTATACATCAGTAGTGTATCAGACATCTCCGGCTGCTGTTACTTATTTACATTTTTGCCCTTTAGGATCGAAAAGCGTCAGAAAAGCAAAAAGAAATAGATAGAGTCAAAGAGAAACAACAAAAAGAACTGAACAAACAAAAACAAATTGAAAAGGTACACTTCATCATTATTTCTTAATATTCTTTTTTTTACTTCCTACTTATTTTCTTTTGCCGTTCTGTACTCCGGGCTCCACTATCACGTTCTTTAGTGTAAATTCACAGAACATTATGGAATTAAGTTATTAGAAGTATTTCCTGTGCAGATTTTGTACAATTTGGAACAGTAGTGTTTAAAAAAGAGCTCTTCTGAGGAGATAAACCACAACCATCTTGATAGGAATACTTAAGGGCAGTGCTGGAAAGAACACCTGTCGCAGGCCCAGAACCCGTTGCTTTGTAGAGGAGGGCTCAGTGGCACAGTGAGGAAGGGGCTGAGGGAGCAGGCTGGAGCTGCAGATATGTGTCCGACCTGCTGTGGTCTGCGGCTGTCGGTACAGGTGGGTTAAGGCATTAGCTGTTCAAATAATGCCAGCTACCGAAATGTAAATGTTTTGGTTTCCTAGCCAGTCTTTTGATTCCCTCTGCACAGAAAGTTGTCCATTGATAGTGTTAGAAGATCGTAATGATGGTATCCTGTTCCAACTGTAGATGGCTTTAAAGTCAATATTCTGTTTCTGATTTCCCACCCCCTCCCCCCTTCTCCAATTAGGACTTAGAGGAGCAGAGCCGGTTGATATCTGCTTCCAGCAGATCAAACCAGAGCAGTGGAGAAGGACAATTCGTGGTCCTTAGCAGTAGCCAGTCGGAAGACAGTGATTTAGGCGAAGATGGAAAGAAGAAGAGAGAATCTGAAGCCTAAGGTTGCCTACTTTATTGAAATTGAAATCGTGGATGTAGCTGGTGAAATGGCACACGTTCTACAAGAAGTGAAATGTAGGTGGAGGGTCTGTCGTATGATGTAGACCCCATTATGCCTTGATTTTTCTTTCTCAATTAAGTGATTCCCATTTTCATGTCAGTATAATCTCTTTTCTGTATGCCTGATGAAGCATGGTGATGCTACCGTGTTTGTTACAAAATTATGTTTTCTCAAGGCTTCTCTGCAGTATGGAAAAAGCTGTGGGGTTTTTTTCCCCACTTCCCTCTCTGTGCAATTGACTGCTCTGGAAGCAAAACTTAAAACTCTCATTAGACTTAAGCAGTACACTGAAATTTGTTGTTTACACTGCAGCTGGAAACAAAAGTGGATGTCCAAATAAGACAGTGCTAAGCTTTACCTAATTCGTTGCACATAACTGTTTTTAGATTTAGAAAGAAAAATCCTTATTAACATCAGTGAGATGTGTAATAGTTCTAGACAGAAAGATCCTATGTTTTGTTTCATAGTGCAGTGTATGATACTGTCTTGATTTTTTTGGTGAATGCTGAAAGATGTCTTTCAACAGGAGAAGAAAATACTGTTAGACCTATATATGTAAGAGCTGATGTGACGCAGTTGCACTTTGCTGCATGAGGAATGTATAAAGCATTCCTTATCAAATGATAAGAATAATGTATATATTCTTGTAGCACAAGTGCCATGTTCTTGGCTTGCCCCAGTACATGTAATAAAAAGCTGTAAGCCTCCGAGTTCACTTTTTATAAAACATGCTTAGAGTTGCAGGAACATATTGAATTCCAGCATTTGAAAAATCTTCTGAATATGTAAATGTCTTGCCACCAGTACACTACCTTTACTGAAAAGGAGCTGAGGCTCTTTAAGTCTTGTCATGGAAATTGATTTTGCAAGCAGAATTCACTAGCTCTGAAGGAAGAGACAATGCTAATCCTACATCCTAGAGTCAATCTCGTTAAAGCATTTTTTAGAGCAGTGTCTGTTCACAGCTTATCTGAACTCCGTGTTCCATACCCTGTGTAATATTTATTTTGTATAGTACTAAACGTGCATTCACCTTTTGATCCAGAAGAAGAAACTTGTTTGAAGAGAAATATTTATTTTTGCACTAATTACTATAAATACTAAAATCCAGCGGAACAGAAGGTATCGCTCTAATAGTGGCATGAAAATAACAGGAAATGTAGAAAGAGAAGAATATACTTATACTCCAAGTTATAATATAACAGTTACAAGTGTTTTACAGTTCATTGCAGGGCATTTCTGGCGTTCAGGAATGGAAGCAATTTTCAAAGCATCTTCCCATGAGCTGGTGGTGGCCCAGCTCTTCATAGCTGGAGTTGCTCAGTGCTGATGAAGTCAGTGAGGAATCTCAGGCCCTCTCCGCTGGACGGCCATAGGTGCAGAGAGGGATCGCTACCCTTAGCTCTCCTCGCGTGCCGGAGCGGCCCTGTGCTGGCTCAAGGCAGCAGCCGCCTCCTGCCCCTGGCCGTGTGCGGATTTCGGTGCAGAGGTCCACGCTTCGGGCTCCTGCCGCAGGAGAGACAGGGAGCAGCGCCTGTCGGGACTAAGGGAGCCTGGTGCGCCAGGGCGGCTGCTGCAGCAGGGGTAGAGCAGCTCGGGGACTGGGCGCTCCTGGCCCCGCGGCCTGGGGAGGGGCATGAGCAGCCTCGGAAGGGGTCACAGTACCCCTGGGGGGAGGATGAGCAGCAGAGAGCCTCCAGGTTCTCTTCCTGAGTGAGTTAGCGACTCCTGTTCCAGTACATTTTCCATCCCAGAGGAGCCAGTCACTTGCAGAAATACCTGCTTTTGCTGTTGCCCGGTCAGGCCAAATGGCATTGCCCTGTGGCCAAATTTGGCTAGCACACTGTCACACGGACCACACAAATCTGAGGCTTTTTTCTAAAAGAGAGTGGCATTTTTATTTCGTATATACTCTTCTATTCTCACCTCTCATCCTTAACAGACAGTTCTTATTCTTGCCAGCAAAAATGTATAGAGGCAGCAAATCCGATTTTTTTCCTTTTTGTGCCTAAATGTAGACTTACAGATAGTTGCATGACAGCCAGTTTGTCTCTGCAAATTGTTCCAGTTCGTGTTTCTTTCTCTTGTTGTTTTGTTTGTTTGTTTTTACCTAGTGATACTTGTTTTCTATTAAATAATATGACAGCGTAGCTCAAGGTTACTTTGTCTTACTGTATCTTCCTCAAGTACGTGCTGAAGACAAAGTAATTTTGAAACAGCCCAGGAAGAATATGAAATTGGTGGTCTCCAGTTTCTAGAATCTACTCCCCCAGCTTGTCAGAGTAGGACTGATCAATGTGTTAATCAGTTCAGCTGCAATAGCTCTGGCTCCATATGGAGGACAGTTAATAGATTAGCCGTCTCATCAAAACACATTTCTGATTTGTACCCGTTTTGCATTAGCCTTATTGAAGGAATATCAGAAAATTGAATTGCTCTATATTTTTTTTTCTTGAAACCTACCATTACTGTTTTAGACAAATCTGCAAAGATGAGGAAGAAACCAGGAGAAAGAAAGTTGGCACGTGAATTTACTGTCACATGGATTTTTCAGATTTAACAATACATGATTGGAATGACTCCATTTGCTTTTCAGGCTTTGCATCTATGCCATTAAATGTAGTAGTCTAAAACAGACAGCATAGGAGTGAAGTGCATTTCTTTTGTGTTGGATGATTCTCAACCACTAAAAAAAAAGGGAAATGAATGAAGAGAAGGGTTAAACAAAACAGACTGACACGCATGAATGAAATGAGGAGAGTTTTGTGCCTGTTTAGGAGAGTTTCACCTGTGTAAAATGAGCAAAAAGACATAAAAGCATCTGGGAGAGCGATGAAAGTTGCAAGAGCAAATGGCAGGTCAGAAGCAATGAGGTTAAACTGGAATGGTGCAGTGGGGTGAGAATTACTGAGTTTTGCTTAAGGGGAGGAGCACCTGGCTCTGTAATTAGAACTACCTCAAGGCAAAATAACAGCTGCTGAGGTTTTATCCCTCCTCCCCAGAATAAAAAACTATTTGGTACCCTTTTTCCTATGAGGTTTAGAACTACTTCGTTGGAAAACATTTTTGTTAATTAAAACAACCCCAACATTAAAGTACTTAGTATTTTCCTTGAGAATGTGATTTTTAATCTAAACACTTCGTGTTCTCCTGGGAACTACTGCAGTCGGATTTCACCACCTGAGCGTTTTATTATTACAAGTAAATTACTGGTTGGTTTCCTCTCATGTAATTTATTTCTCCCGTTTAGTATTTCCCGTTGCCTTTTCCTTACAGACTGATGTTTCAGGCACTTCCAGCTGAAGCTGTAGTTTGCTTCAGGCCAATGTACTATTATTTCAGAGACTCTTGAAAATATTCTCTCAAGTACATGATTTTAAAATGACTTTGTATAGGTGCTGAATCAGCAGTGTTGTTTCAGAGTAATTTTTTATGTTGCTAATTGCAGCCTAATAGTTCAGGTTTTTTCCCTTAGATAAGGGAATATGAAGCTTGTTACACTATGTCGATTTACACACTGCAGACCAAGCAAGTCTTGCTGTTAGTTGTTTCCAGCTACATACATTCTTTACGTATGAAGTGGCATGAATATCAAAATATATAAAGTGTGCTAATGGGTATGCATTTTACTGCATTACAGATAGCACTCCCCTGTGACCATTAATAGATTTCTCCAGGTCTAAATCAGAGGACAAGTTAAGAGTCATAATCAACTTAGCCCTATATAACTGGTTACGAGTGGGTAGTGTAAACTAATGTGTATTTGATAGTCTATTACTTCCTTGATCTGTTTAGGTTTGAAATTGTATCAAGACACATTATGATCTAACAGTACAGTAATATTTAAGAGTTAAGGAACACTCCCCCTCTACAATGCTGTCAAATTTTGTCTTTATACGGATGTAAACCCAGAGCTGAAAATCCTGAAACAGCTGAAGTTATATATGAAGATATAATTTATCTACATTGATATAAAGAAGCAAATTTGACTGTGAATATGTTTAAGGTAAATTCTGATTAATTAGTTGCACAGAATGTAGGAGAAGCCAATGGAGAAAATTATGCTATGATGCAGTCTCTTGCTATTTCAGAAATAATTCACATAGAAAAAAATCTGCCTCTGCTTAGTGAATTTAGTAGAGATATTGTCTAGTCTAACAGCAAGAGCTGGTATTTTATATTCTTTCTGTTGCTCTATTTTACAAAATTTCTTGCAAGTCAGTTAGTCTGTAAGGCTTTGCTTTTTAACCGAGCAGTAAGCTGATTTCCCCCCACCCCCACCACAGTGGTATCCAAGTTGTCATGAGAAGAACAAGTCAGTGTGTCACTGTGAATGCACTTGTATTCCTAGTGAAGTTTATATTGCAAGCCAAGGTTTTTGTACAATCTTTCAGGTCACTTTTATAATAGAGTGGAGTGGTCAAATTCTTATGATGGTCTTCTGGACTGGTCCTGTTCTAGTGAAGTGTAAGTGATTTTTGCAATGTTTGAGACTGACTTGCGCCTTTTCCCTGAACAGTTGTATTAAAACCCTCCAGTGGCATACTTATGTCAACTTTGATTGTTGTGTCTTAATCTTGGAAACATGGACAGTAAACATATTATGCCAGGGCTTCAGTCAGCATTTTGTAGATTAAATAAAAGCTTAACTATAGTAACTTTCTGGGTGGGATTTGTACTGGTGCAAAAATCTCCTGCATTTTTCGTAATGCTGACTTCCAGGAAGTACCATTACTGGTGACAGGATGCGTTCCCTTCCATTAAACGAAGTGTTAACACACAGTTACAGCCCTCTGTTGTCAAAGAGTATAATTTCTCTTCATTTTAATCGTATTAGACAGATAACTTCCTTATTGTACTTGGGAGTGCTGATAAGGTACTTCTGCAGCAATCAAAGACTGGATGGTAGAAGAAAAAAACCCTTACCATCGTAGCTGGCTGTTTAGAGCACAGTTGTTTGAGTCACACGACAATGTGCAACGCTCTGCAGAGCTGTGGTTACAATAGTGATCAGAATTTGCATGTGCAGAGGCTGTATCAGCACAACCATTAACACGGGTACCAATTCATATCTTCATGGGCTTCATTAGTTTATTATATGATAAACACATGTAAAAAAGCCATGGGTCTTAACTACATTATGGTTAAATTTGTATTTTATAGGGTTTGTAGATTTTTCTGGGGAAAAGCAGAATTTTGAATTATGTAACTTCGTGATAAAGATGCATGTATAACTATTAAAAAAAAAATCTATGCTTACTTGATAATGAAGGAATAAATACTACTAATGCCAAGTATGTTGATGAACTTTTTTTTTCCTAAAATACGGACTGACATCTGCAGCATTTCTAGAAAGCACAGGCATTCTGTGGGTACTAAGTAAGACTTCCTAAGACAACTGTGCCTGCTGCCAGGTAGTGCTCCAAAAGCTTAAGCTCCAACTGTTAGAAGAGAAACTCCAAAAATTGCTAGCATGCCTTCGGACAGCACTGTTAAAAGGAAAACCTAGTTCTAGAGAGAGCAGTCAAAATACGTAACGGGTGAGACGTATTAATACCCGAAAGTGAGACACAGAACTGACACGTCTTTCAGAACTAGGACCTTCTTGTTGAAACACCGCTATTTCACACTTGCTGCTACTATAAGCAGAGGTTTCTATAGCTCTTAATCCTGTTTTGCTGCTTAGAATGTGGGATTGCTCAGTTGGGTGAAAGAAATAAATCTTCCCTGGCGAGCCAATTCTGTACTGATCATTAGCTGCTCTTCAGAACTTACTGTAGGACTTCACACATGAAAACTACTTCTTGACAAGAGAAAGGGAGGTACAAGAGAAAAAAGAACTGTGTCCGTTCCTGGTGCTGGTTAAATCCCTGACCTTTAACTAAACCCTGAGTTCAACCCTGCAGTGGGTGTAGTGTTACCTGTCATGACAGGCTTTAACTTAGCAGTAACACAAGGTTTGCAGCCCTACATTTTACAGTTCCTTACCTTTTCACACTAAGCATTTAAAATACTATTGCCCTAAATTCCAACAGTTTACATTCCAGTAGATATATAGAATGGGATCACCAATACTTACATTTTGGGGTTTTCCCCCTTTTCTTCAGGGGTTGAGGGGGGAATGCTGGTATTCCTTAATATACAGAGGAGATAAAATCCCAAAAGACAAAAGCAGCTGCATCAGAGAGTCTTATCCATGTCAACATTCCCTGCAAATATAGGACTAGTAATTATGTACAGTTGAGGTTGTAGGTTCCTGTGAAGTTTTCCTGTCCATAAAGATCATATTCCTTGTACAGTATGTAGTCTTTCAAGGAGTTTGGCAGTGGAAGGAAGGTCATGAAGACAGGGCAACGGAGACGCAACCGGCCCATGCATTCCCGTATCTTCAGACGACAAAGATGCTTCAGAGAGCGAGGGTTTGCTAGAGAGGAGAAGGTGAGACTGATGTTAAGTTATTCATCAAATTTTGTTAAATTTATTTATTCAACACTCTGCTACCTGGAAAACCAGACCTGTTGGGATCTAGCCTGTCTACCTCAGCCCATACATCTCTGTTATATTTACTATCATCAGCAGCTAAAGCAACAGCTATTGTTTCTGTCAAGGTGACAAAATGTAGGCTAGTGGAAGTTTAAGTAGTAAAGTTTGGGGAATGTACTTTAGCCCCAAATAATTGGCACTAGTTTTCCATCAACCTGAAGAAGCTATTAAAAGTAGAATTACGAGTCATTGCTTCTTAATCTATGTACAAGCAAAAAGGACATAGAATAAATCTAGACTAGAAGCAAATCACTCAAAAATAGTAATTTATTAGATTTATGCTATCAACTTGAGGCAGGGGGAAAAGCTTTTCTCCCGTTGAAGAAGATTGCATTATCTACATCACTGTAATTTAAAGTTCCATGGAGTTACGGTCTGTCAGACTTCTGAGAGAAACTTAGTTTAAATCCTACATAGACTGAGTTTTAAGAGGTCTCGTACTGTCAAAACAAAACTTTTCGCCTAAAAGTGGTCAAGAAAAGCACCAGTCTGAGGTAAAGAAAATGAAAACTAAAATATCACCAACAAAAAAGGCCCCAATCCCCAAACAGCTTGTTTGTCATTTCAAATGTAAACATCAGATACTTACTTAAAATCGAATTGATGTCTGGCCAGAGTTCCTGTTCTTTGAGAACTGCTTCTAGCTTCCAGCAGATCTTAACGTGATCGACGTAATCTAACATTACTCGCACTACTTTCCCAGACAGATGCTTCAACCATGACAAGGTTATCACTTCACAGAACTGTTAGAAACAACATGGTTAACTGGGTACTATTCAATACTCCTGTAAATGACTTATGCCGCTGCAGGACAAGAGCAATTAAATAAAAAACTTCAGCAGAATGCCAGGAAGAAGGAGTCTTCCGTCAGTCAGGGGAGCTCTAGAGGTTGTCACAGCTCATATTAAGCCTCACTAGTAGAATCTGAAAATCTGAGAGATTATTATTTTGTACTAGATCCAAAAATGAACTTAAGCAGCTGTGTATTTGGTAACTAAGTGCTTAAAAGAAGTGCTACCACTCTAAGTGGAGTTTAGACTTGTGACCCAGCATGCTGAACAGGGGGACGCCCCAGTCCAGTGCGTGCCCCACCCCTTATCTTCAGGTTAGAGGGGACTTTACAAACTGCAGAACAATGATTCTGATGGGTGTCTCCAGGAACCTCTTTAGGTCAGTCCAGGTTTGTTAACTTTTGCTCAGTGCTTTTCATGCCAGCTGCAGGGGGTCCTTACAACAGCCTCCAGTATTAGTGTTACAATACAGGACAACCCAGCGAGCCAGCCTGCAAGTCCCTGCTTTCACAGTATGGACAAGACTGCCCTGGCGAGCCGATTCTGTACTGATCATTAGCTTATCGTTAGATGTATTTGTGCAATTCAAAAATATTGGCTATGATAATTTGCTGATCTGAAGCAGCCCTTATGGCAACATCTATTTATTTTTAAAGCTTTGTCTATTCCTACCTTTATGCGTAAACTGTCTTACAGTTTCAAAAACTTCCTTTTCTAACACTGCATTAAGTACATTTTCATTTAGTTTTAGGAAGGATACTGGTAGTAAAACATATGAAGCCATCTGATGTACTTACCTTTGTATCTTTGATAACAGTAGAAGTCCATCCATCAGTCACATACTGGGAATGTGAACTGTTTCCATGAGGACAGTCAAAGCAGCGGTGCACATCATACCCATAGTTCATCAGCATTCTTAACATGACTTCATCTTTCAGAGCATACTGGAGAGCTGATGGAAAATGTGTTGTATTCACTCTGCAGAAGTAATTGACATTAGCCCCATGCCGGAGCAGTAGATTCATTAACTCATAGTTGCCCATTCTCAAGGCTATCTGGAGACAGTTGATGGGATCTTGGTTTGGCAGGGCTCCAGCATTCAACAGCAGCTGCGTCGAACAGATATCCCCATTGGAAACAGCAAAGTACAATGCTGATTTCCGGTGGTCATCATAGCCTTTGCGAACTCTTTGATCCAGCATGAAATTGGCATCGAACCCAGATTTGAGGAGAAACTCAAGGCACTGAGGATGTGCTCCTGCTGCCGCCGAGTGAACTGGACTTATCCCACTTTCTTTAATGGCATCAAAATTAGTAACTGGAACTAAATTTTTTAGGGCTCTGAAGAATTAAAAAAAGACGACTCTCAGAATCTTAAACATAGCGGTTCACCTAGCTCAATCTTTGAATTCGATGGTGTTCACCTACCAAATCAGTACCATGGCATGCTATACCTCTGCTATACCTCTGCATTGACTTTAATTGCTAACAATTAAATTGTTAGCCAGCAATGGATACTGACTTTACACCTACTACACATAAAATATTGTTCTATTATATTGTTATTTCATTAAGAACCCCATTCCTTGCTAGAGGAATAATGATTCCTTATCGATAGAAGCTTTTCCTGAATGTCGAGAGCACAGTGTTACTGCTTAATATATAGGAATTAGGGAATTAATAGAACAGAATATATTCTTATATTAATATATAATTTAATGTATACAATAAAGTTTAAATATAATTTAATTAATATCTATAAAATATTAACATAGTAATTAAGAATTCTCAGATTCTTAACCACAATGCAACATTCTAGTATCCAAGAGCTGTTTCTCACTTATTGGTTGTGATTTTAGCCTAAATATCTTCCAGTGACCTTCCTGTCTTTAAAACTGGGATAACTCTTACCCATTAAGTCTATCCGATTGTTTAGTACATTGACCTTCCTGTGATGGGGTGGAGACGAGGCACACCCAAAGAAAGTGAGGATGTCCCAAAACCTCAACATCAGACTGGACGGTGTTACTATTTGTAACAAGTAGGAAAATGCTATAGGAATTAGTATGTTCATCCTAAAATGATGAAGATTTTGTCCTGACTGGTCTCTTACTTTCAGACACAGAAAGCTCATATTTACACAGTCAAAAAGAATTCATTCCACACAACTACAGATTTGGTGCTGGCTTTGAACAGGGCAGAATTAGCAAAATTAGTATTTCTGGTGTCACCACTACTTGATTTTTAAGTATATTAACTCACAGAAAGTGTCCTCTATATGCAGCTCTGTGGATTGGCAAATGACCCGAGTGCTTTGGTACATTGGCATCAGCCCCATATTCTAGCAAAAGACTCAGAGAATCTGGATTTCCTCCTCCCGCTGCTTCAAATAATACAGAAGCACAATCCATTGCCTGTGAAAGCACATCCGCACCTGGAAAGAAGCATCAAGAATTTTCACAGCAATCATGGTAAATATCCAGCAGGAATTAGTATCTCCAGCCCTCCAGTGACATGGTATTGTAGATACTACTCTTCACCAAACAAAACCACTATGGGCATAAACCTTCATGGGAGAGCCTTCATCCAGGGAACAAGAAGGTCCAAATTGCTTTGAACACAATCACATAGGAAGACTTCATGCTACAACTGGACAAGCAAGGGCTTTGGTCTTTGTTCATACAAATAATTGGGTTTTGGCTTATATACACCACATTTCAGTTCTTTTACTTTACAAAGACCAGGCAGATGTAACTGTAAATATACAAGAACCTAGTATCAAATAGTTCATACAATCCAGTTCCCGTGCAGCTGAGCCATCATGTAAGATTGCCCACCACAAATGTCCTGTCAAGCCTTCCCTAAAGCAACCTGTCTACGTAAGAAAACAATATTGCATTTAAAAACAAATGCAACTACTAAAATATTGATACATTATTTGAATATTATGAAAAGGTGGCCTTTATCAGGCCTTTACTTATCTACACCACACCAATCCTCTTGGTGCAGATAGCACTTAATTTTCTTTAGTAAGGAACATTACTTCTGATGCTATTTCTGAAGGCATATCTTACAATAACCAGTTTTCATCCAATCACAGAACTTTCAGAAGACTAATAAAAATGTGTGTAAATAGGCTAACTAACTACTTTAGAGGGAATATATATATGTGTGTGTGCACGCGTGTGAATATTTATATACACACACATATAAATCTTAACATGAAATTTAGATACTAGGAATTGTTTAGATGGACCTCAACTTACATGATTTGGGAGTCAAACTCTTCAAATAAATTAGGATGCCATCCAAAAATGCAAACAAAATATCTCCTGCAACATGTCAGATTTTCTTGCGGTTTTGCAAAGCATTCACTGATGCCTACTACAGTTTGCTACAAGTAATCAGTTTTTTAAAACGTATTTTGTACCTGTTTGGATCTATTAACACTACAGGCTCTATACTTAGTAACATGGTAACAGTTCATTTCCTTTCACTGCAGTAACGCAAAGTTTTACTGGATACTGAGCTAAGAACAATTTTTTGCCTCTGCATTTAGGAATAATATTCTCTGGTGGGAAGAGGATTCACTTTGTCCTATTTGGGCTTTAAACTTTTCAGTACTAACACATGTGGCTTACAATTTCTACTCACTTGAAGAACACCACCACTGAACCTGCATGTTACTGGATCAATCTACTGAGTCATAAAATAAAACCACCAAATAGCTGAGGTTGGAAGGACCTCTGGAGATCATCCAGTCCAGCCCTGTGCTGAAGCAGGGTCAGCCAAAGCAGGTTGCCCAGCACAGCCTCTAATCAGGTTTTTAGTATCTCCAAGGGTGGAGACTCCACAGCTTCTGAGTGACCTGTTCCAGTGTTCAACCACCCTCACAGAAAAAAGTGTTTTCTTATGTTCAGACAGAATTTGCTAGGTTTCAGTCGGTGCCCACTGCCTCTTGTCCTATTATTGGGCACCACCAAGAAGAATCTGGCTCTGTCTTCTTCACAGCATTCCCATCAGATATTTATGAAGCTGACAAGATAGACCCCCACCCCAAGCCTTCTCTTCCTGTAACAGTAACAGGATATATAATAGATATATAGATGTATAATCCTATATAACAAAGTCTCACCTTTTTGCAGTAAGAGCTCCATAATTTCTGTATGTCCGATCTGTGCAGCCAGTGCTAGAGGTGTGAGCCCATATCCACTGCGAGGGTCAGGATCTGCTCCAGAACGGAGGAGAAGCTTCACCAGATCACTCCTGCCTAGTCTGGCTGCCTCATGTAAAGCAGTCCTCTTGTGGACGCACTGCAAATTCACTTTTGCACCAGAACTTATCAACAAGGAGGCAATCTCATACGAATCATGTTTAATTGCTGTAAGACAATAAGTGAAGTATCAGCCAGAATGTTATTCAGCACTATTCTAGGCACTATGGCTTCTGTTACGTGGCAGCCTAGGAAAGCTGAAGCTGTTCCTGGCAGTGCTATTTATACACTGAGAAATGTCACACTACACTGAAAGGTTTAACTTATCAACACGTCTGGTCTTTGCTTCCAGGATAACATTAACTATACAAATGAATAATTTTATGATAATCTCTTTTTCTCTCTGGAATCCTCTGCTGCGGTTGGTAACGCAACTTTCCTTGCCACCAGATGGAGATCATACATGGCGACTTCGTGCAGTCAGGAGCTGGCCTGCTCTGAGAGCTCTATTTAATCTTCATAAGCAGCTACCATAATACGAAAGTGTAAAATGACTGCGTCATATGCCTTCTTAGCTTAATAAGCCTGATCTGTGAAGTCAGTAAGGATCATAAAAGAGTAATTTGCACTGGCTCCAATGAGTGGAATGAATAGCCAACACCTTTCCCTCCTCCTCTCTTTGATCTTCCAGGTTGTGTGGGGTGGAAGAGTGAGTGCCCTTCATTGAGACAGATGAGGCAGAGAAGCTTCATGTGCCACAGCTGCTCTGACAGCATACTGTAACCTGTGCTGCCCCATTATCTGTATCTATTTGGCAAAATACTAGGACCAGTTCTTCACAAATCAAGAATTACAGTTCTTGTGCACGATCATCTTAAAATGGCATTCACACTAAGAGCGATACTAGGTACGGGTCCTTCTTCAACCAAAAACATTCAAAGAGAAGTGAACTGAGAATTTAGGCCTGGCTAGCTGCTTCACTTGTCATACTTGGATTAATTCCAACAATGTCTGAATAGGGACAAACACATTCTATGTAATGCAGATAAATGTGGCTGGTTTGCTATAACTTTTGAAAATCAAAACCAATCACCATAGTTTTAGGAGAAAGAGAAGCTGATGCAATGAAAAAGATACCATGTAAGCAGAGGATATGAATGTTTTGTGCCTGCAGACATACAGAACAGTAATAGCATGAAGAAGCAGGAGAACCTGGTTATCTGGCACCACTGCACAAATGATGCCACGGAAAACAGAGGAAGATACTCTGGCACTTCATGGAGAAAGCTATTTAATTCTTTGAGGAAAAAGATGTATGTTCAACTTGAAACTCAAACTCCTTGCAACTGAGGGACGGAAAATGGTAGGCGCCTGAAGCTCCCTGCATTGGATCAGACTTTGGGGGAAGGTTTTTAGCTTCTCCTAGTTCTGTTTCCCATACTTCAGTAAACCAATAATACTTTAATAAATAATGCAAAGAACTTCGTAGTGATGATCCCTAACTTGGAATTGTTGCCCCATTTAATGCCTTGATATCGTCCAAGAAAAACAGACAGGGACAAACATATTCAACACAGAGTAACATTTTTTGCTCTTTATAGCAAAATATTTTAGATATTGATGTGAAGTCAAATACATCAAATTGTAACCTAAAATGTGTAACTGTAACTTCACCTCATTCCCTCACCTCTCCACCCCTAAATAAGGTATTCACCTATAACTAAAGAAGAATCTCCCTCTTCATTCTTAACATTGGGATTGCAGCCGTTGAGCAGCAGAAAGCGGACATTTTCTACAAAGCAATTTCTTACTGCCACCAAGAGAGGTGTTTCCCCTTTTAGAGTGGTCTGTTCCCACGTAATGGCACGGGAAGCTGAAATACAGAAAAGCAGAACACATTTGAAGCTGGATCATTCATCAAACCTGACTTTGTAAAACTTTTTGGTGGAAAGCCACAAGGAATCCATACCTTTCAAAGTTATTTCAAGGATGTTCTGATTTAGCTGTGCTGCAGCTTCATGCACAGGAAGCCAGCCCTGCTGATCTGCTTCTTCAAATGCAGAACTGTGCCTCACCAACTTCATCAAGGCCTCCTCTTGGCCTGTGATATTTTGGGACAGACACATATCCCATTACTCATACTAAAAAACAATTCAGGCAACTAATATACTGAGTGCCATTTATCCATCAGTGTATTTAGAATAAACAACTTGCTTTGCCAAAACAATTTTCTTCTCACAGGGTGGTTTACATGAATGGAACAATCAATGATTGACATTGACTCACAAATCATTTTGAATTAGACATTGAAAAAACTTACTTATAATTAAGATGACTAAAATATTTCAGATATAATTCTTACGAGCAATAGTGCATGAAAGTTTAATGTATTAAGTAAACAGGTGATCTGGTAAAACTGTAGGAAAAATGTTTAGGCTGGCAAAAGTAAAATGAAGCTGATTTAACAGCATGAGATCCATCTTGCTATTCCTGCTTTTACTAATAATCTTATCAGAACTTTAATCAACACAGATTATGTTTTCATTTTTATATCTCATCAAGAAACAGTAAAACTTTCTCAGCTGGAAAGCCTGTTTAAGTAGAGGCCTGGTTTCTGCTCATGTTTTTTATCCCATCGTTCCTGGGAGAAGGCAGTCTGCCCTCCTGTTACCTACATCTATAGGGTGAGGCGACAGACCGCTCTTGATCTCTGCTACTGAAGTTCTCCTACATATGGAAGAATTCTATATTCATAAGGCCAGAAAGCAAGTGTAACTAGAGTTCAGGCACATTCTTCATGGTGTATGGAACATATATAGCACCTTCTTTTCCAGAAAAGACTTGGTTTCTTGATTCCTGCTCCATTAAATATCTCTATAACTACTTACTACGACATGTATAAAGGTTGACATGACTGAAGGTTTCCCACTGTCCTAACAACTGTACTACTTATGCTCATTGTTGACATATCTCTGTGACTCAGTATATAAATTGATTATACCACAAAAAGTTTCAGAAGAGCAGACAAAGAATATCTTTATCTTAAGGGTGGGTGTCAGGAGGATGGGGCCAAACTGTTTTCAGTGGTGCCCAGTGACAGGACAAGGGGCAATGGGCACAAACTGAAGCACAGGAAGTTCCAGCTGAACATGAGGAAGAACTTCTTCCCTCTGAGGGTGACAGAGCACTGGAACAGGCTGCCCAGGGAGGTTGTGGAGTCTCCTTCTCTGGAGGTATTCAAGACTCACCTGGACAAGGTCC
>Ga0181612_137221_pt1 | contig 18787 bp, 4 predicted proteins | sample HoacroProtozoa21_FD_119630 | JGI IMG/M metagenome (GOLD analysis project Ga0181612, IMG submission 119630) | Hoatzin crop microbial communities from Cojedes, Venezuel. Combined Assembly of Gp0051906, Gp0051904, Gp0051908 | reverse complement strand
GCTCAGTGCATTATCAGTCATGTTCCTTCAGGAAACAATATTTAAAGGCTGTCCTGAAGATGATACTTTCAATGTCTATTTTTCTGAAGTTCTGGAAAAAATAGTGGTTCAAAGTTTATTGGACTATTTTATTTACTGGATCCAAGGAAAATTCTTAATCCAACCCTTTTTTTTAATTACGTTTGGACACCCTGAATTTTCTAACTGTAGACATATAGAAATATACAGAAAAATTAAAAAAATCCATAAATACTAAAAATGTTTTTCAATGCAAAGCATCTTTCATTTCAATCTCTTTTCCTTTCAGAAATGCTTTGAAATTAAATTGTCCTTTTCCCACAAAAGAAAATATTTGAGAAATGCTAGCAGATGGTAAAATCCATTATTTACAAAGCAACATGTGTTTACTAATAAATCTTTTCACTTGGTGGGGGAGAGGGGTTATAGCAGTGACATGGTGTGAGATATTCAGAACAATAATGACAACAAACCAAGAATTCTTTACAGCATGATCAGAAGGAATCAGACGCTTATTTTCCTGGTAGTTCAGCATTCCTTACTATAGTATTGTGAAATAGAGCATGGCCTAAGGGTCTGAATACTGACTACAGAAATCCTCATTTCTGTTCCAGCAGTCTTTTCTGACAATTTTCTTTCCTGAACAGTTCCTAGGTTTTAAATTTGTTAGGTTTTCACATATGTTTGGGACCAATAACTTTCATTTGGCCAACTGATATCTTCCTTTCTTGATCAGCAACAAGCAGAGAATCCACCTTTTTTTCTCAGTACTTTGATTACCGTGCTTAATTGCCCTTATTGCTGGAGACTTCTTTCAGAATTTGAACTTGTCTGGCTTTGCTTTCACACCTGAGTTTTCCTCTGCTTTTTAATAGGAAACATATTCCTCTTTGGAGGTTCATGTGTTCTCCATGGAGAATGTCTCTCAGTTTTCCTGTTGATAATTAAACAGATAAAGCTTTTTATGCCTTCCAGTTTGAAGCATCTCTCTCCATATTATTATTTCAATGACTTTTGCCACGCACATGCCAGTTTTTCAACATTTTTTTTGAAATGTGCATACCACACCTCCACACAGCATTCCATTCTCATTATTAGTTATATTCAGAGGTAATGGTAGTTTTTTCCTACTTTTTTCAGCTTCTGGTTTGTTCCAAAAATCGTATAAACTCAAGTGATCACAGCGTACCATATAGCACTCGTTTTCAGCTTGTCCTTAACAATCGTTCATTTCTTTCCTGAGTCAGGATTCCCCTGTATGTTAGTTACTGACTTCGTTGCTTGTCTTTGGTGTGACACTTTACATTTTCTTAGATTAAAATGCATTTTATTTATTGGGGTAATTTTCAAAAAGCATGACCTTAGCCAGTAGTGGGGCTCCTCTGGAAAAGCTTCTTGCTGTAACAGACTTGGACTGATCATTCTTTAGCTTTCCACCAGTCCATCTATCCTCAAATATTACGAACAGTGGTTTTGTATTTGCCTCCAGATTACTGGTGAAAATGTCAGATAGCATTGGGCCTTGCTAATCCCTGTGGAATCTCGCTCAAAACAGCCTTGTTTGATTTCCCACCAAATGCTGCTTTCCAAGATCCCTCAGCTAGCCAGCTGCTTCTTAATTCTTTTTGGTATGTGCTTTATATCTGCTGAAAAAACTCTACAAGTTATATCAGTGTTGACCTCTCGTCACTGTAAGCATGAGTTTGGGGTTAACAGGCCCTCAGCCTTGCCGGAGGAAAAGCTGCTTACGTGCCTGAATAGAAGTAATGAGCTCAGAAAGTGGGTAGGATGTTATGGGAAATCTTGCATTATTTCAGCTTGTTTCTTCTTTCCTCACTGGAGAGATGCATTTCCTATCTCCTGTTTTACTTGTAGCTTTTAAAGATGACTAGATTTGTTCAACCAGAGAGAGACTCGGCAGCAGAGGGATGGTAAAGACTGTCACTACATATTACTCTAAAGAGCTACCGTTTCAGTTAACTTTTTTAGTTAATATTCGGTACTACTCTCCATCTCTGTTCTCTGGTAGGCAAAAAGCTGGTTCCTATTCTGATTAAAGGCATTTAGAAACATCAGGATAAAACGGGGTCATTAGTGTTACAGAAGATAATGCCAGTTGCTGTCATGCTATGTTAATGCAAAAGGATGCTTTTAAAAACAAAGATGCTTGAAACAAGATATGCATTAAAACTACTACAGGGAGCAATAACAAAGGCCAAAGTTCACCTCTTCCTTTGGCATTGCTATATACTTCTGATTGTTTAATGTCTATTTATATTTAAAGAATGAAGGTTAGGTGATGTTCATACAGCACTGTTCATCCAGATACTCCTACGCACTGAAAAGATTTTACTAGTTCATCACATCTTATTTCACCTATGTGTTTCTTTTCAGACTGAATTTAGTTGAAAAGTGCTTCCTTTGTCATTTTGGCCTTCTTTAATACTGTATATGCAATCAGATATGCAATTCTATGAACAGAATAGTGTATCTATTTTGAGGTGGCAGCAAATCCCTTAACTAAAAGTGAAAGCGATGACAGAGAATGAGAAATTAAAGACTGACAGCTGAAATAGGACCGAATTTCTCGAAAGTGAATCTGTCCATTAGCACAGAATATTTAATTGTTAATAAAGTCATATACATTAATTCAGAGTACTATGTATTTCTTATAGAATGGTGAAATGATAGTCCTTCTAAGTTTGGATGAAGAAGATTTCCAGCTGGGCATACAATTTACAAGGAAGATTCTCATTTGTCCTGAGTAGAAAGAGACTCAAGACATAATGCTGTGGGGTCTTAGCGCGTGACTCAATTAGGGCATATACTTTGAACAAATTCAGGGACCAAAAGTAGATAAGCAGATGAAAGCATGCTCTAATGAGAGGTGTTAGGAAGATGAGGTGGGCCAAACATAACATGGACTGTTTGGCCTTGATTCAGTCGGCAACAGGTATCTGAGATGCCCCAGAGCAGTGGCAGCTGTAACGCTTTTAGCTGGTGAGGATCTTCGGCACGCCAGGGCACTGCGCTTCCTCTCGACTGGCGGGTACTGCTGCTTCTGGCGAGTTGTGCAAGGCTTGGTGCTGGCATGTGTGTGATTCGTTCTTAGAGTGAGAAGGGAAATATAATTGTAACATGGATTGTAAAGGCCAGGTGGAGTAGAACTTTCTCCTAGGTAAGAGCTGCACCATGCTAGAATATTCTGCCTGGCCTCTGGCTGGAAGATCACAGTTTTCCCATAGCTACCAGTCCCGTGCCAATATCTTAGATGTTGAAAGGATATAGTCCTAGGTGCTGATATTTGAACAAATTAAGTGAGGTCTCTCGTATCTAATGGGTTGATAGAGGTAGGGAAAGTGTTTGCAACTTAAGAAATATTGGATAAGAAGGGTTTTTGTAGGCGCGTTTAAGAAGAGCCTGTGATAAGGTAATTTTAGGATTGAGTAGTTAATTCAAATAGAAACAAGCATCACAACAAGGCAAGGGATAGAAAGCTACTTAGTCATAGATGTTTAACGAGACTGCAAACTGTCTAAACAAATTGTTGATGTCACTGTTGTAAGCACAGGAATGCCTGAGCTAGCATGAAATCACATGGAGAATTTTCAAAATAATTACAAACAAAATAAATGTATGTGGACTGAAACTTTACATATCTGCTATGCTTTCTAAATATGGTAAATAGTTTATTGTTATGAAAATTAACTGATTTCCTATGAAAGAAAAAACTCTTTATGAAGTGACTTTTAGAGCTGCTTCTGAAACTCACTCATGGTTTTTACTAATTCTTTCTCATGCTCCCATGACTGTTTTTTCAGTTGCTGCTTGTCATACTCTTACAGACCTTCCCTTCATCTAGCAATCTTTTCTCACTGCCGAGTTACTGAATAGCAGATTATAACTACGTTTTAGTTATGTACTTTTTTGTAGCCCATATAAAGGGATGTTCAATAAACTAGCATGTGATATCATTATTTACCTGCTTTATAGTATTAAGTACGATCCTCTCTCAAGGATCATAACACTGTTACACTGTGTGTTCTTCAGTGGAACAGGGAGAGATAAAAATGCAGGATCTTGGAATGGCTGAAAATGGCAGGCAGTGAACACAACTGAATTACACTATCAAGCAAATCTAGAAATGATTTTGCAGTTTTTCTTGGCACACTACAAAGGAAACACCTAAATTTGTTTGTAACAAACTTGTAAAAAGCCTGTCTAAGTTCTAGTGCTGTGGATTTTTATTAGTCTTTGCATAAAGCAATATATACTGTGTTTCTTTAGTTCAGTACCCGCAATCATTATAAGTGAGTGGGGTTGTCTTCAGAAATTGGCTAGAATATCAAGCACAAATATTGAACAATTTGTATAATAAATCCTAGTGATTATCCTTTTTAATTCATTTGTGGGTATTGGATCATTCTGGGTGCACCCGTGGCTACAGAAATGTGAGGTGACAGTCTCAAAAATACTCAATATGGGTCTAATTGTGGCACTTTGGGATATGGTTTAGTAGGCATGGTGGTGTTGGGTTGACAGTTGGACTTGATGATCTTAGAGGTCTTTTTCAACCTATGATTCTATGATTCTGCTCACCTGACAATATACTACTTAGGGTTTAAAAGGCAATAATGAGGCTAGTGCTGCCTATAGCTATAAAATGGTACCTTTAGCTATAAAAATGCTTTGAGCCAAGATCTTAGGCACATACACAGATATCACATCCGACTTTGGCTGGACAATTTACATCATTCAATTAAGCACATGATTTGGTGTTTCTCTAGAATGGCTTTGATGTAGGCCAGAATTCTCAGTAAGACAGATAAAGAAAATTATTAAAATATTGAAGGGAAAAGAACATAAAGAAAACTTGAGTCTAGAGCTGTTAACATTATAAGGACTTGAAAATACTAATCTGAATACAGACATGATCAAGCCTATGGGAAAACACTTTGTATTCAGGTTAGATGCAGAGATGCTGTTTGTATGGAGGCTGTGCACGACTACCTTTCATGACTGGATCTAAGTGTCATCCCGTGTGATGGCAAGGGAACGGAAGAGACAAGAATCCTTGTTTTCACTAATTTCATTCTCCAGTTCTTGGTAAACTTGCAGCTGCTTTTCCTGTGGTTTTCAGTTGTTACACTTACAGCAAGACCTTGTTAGTATTGGTAATTTGAAAATACTTTGTATATGCATTTTTGGTCAAAATCTATCATTAATGTTGAAGTTTACAAGCACAAATAAATACACATATAAATACAAATGTATAGGTCATAAATGAAATCAGTATTATTTTATGATAAATTTAGGTAATTCTCAATTTCTTTGAAAACATAGCTATTTCTTTATAATGGAGACTTTAGCTAATTCCATCAGCAATATTTCACTGTTGTAAACAAATGTAACATCTTGTATAAGAATATTAGAAGTGCTTAATAGCTATACTTCCCTCCTTTTAAAGCACTTCCCACAAATAATCTCAAAGAACTGCATACCATAAACATATACTTGAAAAACCGACATTGAATCTTCACACAAAGACTTCTTATAACATCCATAATACTACCATGTTTTAGCATATCCAAAACTGTCATGGTTGATGAATAGTAAGGATTAATAATCTTCTACTAACTGAAAAGGAAGGGACAATAAAATCACCATGGTAAAGACTTTAATATGATAATCAAAATGGAATAAAATACTTCTGAAATTTATCTTCCAAGATGACTTCCAGGAAAGAATAAGTCCAATTAACAAACTAGATGTAATTTATGACAAGTACACAAGAGCATTCATATTCCCAGTTTAGTTCAAACAGATTGCTAAATGCATTACAGTGAAAGGAAAAAAAAATCCTATTATAGGCAAGACAGGTGGAGTTATAGTTGGAGGATCTGTGCCAGGTCTTTGTATTTACTCTGTTTTTTTCATAGCTTCGTGTTGCTTCTTAAGAAAGTGATAAGGGATCATTTTCTCCCAGAAAAGAACCGTGGAAACAATTGTCACTCAGCAAATGTATGTCTTCCATTTTAAACATTTAATAGGAGTGAAACTGGGTTGCCCTTCATAAATAAGGTGTCCCCAATCTCTAACGTGTACCAGCATGTCTCATTGTTACTAGAGAATGAACTGATGCTGCCTAGAGGGAGGATGGTAAGCCCTGCATGTTCACAGTGGCTGTTACTTTGCTTTTCCCTTTTCTTCACAGCAAGTTATTGTTTACTACCTTTAGTGCTTAAAATTCCCAGATATAATTGGGCTTCGTTTTGTTGCCTCTGGTGCATACTGAAAACAGTTATTGGCCCGAGGAATTTGCTCATCAAAGGATGGGAACAGAGGCACAGGGAGGTGATTTACTTATTCAACAGATGCAGAATCAGCAGTTGAGTGAACGTGTCTGACATGGCTTGTTCTTCATCTACACTTTGGAGAAGGTGAATGACAACACTAGAGAGCAGGAAAGTATTTTCTGTGTTACAAAAAGCCCTACCTTCCTATGATATGTTCTATATCTTAGCATGATCTGTTCCTCCTGAAAATGTTTATCAGTGAATGAAAGAACAAGCTTGGGAATGACAATTATCTTATTACAATGTCCATTATAAATTACTGTTCTAAGCTTAGAGGAGTTTTTAAGATGTTACAGCATATGTCAATTTCATTCCATAAAGAACCATCTGTAATCCTTGTAAAATCATTTTTTCTCAAAGGACAAACACATCCATTCATCCATGATGCAGTTTTCCTTTTGCTTTGCAAAATAAAGTTAAGACAGAAGCATCTGTTCCTGTTTAAAATATCATCAAGGGGTTTAGTTAACAATTAGAAGCAGAGTGATGCAGAAAACATCCATGTCATCTTAATTGTACTAGATTTTGGCAACTGCAAGGAAAATTACTTTCCCAGCAGAATGTTCCTCTCTCCCTCTCTCTCTCTCTCTCTCTCTCTCTCAGCTTTTCACTGATTTCAGGATTTTTCTGAAAAAAAGTTATCATTTGTGGCAGGCTCTATAAATAGCATTTAATTCCACAGCTGCTGGAACACAGACATTTCCAGCATTTTCCACTGTTTCTGCTGGTAGTTTTCCAGCAGCTGGAATATCTCTTTCTGTTCTTTTCTATTACTAGGCTCTAGAATAACTGAAGCTCATCAGAGTCTTTTCTGACTTTACAAGGTAGACCATTTACCTTCTTTCTTTTTTTTTTGATATCCTGGAGCCCTGGTACCTAACCTAACCTAAAACAGGTAAATCTCAGAGGCTTGTGAAGTGGCTACCCTCAAATTTGTTTCAGCTGCTCTCCTGAGTGTCCACTCCTCCTTACTGCCGAGTAAGTCAATTATTTGTCTCAGACACTGCTCACCAATTTCCCAAACAGCAAAATGAATTTTCATGGGCAATATAACTAGAATGCAGCTTAAGTAGGCCACAACTTTTGAATGAAACACACCTGGGAACTCTCCAGAGATAACTTATTTATTGCAGATTGTTTCCTTACTGCTTCTTTGCTGAAGCAGTTAACCAATGCTTGGTGTTTCTGTTTGGCAGGAACCTAGTCATAAAACTGAAATTACTGAGCTGAAGCAGTTTTTGTCAAAACAGACTTAAACAGACACTAATGTTCATCACGAGTTGTCTCTTTCCTTGTTTGAACTGTCAGACTGCTTTTTACAACCTAGGAGTAGATGTCTTAGTGCAAAAAATATGTTCCAATCAGTATTGAATGATAGCTGTATGTAATAAATCAGTCACTGATCTTGACCTTTACATTGTCACGTTATAATGCCAATATATTATATATTTTATCCTTTGTATTTAGGTAGGACCTAGCACTAACTCGTTGAACTATAGTTATGGTGTGGTTTTGAATCGTACTACTGTTTTTTTGAAGTCTTGTGTCTACTTCTCAGAATGTAAAGGAAATGTCCATAAGGAAAGAAAGAAAAAAATTAGATCCAAATAAATTCCACTCTCCATAGATTAGTTAAATTATGAGATGACTGAAATGAGAAAAGCCTATGGTATTTAATAGTATCACTTTTCATACTGCTTTGGTTTCGCATTAGTCTGTTTCTACAGACTTTTACTATACCTGCAATGCAATGAGGTGACACCATGGCATGAAAGTAGTATAAAAATAGGTAGTGGCATAATGATTTATAAATTATGTGTCTTTTAGTAAGTGAAACTGCACTTCTGTACTGTTAATTTTCAAGAAGCAGTGAATGTTTCAGCAGGCGAAAAGATAAGATAAGGCCTTTAGTTCTGAGAAAGTAATTTAAGTTCAATGCCACTTCATATACACTACGGCTGGTCAGAACTAATTTCAAGTCAATAGAGTCATGTAAGTGTATATCATGAAGGTAGAGTAAAACATCTAAATTGAAATTTGACACCTGATTAAGCAGGGCTGACAGTACGTCATTAGATATTTTCATCCAAATGCATTCTTTCAAAATTAAATTGTTTTATATTTGGACAGATACTGTATTTTTTTTTTTACCTGCAAAACTGAGAGCCTAGCTTGGACTGGAGTTTACAGTGCTGAGTGTTTGCAGCAACTATGTCTTGGTGGAAGAGATTGGCCATTGACGGAACTCTCCCTGCAATGTGTGAGGCAAGAGATACCTTAACTGTAATTCACCACGTCTGCAATGTAGACCAGCATAAGCCAATGAAGGATGCTAAGGACAGGAATCTATCTCACATTCTGTCCTAATTGGATTAGTCACACATGTCGTGCAGTTCAGAATTCTGTGATTTTTTCCTCCAATCCCACGTTCTGTATGAAAAGCATGCAGAATATTGGTTTTCCTATATTTTCTTTGCACCTGATCAATTTTGTGAAGACTCGGCTACTTGACGTGCATGAATAAATCACACGTGCTAAATCTGAAGCCTCATGCACATGGGAGAATCACTTCCTTGTATGTGGTAAGAGAAAGTGATGGTGGCGGTTTTTCCTCAAAGCACAAAGGGTTACAGAAATCTTAAACCACGTGAGAGCTCTAATTCCTGCTCCTTTTTGGAAATGGCATCCACTGTCAAAGAAAGAATAAAAAAGTTCTGTCAAAACAGAACTTTATGAGGTGCTTTGCGTGGAGCTTGCTCAGTCACTCTGGTTTAATTCTACTTCTTGTAAACTTTTTTTGTGTAATACAGTGGCTGGAATCTAGGTCTGAGCCTTCCCAAGTGATTATCTTAAAAGTTCAGGTTACTGTAGGTTCTGTAAAGTCACGTTTTATTTCCATCTCTCTGAACAAGAACTTCAAGTTTTGAGGCAAAAAGCCAATATTTTGATTTATGCTGAAAAGCTGTATTCTTCTGAAATACTGCATTAGTATAATCATCACAGTTGCATGGTTTAGTGTACCATAGGAGTTTGGCAGCAGCAAGTAAACTGAAACTCTCCAAAAACTATTTCAGAATACGACTGTAAAATAACCTCTACATCTAATCAATACGTTAACTAAAGACAAAATTAAGGGGCCAATCCTGAACAACTATAGCCGGCTTTAAAGGAAGAGATGGACTGTCAGAACTGCTCTGAAAGAAGCCCTAAATAATAATACAAAATGAAATATTTGAATTTACTCAGATTTTTGAAATTATGTATTAGGAGTAGAGGAATTAGAGGCTTATGTTTATTAAATTCTTCATGTGGCCTTGAGAAAACAGTTTAACAAGTTTTGGGCTTTCTTGGTGGGTTTTTAAGCCTTTTATGTTTCTCTGAAATTCTTGGTTTAGTTGAGGAACAAAGAAGTGTCATAAAAGAAATTCCATTTTGTGAGCATTTCCAACCTAGCTAGTGGTGATATGTGGTGAGGGGGAGTCTTATGGAATTTCAGTCCCAATTTCCAGACTAAAAACTACATATAACAAGCACACATAGTCTTTTCAATACAGAATTTGCTATTTAAGGTTAGGAAAGCACACATAGAACCACATGACTTTGTATAAATTCAGTCATTGCACACTTAAATTATTCTTGTAAGTGTGTCTGAGATAGTAATCATTATAATTTATCTTCATTTACAGTATGTACAATTTTCAAATGGCTATGTATTATTTTTCTACTTTTTAGCAGTTTTCCGTTATAACTTTTTCCTGTATCTATGAAATATTAAACACATTCCTGCATGCATATAGTTCATAGCAGTATGTTTATCCGGCTTTCTGAACAAATTCTGCCTATCTATATAACTTGCTTTTGTTGACCAAAAATAGTTGTCAATAAAAAAATATAAACTGAAGACATATGATTGACTTGCAGCAATATTTTCAAAGCAGTGATGAAATTGTATTTTTTTGAAGTAGTTACTATTCCATCATAATATGGAATTTATGTATTTAGGTAGGACCTAGCACTAACTTGTTGAACTATAGTTATGGTGTCGTTTTGAACTTTTTTTTTTTTTATGGTGTGGTTTTGAATTTTTTATACAAAATTCAAAGATCATACAGAATAAGAAAATCTAGAGTAAAGTTGTGAAGAATAACAGTGGAAACAGTTGGTCTTACTTCTGGATAAGTGAGTGTTTCTCTTTTCTGCCCGTCTATACTCTTCCTTTTTCATGTACTGTACAACTATTTGGTAGTAGGATGAAAAAGTCTCTGAACTGGAAATACCTGTAATTATATATACTGACTTGAAATTTAACCAAAGAAAAGTGCTACTTCATACCAGTATTTCAGTTCTTCGGATTTACTAAGATCCTAGTGCTTCTGTAGGTGCTTGATCTAAAATTTCAATTGCATAGCAAATTTAATGGACCTCCTGTGGACTGTTTTATGGCATCTCTGCCTATTGATTTATTTTATTGAATTGTTCAGTACAATTCTGAAAATAATAAGAGAATTATGTGGGTTGGACAGATTTATCAAAAGTGTACACCATATATGTGCAGAGAACAAGGAGTTTACAGCTTGTTTGTTGACAACGTGCTAGTGCAAATGTCTTGCCGCCTGCTGGTGGCAGCAGACTGGGTAATAACCATCATTCTCAAGCTACTCTTAAGAAGCAAATTATATCTTAAGATCCTATTTCAGCTAGTACAATTATTTCTTGCTCTGTAAAATTAAAATACAAATCCCTGGCCACATTTCTAGGAGAATCCTCTGTGCCTGAAAGCATTCAGAGAATCCTTGAAACATCATGTTACAGGTAGCTTTTACATCAGGAGAAAAAATAATAAACCCAGATGAACAACCATGACTGTCTGTACATTCTCGTTGTACAAAATGAGTGTAGCCCAGTCATAATGGGGCAGACAACAAAGACAACACTTTCTGAGTTACTGGAGTCCAAGAATCTGAACCAGACCTGTTTCTTCCCATGTACAAGTAGCTTTTGTAGGTGGAGACTGTCATCCTTCTCTTCCATGCCAGCCCACAGATCACTATAAAAATCAAGTTGCAGTCTACTGTGCAGGTGGTCTAGTTCTGTGATACCTGTTCTTGTAGTGCATGTTACTTAGGACACATTATGCAATTATGGTCTTTCTGGAGTATTGTAAGGTGATCACTGCACCAGCATCATCTGTTGGGTCTCACCAAAAAATCTCTGTGTTTGGATGACTCTTTGGTCCATTCTCATAGAACCACTCACACAAGAGTCAAAATCATTGAGGAAGGCAGGAACAAAGAAAAAAGATATCCAGAGTAAGTATGACTTCTGTTCAGAGTCCTTGTTCTCTACAGTGGAACTCCAAGCTTTAAATCTATATCCTTTCCTTTGCTTGCAGAACCAGAGTCCAACTCCCACACAGACAGCGTTGATACTTCAAGCCATGTCTTCCAGAATTCCTATGCCATTTCTTAAGTTCAGTCACAACAACATCTAGTCCACCTTGTATAGCCTTAGAATATAGACAGGTGCCTGTTGTGATAACAAAACCCCATATATAAACAATGAAACCATCCTTACAATTTTATAGATGATGCTGAATAGTACTGATTTTTGCCCCCCTCTGCTTGCCTTTATGAAGTCAAGAGTTCTGTCCCTCTTCACAATTTGCAGTTAAAGGTATAATTAATCTTTAAAACAAAATTTGTATCCATACCTATTTGCAGTATGGGGGATTGCATAAGTATCTTACTGCTTCTTTGTGTGGGACTTTGAGAAGTATGTTTTGCAGGATTAAAACAGGAATATTTTTCTCCTAAAGAAGTTCTGATTGTCAGAAGGCATGAGCATACTGCTTTTCATGAGCAGTGGCGAGTGGCTGAGAGTTTTGCTTTGCTACAGTGAGGATGAATTGTTCGTGGTAGAAAATATGTCGGTAAACCACTTGAGCTCTATGAGTGAAAACTCCTGCCTATTCATGTTTTGTTCGACGATATTGTGCTTTGTGGTGGTATGCTCTGAAGTCTGGATATTTTATTATGTACTATCAGGCAGGACACTGAATGTTTACATTTTCCTAAACCTTCATTCTGGTGTTACCCTCTTGCTGGTTTTTTTCCAGTATAATTATGCCACAATTTCTTCCTTCAGTCTTTCTGCTACTGTTGTCTGCAGTTTCAGATAAGCTACGCCTCTTCAGTTCACCAGGGCCAAAGTGCCTCCTTTTGCCTTGGTGTACTGTTAAGGTGCTGTGGTTAAACGTGCTTAAGGTAGTGCAAGCTCTAATGTTGATATAGACGAATTTATGGGGTAAGTGCAGGGCAATGATACACTAGTTCACACTGATAAGAAGTGGTCTCAGTTCTTAACCCCCTAGAAGCTTTTTTCCTCTTAGAACTGACGGAATAATAATAATTAAACCCCTCTTATTTCTGCTTGCATCTTTTTCTAGTTTTACACCAGCTAAGCTATATTTTAGATTGAGTTTCCTTTCTATTACTTTGATTAATTGTTTTTTGAATCTGTTCCCTAGCATCTTTTTGTTTTGCACCCATATTTAAGCTTCTCATTTTTGTGTAGCTTCTGTTGACCTTCTTTGATTTGTTTTTCTTCCAGTCTGTAGTCCTTGCACTTTGGCTTTAGCTGTGCTTCCTTCCACGACACTGTCTTCTTTCTTTTGCCTCCTGGTCAAATGCTTAGCTCTTGGAATTCATAAGCCACCTTCAAAAACAGGTTTGGGACCATTTATCCCCAGTCCTTCCAAGGTACTTGTGTTCTTCAAGGATAGAGCTTCCTTCGAAGAATCTCGTGCAAGAATCTGTAGTTTTCCTTTGAAACATTTCTGCCACTTTTATAGCATCTCCAAGACAATATCTGTCCAGACTGGAAGAAAAACCCCCCAAAACTTACCAGAAGTACTTGGGTATTGATGAGTACCTACATAAAGGGGCAGGGTGATTGATTTCTTTCTCCCTGCCCTGCCCTCCCCTCCTCCTGTTTTGTTTTGTGGTGTTTGGTGGGTTGTGTTTTTTTGTTCTTGTTTCTTTTTTTTGTGCTAGTTGTATCCTTCCATAGTAAAAGGTTGTCCTAGGTGGACAAAGGTGCTGCTTTCTATTAATTAATTAATTTATTTTTTATTTATTCCTTCAGGGATAGTGCTTTGAAAAACACATGTCAAAAATACAGTTTCTCTTCTGGACCATGTATGGTACCTAACAGTTAGCCAAAGCATCAGTGTTAATACTGAAATACTAATATTAAAAATATTATATTAATATCTTATAACTAGTAAGTTTTGAAGCAATAATTTTGTACCGTAAAGTTTCAGAACTATCAAAATTTGGATTCCTTTTCTAGCTTAATTTAATTTTGGTGTACCTGATCAAATTTATGGTAAATAAAGCAGTGTTAGGTAACTGAGAATGACTGAAAAGGGTACAAACGTTTGTCCCTTAATCTTCTGTGTTCAGCTTAAGAGCCCTTGAAAGCCTGCTTTCTTACTGCTTTCATTTTATTGACTTCTATGAAGTTGGTCTTAATTAAAAAATAATGGAACAGAGATCAGAATCAGAGTTACTTATCTCAGGATGTGCAGTTTGTAACAGTGCTGGCAGATAGTCTTGGCACATATTATGTACTTGTATACTCATAAAAGTGTATGAGATGAAAATTTGAGAGAATTTGATACTGAAAAATTTCTTGGCCACTGTCAGTATTGTTGAAACTGATTTTGAATTTAAGAATTAAGGTCTGCAATTGCCAATATTTTAAAATTTGGCTAGAGTTCAGGTGCAAAGTGAAGTTGGAAATATGCTTGAACATAAATAAATAAACCCTGTTTAGAGATGCCATTGATACTGTTTATCATATAGCTTTTCTTCCAAAATTTGTAAGGTACAACGAGATGAGAAAATATTTTTTTGGATTGTATTCAGAAGATGGCTGATAGTGGAACTAGAAAGATCTGAGTGCAAAAATAGTATTGTATGTGGAGAAAATGAAGATGTGTCTGTCATTTAGTATAATCCAGAAACAATAATTCTGCACCAGGGTTGGGGAAATACCTTTCTGATGCTTTGAGTCAGTCGTAAATGACCTTGTAAAATTGCACGATAGAAAGGAAGTGAATAAAGCAACGGTACTCATTATCTTGGGTGATGGTGTTAATCTACAGATAGCAAAGCACGACTGAATATCCATTTTTAGGTGACCAGTAAGTCAACATCAAGGGTCAGGATTTTATCCAAGTAGTGACTGAGAGAAAGAGTTTGCAAAATCGTTACTGAAGCCGTGGTTCATCCTTGTAGTACAGGACGCTTCTTGGTTTTGTATATATTAAAAATTAATCGCCAAAATGAAGAAAATGTTTTACATTGCTATATTACTGTGCTAACTGAATGTCTAAACAACTGAATGTACACATTTGATAATGTATTATTGATATTAGATAGTACCAGGAACCAAAACAATGGAGAAGAAATCTTCAGTATGTCTTAGTACAATACAATTTGTGCTCCAAAGAGCTTAGCCTATCTCTGTGAATCCCAAATTGAGACAAAATGTGATGGCTGTGGTGTTTTTCTGGATAAGGCCTGAAAATATTACATGTAACAGCTAAATTATTTGTAGTTAAACTTTACATGACATTGAGAACGTGCAGGGTCAGCTAGCCACAGTGTGTTGTGTCTCATATGATACAGAACACTGATTTCCAAAATGGATCAGGGTCTCTGGTCTCTGCAGCACCAGTTTCCTCAAAAATCTTTATGTATTATAATAAACTTATTAAAATTTAGTGCAAAAAAGCTACTTTCAGAAATCACAGCATGTCTTAATGGCTATTTTGATTTATTTTATTACTAGGATTGGGGCTGGGGCAGCTTAAATGCCTGAAGTTGCATTGTTGGGTCTGATATACTAATATTGTGTCCTGAAGAATTCTTCAGGTAGATTATTCTTTTATCTTTCTTTTTTAAATTTTTATCATTATAACTTTTGTACTGAGAGACTGAGAATCCAGCATTACACTACATATAACATACCTGATACTGCCTTAATTTAAGGAAGAAGCCCAAATGATGATCTTGCATGACTAATAGAGAAAGATACAAGACTTGCATTGTAGCTACAGGTTGGTTATGACTGACATAATTTGTACATTACATATGAGAGGATAAGAAATAATAGAACTTTAAAATGGGCTAAAATAACTTTGCCCAGTTCTTCTTGCCTGATCTATTGTGAGGTCATACTGATTGATACAAGTAATTAATTTCTCATAATCAACTTCCATAACAAAAAGGAGTAAGGTTGGTTAGGCTCTGGATAATTTTCCCTGAAATAATGTTAAGATTACTCCTGATTAACATATATTTATCATGAAACTGGAGTGTGAAATTGCGGTGAAACATATTATTTTTATTTTCCCTAACTTTGAGCTAAAACTTACCAGCAGTGCCTTCATTCAGCTGTCATAGGAGGAATCCTGAGAGTACTGGTTTTGAGGTAACTCAGGAAAAAGAGCAGGACTGGTTGAAGTTTGCAGCAAAATTTGTCTGCATCAAAACACTGTGCTTTTTAACTGCCAGTATTAGCTGAAAAAAAAAAAATTCTGATTAATATCTGATTTGGAGGAGAAAGAGAAGAATTTTTTCCTTTTTTTTAAGTGCTCAGAAAAAAGCAAACTAAAATCACAACTGAAATCTGGATAAAATGAAATTTTGAATGAAGGAAAAAAGCTGTCACCCTCTTTATTTTCTATGAAAAATGTCAGAAGCAATTTAATTGATCAGAAAATTTGAAGAGGTTATTTATGGGAAATTTTTGATGTGAGGATTTTTCTGTCTCAGTTTTACAACTATAGATCAGTCTTGTGCAATCAATAACCTTCAGTTAAAAACATCCTATTCCCAGCCAGCAGGTAAGTCTACAGTTAAAGAAGCAAACTTGAACTAGGGTTCTGTGAGTGATTTCATAAGATATTTTCAGGTAGGAAATTAAATTAGTTTTTAAAATATTAATAGATGTTGAGTTTTGTCCTGAAGTTGAAATGAGAAAGTTCCCTTTAATGCACAATTGGAATAAAATTTAGTGTTGCAAAACAAGTGGACTTCCATGTATTTGAGCAGCAGCAGCTCCTAGAGAGCTACCAAGCTAGCTGTGTTTAGAGAGAATTAACAGTAATCTTGTTTGGAGCAGGAAAATGTTGGTACTAACGTACTGCACTGCTCGCCCTTATGCCTATTAGTGGATGAGTACTTCAAGAAAGTGACACACAGAGATATGAAATGAAATGTCATGTCTGTAAATTGTTTTGGTTTAGGTAGTGGAAAAAATCTGTTTGGTATTTTGATGGTGGATAACTTTTCAAAAATCTTCTCAACATTGCAAGAGTTTAAGATTGCGTCCGTACAAATGCATGCATGGATTCTTCCTGCTCTCCTACCTGACTGGACATGAGTCAGATCTGGTAGGCAGCCAAGGACCTGTGGTGGTGTACACACAAGCGAAGAAGCAGATCCTCTGTGAAACAGCTCTGAATGTTCTCACCTGTGTCTCACTGCCTCTGTGCATACTTTAAAACCAATTTAAATCCAGACTAGTATTCAGACAAGCTTAATCTCAATTTTGCTGTCTTCTGATTTAAAAGACATTTCACATTATGTCTTGGAGAAAAATTTTGGAAAAAAAAAATTTCTTGCTTGAAAAAGTTTTTTGCATCCTTCACCATTTGACATTTGTAGCTGATAAAGGGAAAAATTGTGTTACGATTGCAAATGCTTTGCTCAGTACTGACCACTAGAATGACAAAAACGGCTTTATCCAGGGAGCTTAAAAAAAAAAATCCAAAAACACAAACCAAAAAACAACAACCAACCACTCACGTATATGTAGAAGAATCAGCATATGATCGTTGCCACTGTGTATGTCTTCTATGTACTCCTGACGTTCTGGAGTTAAAACTGGGACAACAGAAGCCTAAGGTGGTGTAGGGCATTTAGCTAGTAAAGGATGCTGAAGTAATGATGAATTCATATTAAGCAGCTAATTTGTCTTTGTCCATTTTAATGCTAATCTCTTTGTACCACATCATCTCCCAGTCACTGTTTCTAACTGCAGGGCACAGTTGCGCTTAGTCAGAAATGGCTAGGAAACACAACTACTCATCCCAATATGTCTGCTTTTCTGAATACACTGCTCCATCTGTATGAGTCTGGCACAATCTCTGTACACATCGTAGTGTAGAATTTTTTCTGATGCACCTCATAACAGTTGTCTAATGGGATCATTTCTAGCTAGTCTCCCTGCATTTTTGTAAGTGAAAACATAAAATTATATGATCTGGGAGTGTATAAATTTTATGCACTCTTTCAGGCAAGACTTCACTGTACATCACAGTGTTTCGGTTTTTACAGAAGTATGTATGGCGTATTTTCTTTAGTTAGGAAGTATTCCTTTCTCTCCATGGTGGCTTCCTAGGCTGTGTGACAATTGCAGTATTCAATTAATTTCAAAAGAAAAGCTAAATATAGGGCTGGGGTTTTTTGGTGTATTTTTTTCTCCCCAGCTGTTCTTGTTGAGGATAATTGCAGTTAATTCTGGATGAGAACTGTTGGATATATTTTTAGATAAACTTGGTACTTGCGTAAAGATGCACAGTTGGTACCTCTTGAGATGTGAACTCTCTCTCTGAAACAGAACTCTGCTTTCCTTCCAGTTTTGATCCACTGATTAATTGTAGGGGCGTAATACTGTACAGTTTCCACAGTTTATGAAATTCCTGGACTTGACAATACAGGTGCAAACAGGTGATATGTTGAGTATAGTGGATTCATGCCCAATGCTTTTATTCATATAGATTATCATACTTGTGGCTTTATATATATATACCAAAATTAATTTAGATTTGGGACTTGGAGTTTACTGAAGCGGCTGAAGACACTGAATAAACAGAGGGCTTGAGAGAGGTGAGTTCAGGACTGTTTGCTGTTTGAAGTTTTCAGTTATGCTTTCTTTAAAAGGAAGCTGTTTGCAGGTTAAGGTCTTTTGCTGAGTTGTTTCTGAAAGGAATACCTGAGAGGGGTCCCACTTGGATCTTCCAGGTCCTCCTTTAGAGACCCGCCTGCAAAAACCATGGCAACTAGCATGGCTGAAGCACCCTCTTAGGTATGTAAAGGGGTTGGGCAAATGACTGAGAGGAAATACGGTCTACCACTTTAAAGACCTTTGAACAAAGAGCACATAAGAAATATAATCACTGCTTCAACTGACAAGAGATTGGGGTTCTTTTGAAGAATGAAGAGACCTAGGTTGTGGAAAACCAGCAACATTTAAAGTTTCTGGATAGCATGGTCTTAAAGTTCTATTTTATGACTACTATTCAATCCTCCTAAGTCACCTTTTTTTCCAGGCTGAGAGTC
>Ga0181612_180908_pt1 | contig 18791 bp, 11 predicted proteins | sample HoacroProtozoa21_FD_119630 | JGI IMG/M metagenome (GOLD analysis project Ga0181612, IMG submission 119630) | Hoatzin crop microbial communities from Cojedes, Venezuel. Combined Assembly of Gp0051906, Gp0051904, Gp0051908 | reverse complement strand
GTCAGGCACGGTTTCCCCTTGGTGAATCCATGCTGACTACTCCTGATAACCTTCTTTTCCTCCACTTGCTTGATGATGACCTCTAGAATGAGCTGCTCCATCACCTTTCCCTAGATGGAGGTGAGGCTGACCGGCCTGTACCTCATTTCTCTTCAGCTTGTACTTATTTCTGTTCACTCTAGTGCAGTGTTGACTGTTTCACCCAAACCGGAAATACCAGCTTAACCTTTGGGGTTTTGTTGTGTTTCATGGAAAATGAGCATAAATGATAGAACTAACTGCTGCTACACATCCCAGGGAATCAAATGGGTCATGGTCACTTGTCCTGGACAAGACAGGACCTTCTGACCCTCCTGGCTGAAATGATGACTGCTAGCTCTGATGCCTAAAACCATGACCTCAGGGTTTGGACACTTCTCTTCACAAGTTGGGAGACTCCCATATTCTGCATCTTGGGGGTTTTCTGCTTACATTTGTGCTGCTTTCTTAATAGCACATCATACAGATCACTTCCTCAGCTTCACCCTTATCGTTATGTTCTTATCCTCGTGTGCCTTGTGTGCCGTGGGTGGGCTTCAACCTCTTCCCAAAGTGTGAGATGGCAAAAGGAAGAACGGTGACATGATTGCGGGAATGTGTTGCTGCCTTTCATCTTGCATCTTCCCCAGCCCCCCAGTAGGTCGCTTAGCTTGAATCCACGTGCTTTGCTTTTTGTTGTTCTTGATGGAGACCTATAGCTTTCCGAATCACTGTGGGTCATGATCCTGAAGAAGAAAAAATTGTTTCTAAAGCATAGTCTTCACTTGCGTATTTGAACTCAGTACTTGCTAAGTTTCCTGGCATGCATCTAGAAGAACATACAGAAATTACCTCAGTTGCCCTTTGAACCCCTGCGTTGTCTCTTGTGCCTCAGTTTATGCCTCTGCAGAAGCACAGCGCAGAGTATTAAACCGGACAGAAATGTTGCGCAGTTAAACCCCAGAGCTGCGTTGTGCCAAGCCCTGCACGTAGGTGGCTGACAACAGCTGCCAGTCAGCCTCTGAGTAAAGAGCGCCATATGATTTCTCAGTGAACAAAACAATGAACACAAACACAACACTCTCCAAATATTCCGAAGAGTTTTCCTGAACAACTTTCTTTAAGAGAAACTAATAGGCAGTAAAGTCTGTTTGCTGATCGTTATGCAGATCTTCCCACTTCCACTTCACTATAAGGTTTTGACTAAAATATTTATCTTTTTCTGCTTTGGTACACATCCTACTCCGATCCTACGGGAAGGATTTCTCAGCCTGTAGAGAGAAGTGACAAAATGTGTGTGTGGTGCTCAGTTCACACTCGCTGGCTTTCTGAGCTTAGAGGATGGCCATGTAGCCCTCTCTGGAGGGTGCAGACACTCTCTGCTAGGTCAAAGCTCCTCACAGGTCTAATGAACATGTAAACCCACAATCTGATCTTTTTGGAAGACCACACTTGACAGGGTAGTATTTTGGGGTGCAGACCTCCCACCCAGCACCCTCCTGGTTTCAACGGCACCTTCATCTTCCATATGTACGGGCCACGCTGCCCCAGATCTGTCCTGCGCAGCTGAAAAAGTGCTGGGGAATTGTAAATGACCTTCCTGGAAGTGCTGTGGCTGCGGCTCACCAGTCGCCCTCCAGCTTTTCCAGGGTCTGTAGCCTTGTCCTGTTCTGTCCTTAGAGCTGTTGTGCATTACCTTATCTCGTTTGCATTTCAGTGGAATTCGGAGCAGCCCTGACAAGGCGTTTGTGTTTCCATCCTCACTCTTTTTTCAAGGTCATCCTTTCATATCATAGACAGGAAGTGAAAGTACAGGATCATATATTCATTCTCCTTTTGAGTGTTATCCTTCTCTTGTTTTCATCCAAGAAGAAAAATATTTTTTTCCTGTAGATAAAGTAAATTATGAGTTATGTTTATTGTATGTGTCATTTGAGAGTACTAGGGATCGGAAAATTGGTTGTATAAGTCCAACTTCAGTTTCTTGAAATACTGCAGAATAAGTATCTATTATCTTTAAATAAACTTTAAGGGTTTTCTTGATGAGTAATTTGCTCCATAAGATTTTCTTTTCTAAACTCCCATGAAATATATTTATAGCGCAATGTTTCAGTTCCTGGTATTTATAGGGCGCTTACACTGGACGTTAACCATCTTCAGCAGTCTACGTACCATTTATTTCCAGTGATGTTGCAGGGACAATTGTGTTTGTTTTCTAGGAAAACAGTAATTTTAGTTTAATAATCTGAAGGGGTTTTGAATTTTTTTTGTGGTTATATGTTTACTGGGTTGACGAGAAACAGTCAAATCTTTGGATAGTTGGGAAGTAATCAGACTGCTCCTCTTCGACTTGTGAGTTTTAGAGTTTTATTTGAGTTCGATCTGTATTTCAAAAATCGTTACCTTACACATTTTTTTTAGAAAGTCGGAGTTTGACTTGCTCAAATGTGAAACTGGCAACACAATTAATTACATTAAAAATGTATATGCTAAAGGCCTGTAGAGCCTTTCTTTAAGATTCTGATCACATTCAGGTTTTTTTACCACTGTATCGACTATTTAATAATTGTTTTCATAAGGCCAGCATCTCTTGTAGAAAGGGTTATTTAACAAAAATGAAAATCTTTAGAAATTTAGATGCACCAATCACTCACCGCTCTGCTCAGAAGCTGACAGTCTGTTTCCAGTTTAACATCCTCTTTTAAACATAGCTGCTTCTGCTTCTTGAGGCTTCCTGCAGTACTCACCTGTGATTTCCCTGGTTGTCTCTTTAAGCTGGTGGAGCAACTGCTGTTTTATAAAATGTGCACCCATAGCCTAAAGCAACAAGGTTTGTGCTATTTGTTACTAGAGCAGTAATAGGTAGCTAAAGGCTAGGGAGTCCCTTTAGAAGAGGAAACAAAGAAACGCCTAGCCTGACTTTTTAGTCCAGATTCTTTCCCCAAAAAAGCATTTCAGTGAAAGGAGATGATGCCTGTGATTAGTGGTGGAAGGGAAAAATTTCCTGGCTATTGGAATCGTTTAGTGATGGAGTTCTTTGGTAAGTTACAGAAAATATCATGTTAGTTCTTTAAACTGTGTAAGTTACGAGTAGGGCTTGGAAAATAAGGTGGTATGATACCAATGTGCAGGAGTTTAATGAAAATAAAATATCGAAAATGTACAGCTGTATCAAATTACCTTGTACAAACCAAGTCTGTGTTGCTGCACTCTAATTTCATTTTCTTATCTCTTTCCATTCTCTTCCCCTTGCTCCCGGCTCTCACCTTTGATGTCATTTATATCATGGACTTTGTTCATCACAGGCATCTGCTAAACATGGTCCTGTCTGCCTTTGCTGGGGTGGGAACTGGCTCCTCTGAGAGGGCTGATGTATCTGTTGGTCTGTGGCTGAATGGTGTGTGTGAGAAAAGGGTGTGATCCATCTCTTTATTTTTTGCTTATTCCTCTTTGCAACCACTGAACACAGTTCTGATCTGTGCCTTTTGAAGCAACACACTGGGAGGTTGAAGGCAACCTTCTGTGACCGGCAAACCGCCCAGCCTGAAGGTAGAGACTCAATGCAAATGCAAAGCCGCGCATGTTTAGCGGGACCATTTTATCTTCTCTGACACTGGAATGGAGTCTACAATTGCCAGTGTAACCATTAAGGAAAAAGCCTGAGTGTCACTGTGGGGTGCTCAACAAAAAATTCGTAACTGAAGAAAACAGACCCTTGTAGCTGCTTGTAGTTCATATAGTGCCAGAAAGCATGGGGGATCTAGAACTAAAGAGGAGCTCTGAATTATTGTGGTTTTAGTATAACAACTCTGTAGTTACCCTATCAAAAAAAGTGGCTTCAGAACGTGGTAAAACTCTACAAGAGCCTTCAAAAAATATCTTTCTTCTTTTTTCTTTTTTTCCTTTAGATTCATAATGAAATTAGGCTTAGGGGTTCAAGTGGTATTTGTAAGGCTTATACCCTCGCAACAAAAATGTGTAGGCCTGGTTCCATACATAGAGATCACTAGATCCATGGTCTTGAGAATTATTAAGGCAAGGAGGATTTTGAGACCTGTCTTAATTACCACTACCCTGGAAAAAAAATATTTGGGTTTTTTTTTTTCACTCTGTATGTGAAAGAGGATGGAAAGATTTTCTGCTTCTCAGCTGTGAACAAGGAGACGAGAGTATTACGTTGAGAATTGTCCCATCCACAAGTTCAAAGCTACAGATGTGAAATTTTGCAATGTGGATCTCAGCTGAAGCAAACAGGGTATGAACTAACCAGCTGTCTTTCATGCAGCAAACTTAAACGTAGGACAGACATTTCATAACTGGACGAGCGAAGTGTGAAAGGAGATGGACCTCTGGTCGTCTAGGGTAATGAAGCCCCTTATGCCTCCTTGCTGGTTTTTTTAAGGTCTTATGTGTGGGAGGGAAAGGAGAAATGGAGCTGTCGAGCTGTTTTACTGATGTTTGGATAAGGTCTAAGCAAACGTGCTGGGGAGGGAAGCAAGGACATACGGTCGTGGTAGATCTGGGATGTATTTTAAGGACTGTGTACATAGGCAGTGATAATGTATTTAATTGTGCTTTACTGTGACGTACCAGTTACATGAGCCCACTCTCACACTGAGTTTCCCCTCAAACAAATTGCAAACCCACAAAATAGATTTGAGCAAGTAAATTAGATCAAAAATCATGTGTTTGCAAAATAACTAGTGCCTAAAACCCAATATAAGAAGAGTTAACACTAACATGGTATTTTTTTCAGTCCATAACACAGTTATAGATCTGTCTAATGTCTTGCCTTTGCTGCAGCACTGAAAAAAGGAAATTTTTTCCGCTGGAAAATTGGCCCAGTGCTACGTTTTGGCTATATAGAATCATGCAGTACTGGCATCTGAAATAGTGATAATTTTATGCCTGAAAAATGACTAATTGAACTATTGAGAGCTTTATTCTGATGAAATCCTTAGATCACACTCCATCATCTGTTTTTCACATTCTTGTGTATATCATCATGCAGACATCGCATCTGCAGGTGACGCATTTGCGTATAAAGCTGTGTGTATGTGTCTGCACTCCTATGAAACACAAGAAGTAGAAAAGCATCTTTAAAATGTTATAGCTTCTTTAAACACAGGTTAATTTTTCCTCGCTTTGTGTCTTTCAGAGAGACTGCCACAGAGTTGTCTGGAACATTACCAAGGTAAGCAAGTTGCTCGAAAGTGCATCTGTGCGTCAGTGTCTGGAAGGTGCTGAAAGAAGCACGACCTTTTGAGCCAGAACATGATCCTTTTCTGAAGGAAAACTGCTGGGATACTGAGAACGGGGGGTGCCGAGGGGAGAACACACGCTGCGTGCCGTAGACAGACAAATGACAGTGAAATACGGGCGCAACCAATACTGCGCAGCTTCAGGTGACACGTTGAAGTGGCTTTGAGGCTTAGCACAGTTGTGCACCTGATAAGAAAAATCCCAGATGTGGCTTTCTTCCAGCTGTGCAGTTATACCCATTGCAGGTGGTTTGGCTTTTGCTTGCAATTTCACCTGAGGGATGAGGGGAGGGAATCTTGGAGGTAGGAGGGAAGAACACTGTGATCTTAAGGCACTTTCATCTGGAAAGCAGCTTAGACCAAATTCTTCTATGCTGAGAAAATTTTTCGTAAAATAATAGAACTAGACAGGACTCCCAGGCTGTGACAGAGGTTTTTGAAGAGAGACCTGCCTGCATATTGTCAGAGGATGCAAGAAGATGCTGTAATCATGCAGATAGAGAAGAGGGTGGAGAGAAGGGAAACAAAAACAATCTGATATGGTAATCTGTCACTTAGCAGAGACACCTGATGAGCAAAAAAAAAAAAGGTACTCTTAGTCCTCTTGCATCTTCTGCCACCAGTTTTACTCTTTGAGGTGCAGGGGTTTTTAATGAGATCATGCTTTGAGGGTTTTTGTTATCCCCTGATTAATACCAGTGTTGTAGTTCATAAAATGTATAATGTTAAAAGGATGTTTCAACAAGAAAATCAGTTTTCTTTAAGTGTGGTAATGCATACAAGTAATTTCTGCTTCTAAAGCAGAGGAAAAAATGTCTATCTTTCGTTATGGTGTGTGCGGTGTATATTAGTTGGCTTGACTGTGTTGTTAAGCTGTAAAAATACAGATTTTCACTGTGGGGTCATTTCTACCCCTTTGCAATGTAGCACCTTGTTTCGGAAGTACAGACTTGTGTAATTTATATCAGTTATTCATTTATTAGATACCTTTCCTCTCATGACTTACCATCATGCGATATTCTCAGGTGTGCAAGCGAATATGCTGGTGAAATTTTGCCAAGCATTGGAAGTGCTGACCAATGATCAGGCCTACCTGACACACAAAAGATTTTATTCATCTTCATTGCAAAAGAATTACAATTCTTCATACATACAAAAAACCATGAAAATAGAGATTCAGCAGAGTAGCTGTCTCCTTGATTAGGATTGTCAGTAACACTGCTTAGCTGTATCTTTTACTGGCTTTAGTGCTAAAATATTTCCAGTTTGATTGCATGCACCTAATTGGTTAGGTATTATATGACTAATATACTGGAAACTTGAAGTCCTTGTACTGCAGAAATGAATTTGATTGTAAATTAAAGTTAAAATGAGAGATACAGATGCTTGGATAAACATCCAGTTTCATACTTGCCATTAGCGATTGCCTAAATGTGTTTTTTGAATTATTACCACAAGGCTTTAATTTCAACTGTGGCAAGATGTCGCAAGTAAAAATCAGATTATGTAAGCAGCATGCACAAGGCATTGTAAATGTGTTATAAATATTAAAACCAATGATCTTGTCTTGATTTAAAACAACTGTTTACAGCTGTGCGCGGGGTGGCCAGTCCTGCAGCCTTCTCAGGGATTCACCTGTTCCTCCGTTTCTCTAAACAAGCAGTTCCTTGGGGTTTTTAATCTTACGCTGTGATGTATTAATCTAATATTTTTTGTTCTCCTTTCAAACTTCAAGTGAACCCATGTGCTATTAGTAATTCGTAGCAGCGAAACAGTCTTATTTCCCCACCAACACCACATTTTCTTCCACCTTCATCCTGCAGATACCTTATACTATATAAAATTTTAGGTGTTGCACCTTGAAATGATGAAACTAATAACCCCCTTCCCATAGTTACTGTGCTTGTTGTATTTTGTCCAATGGGGCAGAAAAAGCCCTCTGTAACGGTAGAAATCTAACTCTCATTTGTGCTTTCTCAGGGCAGTAGCGACTCGTGGATATAGTTGTGGCCAGGACTGATCAAATGTTTTTCAAGCATGCATAAACCTGGTGAAAGGGTTTTCCCTGCGAGCGATGTAAGTGGGAGCAAATGTGTCTGTAACTTGGAGTATTTTGTCGGACTGCCAGGAAGTTTTAGGTACTGGGGGCATTAATTTCTTGTTGTCATTTAAAATGAAAAAGGGGGGAGGGAATCCTCCAAACCCCTTCTGAATTTTACCTAGTTGAGCTACGGAAGAGAAGTTAGGGATTTGTTCCCAGAAAGCCATGTAAATAGTGAGAAGTTACATAAGAGAATATTTTCTCTTCTTCTGTAGTAACCCAGGGAGGTTACTTATGGGCATTTTTTAAAAAGCAAATATAACAAAATGTCTTGGTAAATGGTAACATTTAGTGTAGTCTTGCCAATTCTTGCCAATGAAGAATATGTTTCACTGATAGGCAACAGTAGAAAAATCTGAGTTGGTGTACATTGTTTAGAAGGAGAGTTAACAGATTGACTTTGCCTGTAGAAAGATATAAAAATATTCAGCACAATTATATTGTGTCAGTTCTAATTTACCAGTTATTTCTGATTATTTTGGGAAGCTCAGGCTAGAGAAGGAATTGAAAATTTGAACTTAAAATATGATAAAGAAGCTTTACATTTTTTTGTATTTAATGACATTATTATATCTATGAATGTATATAGTTTTTTTTCAAAGAAAGGCTTTCTGTGTGCACAGCACATCAAAGAACGGATCTTCACAGGGAAAACTTAATATTATTATAAAGTTGTTCGTTGCATGACCTATTTAGAGTACTCAGATACTTCTTGTTGTAGACTACATAATTAAATTTTAAATGGAACATGATAAAGAAATTATACTGGTGATCTCTAGAGATTTGAATACCCTATTTGGATCTTTACAAGAGTGTAGCGAAGGCATACTTTAAAATTTAATAAAGGTCTGGCCTATTTTTTTTTTCCATTTAGATGTTCTATAGCTGCTATGGCAGTCCTATTTCAAACTGTGTTTGCTCTCAACATTACATAGGTGATACCTGCGATAACAGAGCTAACTGAAAGAATTAAAAGAAATTTAGCTTAGCTTGAGAAATGCACCATTTAAACATGACACAGAACAATTAATGAATGAAGATAAGCTCCTAAAACCTTGTGCTACCTACGCTTTTCATAGACCAGCGTCTAAGCTAAGCGGTCGAGGGGAGCGGTAAATTAGCGAGGTGGAGCGCTCGAGCCCAGTGCAAAGCCCTGTGGGCACGAGGGAGACGATGTTTGGAGCTTAAACGAAAAAATACTCGGCTTCAGTATCAGAGGAATGATTTCAGTCTCTAGCCGCTTGTGTTTGTTTCTGTGAAAGTTACTTCATATTTGAAGAAGAATAAATATTTTAAATATAGACTAACAGCATGGTTTCTTTATTTGCTTAATACTAGGTTAGTAATGGTAACAGAAGTAAAATTTGAGCTACTTTTTCACTTTTATGTAGTGGCTCAATTTTACATTTCACTTGGAGGGGGAGGAAAGTTTAAAGGGTCACTTTCTCCTCCAAGCTGTTCTTATTTACTGTTAAATAAATCAAGGGAATAATTTGCATAGATATTTTTCATAGAAAAAAATTTTTACAAATATCTCTGCAGCCACTGCTTAAATCATAAGCATAACTCAAGAAAACTTGTATTTTGAGGTAAAGGCCATCTTAAAATTGTCATTTAGAAAATTTTTTTAGAGAAGTGGGAGGAAGTCTGCAGTGAAATATAATGGCATGATACATTGGTATTATCAATCAAGTATGTTCAAAATGGAAATTTAAATCTTTAGCTTGTCTTAGAATTGTAATAATTTGCAAACTTCGTATTTTAAACCACTGCTCTGAAATAGGGTGCAAGTTTTAAGCCCTCTCAAGTTGGGGTTTTATTCTCCACCGTTCCATGAATTTCTTTCATAGTGCCTAATTTACACTTACTGTAAAGACTCTTGTTCTTGCATGTCTACAGCATTTTGAAAATAGAATTTAAGTACCGAAGTCACTTTGGTACTTCTGAAAAATGTTAACCTGCAACTTCACCATTATTTAAATCTAATGCAACTAAGCTTTTATCTAAAGGGAAAAGAAGAATTGACAACCCACCATATGACAAGCAAAATGAAGTCTCTTGATCACTAACTGTCAGCAGTCTTTCTAATACCATTGTGTTAGGGAATGATATGTCTTCCAAAGAGCTAAGTACACAAGGTTTTGAATCATTTCTGTCTTGACAGCCTAACCCAGGTAACTACTTGTAAGTGCTTGGATGAATTATAAAACCTGTGTGGCTCTGTAAAGTGAGTTAATAAAACATCTATGAGCATTTTAATTAAAACGCGAAGGATTTTATCCTGACAGTAATAAGGGCATGGACTAAAGGCCTACTTGACATCTCAGTAGCTATCTTCACTGGTGTTGCATGGATGGTGGGAGTTGGGGTTAGCTTCTGTGTTTGCTCTTCTTGGTCCCTTTCAGGCTGAGGTCTTCTGCCAAGCAATTTCTCTCACTTTGAAAACACCAAGTTATACCTTTCCCCCATCACGTTGTGGATGTCCACTCATGTCACCAGTACTGCTTTGCCAGCTGTGTCAGGCTTGAACATCCATCCACCTACACCATATGTGTCTTTCTGCCAATCTGTGACAGAATTTTCCTTACCTTGATACAACATTTACTGAAGTTTTATTCTCCCTTAAATAAAGTAGGGATTTGGCATAGCCCATTTGTGACTCTCCCTTCTAATGGACAAGTTCTTATTTCCACCTCCAAATCCCTTCTCAAAACTCACTTTTGTTTAGAGGCGTATAAATAATAGGTCAAGAAAACGTTGTTCATTCCAGGTGGCAGACAGTGGTAGCTCATAACATTAAAAACTCTTGAATGTCAAGCTATATCCAGCTAACCAAGGTTCATCTCTGGAAATGATATCATCATGTATCTTTTCTGAAACCGGACCATTAAAAAGAAAAGAAGAAGATTCCAGCCCTCGATATTTAAATGTTCTGACGTCAACTGTCTGAAAGAGCAGGCTTTCCATAATTTGGATGCCTGCCATTTTCTGAAGAAAATCATTATTTTAATTTGAGACTTGAATTTAACTAATCACTCCCTTAAAAAAAATTAAAAAAAAATCTTGCATTTGACCTTTCTCTATGCCTTAGGTGCTTATTTCTTCTAAATACTGTTTTCTTTCAGCTAACCTTTGAGCTGTTTTTCTGTACCGCAAGCAGGACTGCCTATTACCCATTGTATGTGCTGTATAGGAATGCCCTGATGTTGTTTGGTCTTTCTGAGGTACTGCAATGTAAATTACAGTAATTATTTGGGATAGATGTTATTGTAAGTGAATCTGGGTTTTTTTAGGAAATAATACACAAGTTGTCCCTTCACTATTTGATTTTTATTTTTTCTAAGTAAAGCTGGAGTTATTCCTTCCAGTAGCTGTCAGCAGTTTTTTTTGTTGTTTTACATCCATTTTGAAATATGTTTTTTACAGCTAATGTTAATCTTGAAACACACTTATGTGCAATCTGATCCCTTTCTGAAGAGGTATTTTGGTATTTTTAAAATCTTAAGAGGAGCCTAAGAAGTGTAGAGGTGATTATCCATATGTGCTTACTGATGACTTGCATTCAGAAATTACTGAGATACCAATGGCAGGATTCACATTGCCTAAATTTAGCTTTTACAGAAGTCCTCGGTCTTAAGAACCAGGGGAGAAATGAAGAGAAATAGGTGCCTCCTCCCAGGACAGGGTGAATAACCTTGGGGAATTGTTTTTCTTTCTCCATTGCCTGAAAGCGGAGCCTGGGGAAATAGCATAGACTAGATGCTTCTCCTGATGATACCTTTAATTTGAGTTCTCGCAGCCTGAGCTTTATAAGTGTTAAAGGGCCAAGTGATGTAAGCCGATGCCTGCTGGAGTTTTGAGGACATTGGCATTGCTTAACCTCAAAAAAAACCTTCACTATTTGTTACTTAAGTCCTAAATATAGACCCTGGGAAGGAGGGGGGAAAGTCAGACAAAAGTGATTGTTGGACTTGATACGACCCTGACCCAGAAGGCAGTAACTCTTCTCACAGTGCAGAGTCCTCAGAAATCATGGCGTGCGGTCTTGAAATGGCTCCTAATTATACATAGCCTTTGAATCTTAAAAGGATTGTAAATTATTTTACTCGGTGACCTAGGTTTTGAACCCACAACCATTTTTCACCAGCAATTGTTAGCATCTCTCACAAACGCTAATGAATTTGACAGCAGACAGAAACGTCTGGTAGGGCTTTTATTTTTATTCCCTATTGTAAAACTCTAAAATTAGAGACATATTCCCTTCTTTTTTTTCTGTTATTCACTTTTACCAGACTTCCAAGCATCTTTTTAACTTGTCTTACAAAGCACTGCCATCCAAACGTGCCCAAAGAGGATAACGTGCAGCAGAAATGAAAGGACTCGGATCTCTTCATTTCCATTCCTGAAGGTGAATTCCAAGATCGTGATTATTTTTATTTATACAGTGCTTAAAGAGTGCTAAATACTTTATGGAACAAATAAAAGACCTCTTGTAAAAAGCACGCATTCCTATAATCTAATTTTAGTCTCAAATCAGGCAGTATGAATGCTAAGCAGCAGGGCTTGAAGAAAAATGGAAGGTATATGAGGGCTACACCAATAAGATTGAGCAGTTATTTAGGTTCATTATCTGTTCCGCTTAATAGCGCTGCAACATCTTACTGGTTTAAGTTAAATTTACATTGGTCTGCGGAGAACATTTGACTGACACAGGAATGGTATTTCTTGGATTTGCTAAAAAAATTAGCCTTTGAACAGAAGTTTGAATAAAGAGAGAGAAAGGGACCATTTCAGGTGGATTTCGAGAGGTCATTCTAGTGTAAGAAACAGCGAAGGAAACCAACTTAAAACAGAAAGTCTTTTTTTCACATTGCTGTATTTCCCAGCTCAGTTGAAATATTTCCGAGTTAGTCATTTCTGTGTATGCTTTGCTTAAGTGTTGTTTTGGCACTTAAGATCATCAGAACAATGTTATTTAGAAAGTCAGTACAAAGGATGAAATGTATGGGAATAACTTCAGATGTAAATATACATTTGGGGCAGAAAAAAGGTGTATGTACATCTGCCTCTGGAGAAGCAGACCAGCAACTGGATTCAAGGAGAGCTCTGTTAACATGGCAGAGTTCAGAAGCTTTCTCTTAGTACCTTTGCTACAGCATAGGCAAGGCACATATCAGAAGTTATGATAAATATATATCATAATAATATCCAATACAGAGCATTATATCATATGTTTTATGAATAGTCATTTCAAGCATTGGAACAGGCTGCCCAGGGCAGTGGTGGAGTCTCCATTCCTGGAGGTGTTGAAAAAACGTGTAGATGTGGCACTTTGGGACATGGTTTAGCAGGCATGGTGGTGTTGGGTTGACAGTTGGACTTGATGACCTTGGAGGTCTTTTCCAACCTGAATCACAGAAACATAGAATCATTATGGTCAATTAATGATTCTGTGATCCTTACCATCGGTCCCAGAAGAGCAGCAGTAAGATGGATGGGACAGTATCAGCAAACCCACACCAGTACTCCTAGGGCAGCAGAGACTCCAGTTTAGTGCTGTCTTCAAAGTCGTCTGCCTTCTGAGCAGCGCTTTTATTTATGAAATAATAGCTAATGTATCATTTACAAAAATTGCAACTGTTTGAATTATTCCAAAAGATTTGCTGTGAGGTACAAGCAAATGTTAGACAATTCTTAGTAAATTATTCAAGAGGTTGAAAAAAAACCCCAAGAACCTAACACATTCCCCAGTGTTCAAGGTTAACAGTTTATACTTCATCTACATTATATTAAAAACATTTTTACTAGTGTCCATAAATGTTACACATTTTTAAAAGGCAATGATCACAGTGGGACTAGATATGTTACATAAAGCCAGGCACGAGATCTGCAAGCAGTAATTGGTGACTGTTTTTTATTTTTCGAGGGTGCTGACTTCAAATTCCTCCTGTGAGACAATGCAGATTTTCCCGTCCGTGCTTTGCAGGCAGCTGCTAAAGTATTTTTGTGGTCAGCAGAAGACGACTGTGAGCACTGTTCGGAGCAGCGTCTCAGCGCCGTGCTGTAACTCTCTTACTAGCAAAGACGTTTTGCCAGTTTGGAGCCACTGAGGACCTATCCCACTTTTTGCATACGTTCTCCCAATGTATTTCGCAGGTTGTGCCCTACACAGCACTTCTAAAACAGCAAAGTGCCAGCACGGTGCTTCTCTTAGCTGGGTTTGTAGTGGAAAATATTTCTCATTCAGATCCTTGGAATTTTTAGAGCTTTCACACCATTTTCTGCAGGGAATATTTAAGCCTCAGCAAAGCCATGATGTTGTAGAGTGGATGCAAATCATCTATGTTTGCTATAATCTAACCTTAATGAAACTCTGTGGAGAAAGGAGGAGTGAAAACGAGATGCCATGCTTCACCTAACACAAAACCAGAGAACTAACTCTCAGCCCTTTCTGTTTATTGATTATTTTGCTTCTGAGCTTTTAGATACTCGTCTCACAATGGTTCATGTGCTTAATTTTGGAGAATAGGCCTGCTGATATCGGTGATTGCACAAATCAGTGCAATTTTAGCATGAGTATTGCTGCTTACTCATTGCTGTAAAATGACTATCATCTGATTTGATCCTGACTTTGTCACTGAGACTATAGACAGCTCTACTTGATTAAGATAGAAGAATAGACACATAAAAACTCAGTTTTGGTAGCATCCTCTTAGAAATTGAACTGAGAATCAGAAAGTGGAAGCCTAAAATAAGGGGCCAAATGGCTCCTAATACTATTCAGATATGTGCTTTGGGTTAATCAAAAGTACTGGACAACTGCAGGTGACACACGGACTTTGGTTCAAAGGGCAAGTGCACTTTTCTGAACTACACGATTAATTTAGGTTCTTAAAAGGTGGCTGTGACATTTGGGAAATCTGCTAGCGCTTGATGCTCAGGAGCCCATCTTTAAGTAGATGTTCAAAAACTATTTTCTTTATGAAGATTTTCTGTTGGAGGGTACAGATGCACCTGCACCAATGTGCTCACGGATGCCAAAGGGACTGTGGCTTGTCTCTGTTGCTGGTAGATTTCGTTCCAGGATCGCCTGGTGAAGTAAGCAGAAGTTTCTGCAACTGAAAAGTTTTATTTAACAAAAATGAAATATTATTATTCATGTCATGAGTAATTGAATCCCCAGATGTTCTCATTCTGTATCAATGGCTGGAGACAATATGACTCTAGATAGACTGTGACAACATGAATTGATTTCTTCTTTCTCTTTTTTCTTTTTACTTTTTTTTTATTTTAAACCTGCAAAGTGACTGTGGGGGTTTTTTTTAGCTGATTGCTTGGAGCTGACGTTACAGGCTGTGCAGCTGTAAAAAAGACCTTCTCATTTTCAATGAGAGTAAATAAAATAAAATATTGCAGAAATAGCATTGCTTTTCCCTGGTCCTGCCCCTGCAGAAATAAACAGAGATAACTTGGATAAAGCAATTGAATTTGGAAAGGCATTCACAAGAAGAGATGGATGCTGCTAACACTGAATATTCAGAAAGCAATAATAAAAGTAATCATATTACTAAAAAGCCACCTGTTACTTTCTTCCATTTTTATCTAAAGCATGGAGTTCACTTTTTTGTTTCTGAATTTGTAGCAGAGAGGGAAGTCCAGCTCTTTAGAAACCTTATTACGTGCGAGGCAGTAATTCCCTATTAAAGTTAAGCAGAAGAAGAGAACATGCTCGCTAATGTTTCTAAAGCTGTTAAAGATGGATGTTTCCACAAAGGAACAGAAGTAGAAAAACTTTAAGTGTTTGTTAAGGCATGTACACACAGTGCATACAAGCAAGAAGTCTGTTTTGCTGAACTGTGAAATTGCATTGAGTAATTCCTCTAATAACAGAATAGATATTGCACCTCTGACCCCAGAGGAGCTCCGGGCTCGGTGCAGCAGTCGGCCCTGGCGTCAGCAGAAAGTCGTGCAACCGAAGCACGGGCTGCGTGCTGGGTGGTGGAAAGGCAAGGAAAAGGGTGGCAACAAAAGAAACTTGGCATACGAGTTGTAAATGTTCCGGCTGATTTAAAAGTTCAGAACATGATTAATGATGAAGGTACTTTATTTAGTGATTCCCCCACCCCGCCCCATGACCCTGTTCTTTAAAAGAGCTGCACAGTTGTGTCCAGAGCTGTGTGTTTGACAGCTGCCTCCTACTGCCAAAGAAAGTCTTCAGTCCACTGTGAGCGTACAATAGCAGAAACTTTTAATTGGCATTTCATGTTAGCTTTCTCTTATAGAAATGATGCCGTGCTGATGTTTTTCCTTTCCGTTATGGAGGATGCCTGTGGAAAGAACAGTTCAGTAGCTGGAGCAGGAAAAAAACTCACAGTATCCCTCAGGATAATACTGCACGTGTAGAAAGGGGAAAATAAATTGTATAAGGAAAGCATTCAGTTAAAGCAGCAGCTATATCTTCTATTTCCAAAGTTGCAAGGTGAAAAAGACTGATGTGGTTTAAAGGGGATATTGATTTGGCTGAGCTACGCATGAACTCGTGCCACAACCCCAGTACTTCTCCGGTCTCTGAACCTCTTAGAATTAGTGCCAGGGTTTTAGATTGACTGCTTCAAGTTTTTCTGTAAAAACAGCGAGTCTGATGAATGGCAAGTACTCAAGAAGATTAAAAAAATAAATAAATAAAAAGTTACTTTAAGGATTGAGAAAAATTTTGTCAGTTGTGCTTTCTTGTAGTGCTGCATAGTTAGAGCAAAGCAGTGAGAGACTCTACCTCATTTCTTCTGCCTTCCATTCCACCTTGTGAGTGATTGACTTTTTTCAGCAGCTCCATCAGGTAATGTGACAAAAATGGGAAATAAATTCCCATCACGAATTTGTCTCACAGTGCCAGGGACATAACAGGCATTTCTAGCTATTCACCCACTGGAAAAAAATTCAGAGCTCCAGCAGATGTTGAAAATCTGGCAGTCAGGTTTGGCTTGCTATATTCTAATGCAGGCTTTCAAATTTTGATCTCAGCTAGATGATATTTTATTAACTTACAGAATGCTGTGGGACCTTGTTAGTGGGTGCTGGATAATAGAAAACATGTAGCAGGAGCTGTTTGTCTTTACGGCAGTACACGAGTTGTTGTTCAGGGGGGAGCCAGTGGTTCACCTCTTCATCTGGTACTCTCTAGCAGCTGCTTCAAAAGAAAGGCTGGCAACGTTGATAAGAGGCCGCTATGGAAAGAAGTATCTGCAGGAAAATCTTCTCAGCCCTAGCCAAACCTCTTTTGCAGATGCTTTATATCCTTGTTTGCTGTGGTTTTTAGGGCTTTTAGAACTCCTGATGTTCTACCTTTTTAAGAGATATGGACGTCCAGTTTTCTTCTGACTTTCAGCTGTGGTGTTTTCTGTGGATGAACCAAAAGCAAAAACATGTTTCCTTTTGTAAATTCAGCTTTGGATTAACTTCATTCTGTGAGACAAGACACAGCTTTAAAGAATTATGGCTAGAGTTCACAAAAGCAATACATAAGGAAATAAGGTATACCAATAAATAAGAAAAAGCCCCAAATCCCCTTCCCCCTGCCCTGTTTCCGTGTGTTCTGCATGCATCAAAGCTGGTCTCTTCTGACTCTCTAGAGTCTTATAAGATGTATGGTCTCTATAAATCTTATGGTGAAATATCAAGTCTAATACAAGAAAAATCAAACTGTCCAAAGTAAAAAGACACACAAAACAAAACAATAGCCCAAAACCTCCACCAAGCCCATCTTTGATAGTGTTCTTCCCATGCAAGAACCTCTCAAGAGTAAATAGAGGCAGTTGTGTGTGATCTTCCTGCGTCCAGAACTGCCTGCGCGATGCTCACCAGTGGGCTGCTGCTCTCAGGCATGCGATGCAACAGTCAGTCATCTTTTGCTTCTTTCACGGTGTTTTTTAGTCTTCCTTACATTCAGAAATTCTCAAAATGTGCTTTGAAAAAAAAAAAAAAAACAACTCCAAACAGCAGTCCCTCTTATTTGGATGTCCTGATGACAAAAAAAAAAAAAGGGCTTTTATCACATATCCCATATGTGCTTTATGGTGCTGAGACTTGATAACTGAGATATGATTTTATAATGAAAAATTCCCCAGGGAAGTGTGCAGACGTGCTGCAGAAAGGTACGGACACTTTATGCTTTATTTGTAGGAAGGGTATGAACAATTTCTCCCCTGCTTTTTAACAGAAAAGATTATTAAATTAAAAAATAGACTTGTCTCTTATAAAACTCCTGAAGATATGTGCACGTGGTTGCTGAACTATCTATACATGTTAAGATGGTACTCTGCAAAGCATCAGGCTACAATTTGGAAGCGATACCTGATCATTGATGATACCACTGTCGCCTTTCTTTCAGCTAAATCTGTAGCTTCTGAAGTGAACGCTGCGGCTAGGGAAATTCAGCAAGATGCTAGTAATGGGGGCTACTGACGGCATGCTCCATACTGGAAAGCTGTCTTGTTACTGAATGCAAATGTGACTTAGATATGTAAATTATATTCAAGATTTCATCAGTAAGGCTTTAATGTATCTAGAAACTATCTTAAAGTATTTAAATAAAATGTTAATTGAAAGTATGGAATAGCGTTAGCAAGCTCTTTCAAAGAAAGTTTCAATTCCAGGCACGTAACAAGGAAGCAAGCGCTCTGATCTAGTCAAACAGAACCTCCCATGGTAAAAACCTATAATTGTTTTAAAGTTCTCTAAAAACCTACATCTCTGTTCTCATCTCATCCCACACACTGTGATACTCCTTCTGTTCCTCACTCTCCTCTCTCAGAGCTGACTTTCTTTGTAGCCTTCTCCCACTCCCAGCGTGCTGCCTTCTCTCGCCTCCTACGCTTGGAGCTGCCTCCTGCTGCCCATACAACAAGCACTTTTCTACACACCCCAGCTCTTTCCTTTCCTTGAGCTCGTCTGTGCTGAATTCCCCGTGAAGCCGGTGCGGTGTCTTGCCCTGCATCAAAACTCAGAGGGTGAAGTTTGTTTCCGAACACAGGAAAGCTCGGTAATATGCCAAGCGGTGAATGTAGATCTTCTGAGAGCAGTCATCAGATGGAGCAAATGACTGATCTTTGTATTTAAAAATAAAGCCAAACCTATTTTAAAGAATAAAGAGAGAGTGGTTGAGCTAGACTGCATCCCTGTGGATGCATTTCCCATATGGAAATGCTTTCACAAGTGGCAGGGCCGCTCTCAGCAACGTTGACTTCAGTGGTTCAACTGCAGCCAACCCAGTTCCAATTCAACAAAAGCCTGAAATTAGTCCTAAGAGCTAGAAATGTGGGAGCACAGAAGCACGAGCATCTTTTGCTGCAGCTCTGTCTTTGGCTGTCGTTTGTTTTCTTCTCATTAAGCAGAGGGATTTTGGAGGTATTTGC